>MDSW01018194.1_pt1 | contig 98309 bp, 92 predicted proteins | sample 811171 | NCBI WGS metagenome assembly MDSW01 (sample SAMN05326641, study PRJNA326480) | marine metagenome | isolation source: seawater | place: Atlantic Ocean: North West | collected 2012 | reverse complement strand
GGACTCGAACCGGCACGTCCTTTCGGACAACGGATTTTAAGTCCGTAGCGTCTACCAATTCCGCCACCCGGGCTTCGGGAAGTTGATTGGAGGCTAGGGTCGGAATCGAACCGGCGTCCGCGGCTTTGCAGGCCGCTGCATAACCACTCTGCCACCTAGCCTGATCAACCAAATTATTAATGTAGACTATTTTAAGATCATGATCTTACAACATATCGCAGTATACATCGGTATGCTTTATAATCAATCTCAAAATAATATAAGCAATACAATTATATGACTAAAAATAAACCTACATTCTTGCTGCTATGTATTTTGTTCTCAGCTGTTTTTGCGGAAGATGAACTCGATATCGAATTGAAAGATATCTCAATTGAAACTCCGCCCGGAAGTATGTCTCCTCACCTGTCAACAAGTAAATCGAATGTAACAATTCTAAATTGGCTCGAACCTATAGATGATGGTCATAGAATACAATTTTCTAAATTCGACTCTGCATGGACATCTCCCTCTTCAGTCACGCAAGGAAATGATTGGTTTATCAACTGGGCAGATTTTCCATCAGTGATAAATTTTAACGAAAATGAATACGCTGCTCATTGGCTACAAAAGAGCGGTGAATCAACTTACGCTTATGATGCATATATTTCAATTTCAAAAAATGACGGAAAATCATGGTCGCAACCAATTAAAGCCCATAATGATAATACTCAGACAGAGCATGGCTTTCTTTCCTTTTATGAGCATGAAAATGAACTTGGGTTTATCTATTTAGACGGAAGAAAAATGGCGAACGAAGCGACTCATGATATGAATCACTCAAGTATGTCGCTAAGGTCAGGAACTATTGATAAGAACCTAACATTAATTGACATGCAGAATATTGATGGATTAGTTTGTGAATGCTGCCAAACGGACATTACGATAACAGATAAAGGGCCTATAGGTGTTTACCGGGATCGATCAGAAGAAGAAACCAGAGATATCTATATTACCAAACTAGAAAATGATGTTTGGAGTAAAGGTAAACCATTACATTTAGATAACTGGAAAATAAATGGTTGCCCCGTCAATGGACCAGTAATAACAGGAAGCAATAATGACATTACAGTAGCCTGGTATACAAGAGCTGGTGGAAGATCCAATATAAAGATCGCAAGATCGACAGATTACGGTGATACCTTTAACGAACCAATATTACTTGGAACTAATGAAACTGTCGGTCATATAAGTATGACTGATGATACCGCGGGAAACACCTGGTTGTTATGGCAAAAGACAGCGAATAAAGGATCAATCGAGCTTGTTTTAACGAAAATTGAGAATGAATCTAATAAAATAATGCACAAGGTCATCGAGGAAGCTGGAAAAACACCAAGATTCAGCTTCCCGCAAATAACTCGGAATAACGATCAGATCATCCTTGCCTATTCAACAGTAAAAAATGATTCAAGAGAAACTCGAGGTAGTAATAGAAAAACCTCAATTAAATCATTAACTTTTGATACTAACTTATACTAATTAATTATTTAATTTTTAATTTTGGCGCATTAGTCATTACGCTTTTAATGCCTCTATTCATTGAAGCCTTGTCTGCATAACTTTGGCTGGTGGCAATCACTTTATTGTTGGCAGCTTTAACGTTAAATGACCATTTTCCTGCTCTATTTTGTTTTGTATCAAACGATTCTTTGTTAGCAGAATTCTTGGCTAATGATTTTATACCTTTCATGCATCCTGACCTTGAGGCATATCCTTGACTCGCACAGATTATTTCACCGTTTCTTGCTCTGAGTCTAAATCTAGACTTCGCAGATTTATCTTTATAAATTTCAAACATCAAATACTCCTAAGTAATAATTTTAAAAATTTCATACTATAGAAAAAAATTATTTGTAAAATTAAAAAAAATATTTTTTTGCATTGGATATCGTTGCAATTAGTTGTATAGTATTTATCTTAATTTATTAATTAACTAATAATATAAAATATCAAAGACTCAAGGGGAATAAAGAAAAAATGAAAGCGTCATTCTTCTTTAAGTTGTCCACTATACTCGGATCAACAATACTAATACTTTCAGGATGCGCAGCTCCTGTTTACGTGTATCCTGAAACACCTTCATATGCATTGCATTTTGAAAAAAATCCAAGAACTCTTAATTGCAGGCAATTAAATGAAGCAAGAATTCAGGTATCGTCTTTCATTGACATAATTGCCGAAGAGCAAATTGAAGGCGCATCAAGAAGTACACCAAATTTTACAGCTGGAGTGAGTATATCCAACCCATCCACAGGTAAAGACTTTGTTGGATACAGATCGGAAGGTGTTATGCCTGAAGTAAATGAATTCAGAAGATTAAAGGTTCTACTCGAGGAAATACAGGATCTTCAAATACTTAAATGTACTCGGAATAGCTTAGAAAATTAGAATAATCAATAAGCTCACTGTGCTTTGGACTTATCATTTTTTGCTTTACTAGCAATCATCATTTCGAACACCCCAAGGTAATCTTGTTTCACAGAAAATAGCTTTATCCAAATTTACTTCCAGTAGCTTTGCGTATCTTAAATTTGCGTACCTCAGATCCGCACCAAACAATGATGTATTAATCATATTCGCGCCGGTAAAGTCCACATACGACATATCGGAATTTGAAAAATCTGTGTTCGTAAGATCTGCATTTTTAAAATTAGACTGACTTAAGTTAGCTTTATAAAAATGAGCGTTCAGTAATGTGGATTCAAAGAAATTAGTGTTAATTGCGATCAATAAACTTAAATCGCCATTAGTAATATCCGCTTGAGAAAAGTCAGACAACGAAATATCCGAACCTCGCAGCAATATATTTGTGAGATTAGATTTAACCAATGATGCCATTCTGATATTTGAATTATTAATATTTGCATTAGAGAGAATCGCTGAATCCAGTATTGCGTTTTCAAGGTCAGAATTTCTCATGCTTGCATTAATCATAATTGCATTACTTAAATCAGAATCAATCAGATTTGAATCATCAAGCCTAGCTCTCTTGAGTGTTACATTACGAAGATTAGCCTTATAGAAATTAGACGACGTCATAATTACATCATCTAACTTTGATCGTTCTAGATTAGTATCTGAAAATATTGCGTTCGATAAGTTAGATGCAGTCAAATCTATATTCTTTAGAGTTAGACTACTCAAATCTACATCGGATAAATTACACCCTTCACACTTATTGGTCTTTTTAAGCGCTTCATAATCAGAGAGGTTGTATGCAGCTGCATGCATAGTAATTGATAGTAAAAATATATAAAAAAGTTTCTTTATCATTCTTTCTCAAGTGATTCAAAATAATCAATAAGTATCATATGAGGAACAGTCAAGGCTGCCAGCCCAATAAATACAACCTTAATAATACTGTCAGTAATAATATAACTCCCCGCAAGGAAATATCCAACTGTAAACATAAGCAAGAAAGCGGTTAAGCTATAAAAAATAGTTTCTTTTATAGCTCTTAATCTTTCGTGTGAATTCATTTTATTTAAAATAATAAAGATATGTCTCGGGCTATGAATAATACAAAAATATATAGAAAAGCTAACCAAAGGTGGCAAAATCAAAGCTAAAATTAACATAAGCAATAATTGAGTGTAGTTAAAGGAATATGTTTTTTTTCTTATAACATTAAACGTATATATCACAAAAAATGCAGCCCATGGAAAAATCAAATAATTTATGATTGTAATTACAATAGCGGCATTTTCTTGTCCAGATAAGATTGAAAAAAACTCGAGCACAAGATCTGCTTGGAAATATGAAATAATTATAGGAACTATCCCACCATGGGAGATTAATGCATCTATCCTTATGTCTTTTGAGTTATTTAAATCGCTGTAACTAAAATGCAAGGCCGATATAGTCAAAAACAAAATCAATGAAATTAATGGAAAAAAATACCACAGAACAATAATTAATGAGGTTAAAGATAAATAAAACACATGAAAATAGACAGTATGTATTTTTGTTTTAGACCATCCTTTTTTTCTACTTATCGCTGCATCTAAACCGCCATGGGGAATACCTAAAACGATAATAGATATAAGTGCGATAGTATTTAATAAACCGAGTTCTAGCATTATCGAATATTTATCTTATTAGCTCTTTCATGAAATTAATCTTAGGCATACTCATGATAACTTTACACCAAGTTAAAATATTAGCTTTATTTAACATAAATTCAGCAAACTCTTTTCCTGTTAAATGACAAGCTGTTGATAGAAATAACTCAATTGAGCGTTCTGGGTTATTTATCAGTACTTTATTGAATAAATTATCCATAAAATGAATTCTATTGGATATTACGTTTGAAGTATTATAGTTATCAGAAGCAATATTCTTTGCAAGTAATTTAACTTGTTCCTGGATATTATGAAAAGCATAGCCACTAGATAATCTAACAGCCCCTCCTCTGGCTCCAATAGCTTTGGCGTATTTGTTTTTATGACTACACCTTTCCTGAGAAATCGCCCCAACTTCTTCTGAAATAATTTTATTAACTTTTAAATTTCTATGTTTGATCCATTGCTTGATTTGATTACGATACCACTTTTTTTCATTAAATTTTTTGGAAATGACAGTTGATTCTACAAGCAACCTATTATCAGAAAAAGGAAGTGCGTATATAAAATGCAATCCACATGCCTGATCCACCCTGAAGTCCATTAGTATTGGTGCATCAATATTTTGATTATTGTGTAATTCATACTCTATACCCAAAAAATGCTGTCTAAGTGAATCATCTTTTATTTCTGGGGGTCGACTATCGTATACATGCAGAGCTTCATAGGTATTGTTTTCGCACTGCAATTCTCGTTTATTATTTTTTTTGATTTTTATTTTTTCAACAGAATCACGAATTATCTTAATACTAGAGGTCCTGAGTTTTTCTTCAATACATGATAGATATAATGCAGAATCAATGCAGGCATACTTATATTCTGATGAGTTATGCTTTATGTTTGTTTTATCATCAATAATCGACCAACTGTCCCAAACACCTTTTATAGCATCTTGATAATTACTTAAATTTTCTTCATGGTGCCAAGAACACCAATTCGCATGTTTTTCTCTGGGATGTGTTGGTTCAATAACAGCTATATTTTCTGCAGCACGATGATCTGAGAGATTTTTTGCTAAAGTTAAACCGGCATTACCTCCTCCTATTATCGCGATATCAAAACTTTTGTGCACCGGTTAATCCATTCATTTTTTTATGTAAGTTTTTATCATGTGGCTTAATTTCTAGAGGAAATAAATCAACCAATGAGTATAAACTCAATTTTACTTTTGTCGTATTATTTACAATCGTTCTCCCTTTCCACCATTTCGATCCACCTTGCACCAATTTAATCCCAATCTCCCGATACAATCTCAAAGCAATTGCTATTGCTATTCTTGATTTGATGGGTATGTAATGAATGCCAATAAGGGCGCTTTGGTAATATTGATCAGCTAATGAAACAATTCTCTCAATAGCTCTTGATACAATTTCAAAATCCTCTACGTCTTTCATTGCGATTCTCTCTGGTCTGACGTCCAACCATGTTCTTGGAATGTATTTTCTTCCAGTTACAGCATCTTCCAGAACATCTCGCGCAATATTAGTTAATTGCATAGCCACACCTAGGTCAATAGCAAAGTATGCTGATTCATCATCTTTACAATTTAGTATTTTTTGAACCATGACACCAACTGTCCCTGCTACTGCATGGCAGTACTTCAATAGCTCTGTTTCATCTTTAACTTCAGTAAAATTTTGATCGCCCAACATACCATTCATCAAGTCATCCGCCGCATCAATAGATATAGAAGATTCGTCCACCAATTCCTTGAATTCTTTTACTACGATTGGTTGATTTTCTTTGCCATCATTAGTGAGATGATATTTGATATTTTTTAGTATTGATTCTCTATTTGGGGCATTACTGTCAGCTATATTATCGACATACCTGCAAAACTTATACAACCTGGCGATCTGATCCGAAAGGTCTTTTCCTAAAAACTGGCTCGCCCAAAAAAAAGAACTGCCATATTTTTTTAATACTTTCTTAGGTTCTTTCTTGAGCACAATTATTCGCCAGATCCTACTTCTGATCCAGTGATCAGTTCCTGTACAACTTTTGCTGAACTAATGACCCCAGGTAATCCTGCGCCTGGATGCGTTCCAGCACCAGCAAAATATAAATTTTCTATATTTTTATGTTGATTATGATGCCTAAACCACGCAGATTGTGTGAGTTTAGGTTCAATTGAGAAGCCGGCGCCATATGTCGATCTATAGTCACTTAAAAAGTCTTTAGGAGTCATCCAAAACACATCCTCAATATTTGACTTTAAGTTCGGTAGAATCGTCGAATCTAAAGCATTTATAATTTTGTTTCCCAATTCTTTTCCAGATATATTCCAATCGACATTACCTTTTAAATTAGGAACTGGGCATAACACATAAAATGAATCACAACCTAGAGGGGCAAATGACTTGTCTGTAGCTGTTGGTCTGTGAAGATATAGCGAGAAATCATCTCCTAGTACTTTCTTTTCAAATATATCATTTAATAACGATTTGTATTTTTCCCCCATCCATATCGTATGATGCGCGATATCTTTGTATGTCTTTTTTGTTCCAAAATATAATACATAAAGCCCCATAGAGTATTTTTTTTCAGGCAATAGTGATTTGAAAAACGACCTTTGATCTAATAATTCTCTGTAACAAGTTTCAGGATCACCAGCAAAAATACAATTATCCCCCTCAATAATCTCACCTGAATCTAGCTCTATCGAGATCACTCTATTATTTTGAGTATTTATTTTTTTTACATCGCAATTTTTTTTGATCACTATCTTATTTCTTAACATCAATTTTTCTAATTCTTTAACTAGTTTCCCAGTCCCACCCATACAAAAAAATACACCCCATTTTCTTTCTAAATAATGAATAAGCGCGTAAATTGAAGTTGTCGTGAAAGGATTACCACCTATTAATAATGGATGGATAGAAAACGCCTTTCTCACCACAGGATGAGTTATATGACTGCATACCATTTGCCATACGGTTCGATAGCACTTAAGCCTTAATAAAGCGGGAATTTGTGAAATCATTGAAAAGATTGTATGAAAAGGACGGTGAACAAGCTTTTTAAAACCAACATCATATATCTCTCTAGATTCATTCAAAAGATTCTTGTAACCCTCAGCATCATCCTCATTAAAACGCTTAATTTCTTTTTGTGTATCTTCTATTGAGGAACGATAATCAAAGATCTCATCCTCTTCACTAAAATAGAATCGATAATATGGATCAAGGTGAATGAACTCTATATGGTCTTCTAATTTCTCATTAAACAGTTCAAATAACTCATTAAACAAAAAAGGAGCAGTGATTACAGTTGGGCCTGCATCATGAGTATATTTACCTTTTTTGAAAGTTCTTGCCCTACCGCCCAGCTGATCAAGCCTTTCCAGCAAAATTACATCATGTCCTAACGCTCTCATTCTGAGCGCTGATGATATTCCAGCAAAGCCAGAACCAATAACAATTGATTTGATAGTTGATTGATTTGATGTCTTCAAGCAGGTTACCTAAAGCTTGATTTAAGAAATTGAGGAGGACTGTGAAGGTCGGGAATATCCCGACCTAACACGAATCCGAAACGTCAGATTATTTACCTGAGTCGCTGACAGCTGCTGCCCATATAACAACACCAAATAAGATCTTGTTAATAAAGTCAGCTAAGTTGTATACAAGGTTTAATGAACCCTCATCAACACCACCAGATAGATACCCCATAAAGTAACCTATAGGATATACAGCCCAACCAATCACAATAATGTACATCATTGTGTTGTATGCGCTTTGAACTGCTGCATTACCAGATGCATCTCTTGCAGCTGCACCTTCACCACCGTATAGAGTGTAGATCATGTAGAACCAAGCCAATACACCAACGATGAATGCAGGCATTGCTCCCATAATTCCGGCTTCTCCCATGTATCCGAAGGCTAACATAATTATCGAACCAACAAATAACTTATAGAAAAGTGATGTAGCAACGTCTGTAACAGCTCTTAATATTAAGTAAAACTCAACAATAAGAAGAGGCACAGTTAATAACCAATCAATATATCTATATACTGTAGGTGAGGTTCCAGTATCAACCCAAACACCCCTCATATACATATAGTGCCAAAAAGCAATACCTGTTACCAAACCTGAAACAGTTAATGATGTTTTCCACTTTGAACTCACGTTATCTCTTTCTGCAAAGAAGAAAACGGTTGCAGCTAACATAGCAGCTGTAACAAGCCAAAAACTGACACCAACATAATCGTTAGCAGCCAAATCAGCTCCGAATGCAATTGAGGGAACAGCAAATGTTCCAGCAAGTAGCATAATATACTTCATACTTATTCTCCAAAATGCTAATAATTCGTTTCTAGAATTCGAGTTATTAACTTTCAAAAAAACGATTTGAGTTACATCTTAGAATATCGTAAATCAAACCACCATTTAAGTCATAGAATAAACTTATGACTTTTCCATTTAATCACATTTTTAATCAGCATTGTAAAGAAATGTGAAGAAATGGAACCAATATAATAGTTCAAATGAGAACCTATCTCAATTAACATTGAAAAATAATTTCAAGAGAGTAGTTAAGACTAAAAGCTAGAATTTTTAGGTATTAATATTGAGTGGAGCGGGAAACCGGGTTCGAACCGGCGACCTCAACCTTGGCAAGGTTGCGCTCTACCAGCTGAGCTATTCCCGCTATACCAATTACCATTTTGGATTAGAGATTTCAGATGAAACTGCTAAGGTTATTGCGTCACTCTGTGCCAATCAATCTCTAGGTAATTACTACCAATCAAGCTTGATTATACATCAATTATCATAAGCTCAAAACAATTAGTTGAAATGCATATAAGCTATACCCAGCTTGAGTTGTATGTACGATACCATAAGAGGTAATGAGAGAAATATCTAGTGCTAAAACATTTTGTTCTCTTATTGCTGATTTTTATCTTTATATTCTTTTAGTTTTTTCTGATACTCTTCTTCAGACAATGCATGCCATCCGATACACTTACCTGTTGGGCTTCTTCCACAACCACATTCCATACCATTCCCCCTCTATTGAATATCTAAAGCATATCACGCATCTAAAATGATCTATTAGTCATTTTTGTTTACACACTCTCTTGCTTATAGTTAAATGATCAGCATGTCATATACCGAAACAATATCATCGTTAGTTGAGAATCTTTTTGAGAACAGTAAAAAAGCGTCCTCAAGATTTTTATTCAAGAAGAACAAAAAGCCCAATGATATATATCACTCGATAGACATTATAATTAAGTCAAAAAATAATATTGCTGTTACACAAAATTCTCGAGATTTTTTTCATTCTATTAGCGAGCTGAATGATCATGAGTTTAAAGAACTCATGCTTCATTTAAAAAACGAGAGAGATATAGACTTAAAAGCTATGAAATCAGCTACACAAGCTTACGCTAATGAAAACTCAGAAGATAATTACATAAACCTTCAGAAATCAACCATATCAGAAAGAAAGATCCTCTTCAGGAAGTTGAATTCATTTGGTGAATCTACTATTCATTTAGTAAAACTCAGAGAGAGAATCATAAAAAATACATCTACAAATCAAGATTACAGAAAAATAGATAGTGATTTAAAGATGCTATTCATTGATTGGTTTAATCGCGGTTTTTTAGTTCTCAAACCAATAGACTGGAATACGCCTGCTTCAATACTTGAAAAAATAATCAAATACGAATCTGTTCACCAGATAAATAGCTGGAAAGAACTCAGAGATAGAATAGATTCAACTGATAGAAGATGTTATGCCTTCTTTCATCCCGCTATGGGTAATGAGCCTTTAATTTTTGTCGAGGTTGCACTAACTCGAGATGTTCCAAATAATATCAATCAAATTCTAAATACCGAAAGAAACCCAGACAGAATAAATAAACTAAATAAAGCGATATTTTATTCGATATCAAACTGTCAGAGGGGCTTAGACGGAATATCATTTGGCAATTACCTTATTAAAGATGTTGTTAAATTTATTCAATCAGAGCTACCAATGATAAAAGAATTTTTTACTTTATCCCCTGTCCCTGGTTTTATGGAGTGGATGAAATCAAGTAATAATAATCTTTATAATAATATTAACAATCACCCAAGTGCAAAAAATTTAGCAAATAATGAAAATCTCTTAAACGATCTAATAAGAAAGTATTTATTAATATCAGATAGGAGTGACGATAGACCAAATGATCCAGTAACAAGATTTCACATAGGAAATGGGGCATCGATGCATCAAATTAATTTTTTAGCAGACACGTCAAAAAATGCCATAAAATATGGTTGTTCTTTTATGGTAAATTATAAGTACGACATGAATAACATCAAAAATAATCAAAAAAGATACGCTACTGATAATAAAGTCTCACACAAGAAAAATATCTAAATAACTTTTATTTAAGGGTAACCAAGATATACTCTATTTCCTCATCACCTTCATTTCCTTTTTCATACCAAGAGCCTGTCTCATTGGACTCAACCCACCCAACCGCTCCTGATAATATTTCTTTTTTTTGATACTCAAACTGACCATTTTTTTTTGCAGAAATAATGCCACCTTTTATCATTATCCAAATTTGATTTTGTTGATTTTTATGAGCGCCCTCCCATTGTCCAGGCTCCAGTATTACTTTCTGTACTATAAATCGATGATTATTTAACAATAACTCTAAATCAACATCGGGATAAAGCTGATGATCATTATTGTATTTTTTTGATATTGGTTTTTCATTTTTTAGCGTCACATATATTAACTCTATAGGATTATCTCCAGTATTTCCTGAGTTATGCCCAGCTTCTATAGGAATTTGATCCATCCATCCAACTGATCCATCCGCATCAAATTCATGTTGATATTCAAATTGGTCTCCAAGCATACCAGACCAATATCCACCTTTTATATGCACATAAATTTGATTACCGGGATGACTGTGAACGCCTTCCCACTCTCCTGGTCCAACAATAAGCTTTTGGAGAACTACGTATTGATTATTAAGTACTACTTCACCGTCAGGATCATCAAGATTGGGGTAATTAAGTAAATATCGACTTAGGTTTTCTGCATATATATTGGGAGCCATTAAGAAAATAAGCACAGTTACTCTAAGAACTTTTAAAATAAATGATGCTTTGTATCTAGACCATTTCATTGACCGATCTCCAGGCTTCCTCAATCGCCCTATTCATTAGGGAGCTTCCAGATGCGTCACTGTTCGCGATTGTAATACGGCCAAACGGTCTTATAGCGATTTTGCTCACATTTCCATAAGAATACCCATGAGCCCATCGATTTACAGTGATACTTGCAACATCTCGATCAAAGTTAAAATATTTTTCAGGTAGCATCCCACATAAGTGGTCTCTTATTTCGTATTCATAATCATTAAAACTCATTCCGAGCATCCTGTAACGAGCTTCTTTAAATTGCTGAATTGCTGGCGCTCCCTGAGTATCGCCTTGCAAGCAGCATCGCATATGTAAGATACAGGGTTCATCTGGGGATGATGTATAATTATAGCCTCCCATACTGGTTGGAAAATCCATATTGACAGCTTGATGAATATTACCGGGCGACATTGCCATCCCAATGCCAGCTTCTTTGACTGCTCTCCAGTTACGTAAACCAATGGTTGAATATTGAAGTGGTATCTTGGTCAGTTGACTTAAATCTCTTTTTTGATCTTTAGGTAAATTATTAACTATATGAGGTATCATCATGTTATAACAGGCTAGTATTACATTTTTAGATCTGACTCGATACGACTTATTTTCTCTAACATAATCAGTATAAACATAACTTGAATCATTTGGTTTTGAATCATGCTCGATATTAATTGCGGTACTTTTGAGTCTTAATTTAACATTATTTTCATTTTTATCGAGTTCGTCATAATTGAAATTGGATAATATGATTTCTTCAACTTTTTCACCTTTCCCCACATTAGGAACAAGCTTTTTGACTAACATTCTGGCAATAGTTGCATTTCCATCAGGATAATGTTCAATAAATGGTTGTTCTACCGCATACGTTCCATCGCTCCTGTCTATATATTTTTGATAAGCGCCATCATCGAGAACTTCCTTCCATGTATCTCCATTCATTCCAAGAGCACCGCCTTCAAGAGCACCATTGATTGTCATGACATCGGGGACACCACCATAATCCACTATGGATTGCCTAGCCATTCTATGAATGAGTGGGTCAACCACGCCTAAAGTATCTCTCATATAGTCAAAATATAAGGTTTCTCTAACATAACGTCTTCGCTCATGCTTTTTCACACCCAGTGATGATGGGCTGCTTCTTAGTAATTTGAGTAACTGTCTCTTCCCATCCTCACTAAGAGGGGCCTGACTTACTGCTTCTTCATAACTGATCTTGGGGCGCAACAATCCCTCAATAAATCCTGGATAATCACAAAATGGATGTTTGATAATTTTATCAACACCATAATGCCGCTTATTAAAATAAGTCACGGCAGATAATCCATGTTTTTTGAAGAAATTGCGATCATAGGCTGTTTTAAATGCATCCATATCAACTCCCAGGTCGGACAAAAGGTTGAGGACAACTTTGCTGAACCCGCTCGGATATTCAAATGACTCTGATCCACCCTCGCCCAATAGCAATTTATTGTCTACAAAATGCTCATTTCTTCTGGCATGTCCACCAAAATCATCATGATTCTCTAAAATTAATATTTTTTTATCTTTACCGTGAATTTGTTGATAAAAATACCCTGCTGCTAAACCACTTATCCCTCCACCAACAACAACAAGATCGTAATCCTCGTCTAAAATTTCTGACGATGACCATTTGGCGTTGTTTTGCCATGTTTTTTTATGAGCTGCATCATTTGAGCCAGGATGGCTACCTCTAAGACCATGTAATGCTGGAGGGTAATTAGGGGTATTTTGTGAAGCTCTAAAGAAGTCATTTCCTAGATTTGCGGGTATAACTGTTGACCCTAATGCAATAAGACTTCCATTTATAAAATCTCTTCTATCAATTTTACTCAATTATTTAACCTTTATTTTTTTGTAATAATCAGCTTCATTTAGAATATCCCAGTCAATATCGATACCGATACCAGGCTTTTTTAATGATATTGTTGATCCTTTATTAACCAAATTAGCATTCTTGAATCCAAATTGATATACATCTAAAGGTATTGGTGCTTCGAAGTATTTTGTTTTATTGTTAGCGAGTATCAAATGAAGATTAACTGCTTGAGATAGTGTGCTGCCCCAACTTTGAATCTCTGCAGCTATGTCAGAATTCGAAATTATCATTAGAAGCTTCATTGCCTTAGTAATTCCTCCCACTACAGTGACATCAAATCTCGCAGCATCCCAAGCATTTTTTTTCAATCCTTCTTTAATAAATTCTGGCGAATAAGAATGATAACCATCCGGTATAACAGGAACAGTAAGTTTATCTCTCAAGATGGAAAATTCACCGAGAGACTTGTCATTTATTGGGGCTTCAAACCATTCAAATATATCGCTATTCATTCTCAAGCCTAGCTCAATAGCATCAGTCAAATAATATTCACCCTCGACATCCAGCATAAAACTGAGGTCAGTTTTTTTATATCGATTTTGAATTGTTTCTATCAGTTCAATGTCTTTATCCAGAACCCCCCATCCATGAAATTTAAATTTGTTGAAGCCAAGCTGCGCATGATTATCGACCGCAAAAATACAGTCATCTAAACTATTAAAAAATGGAAAACTTGCATATGCATCAATTGAATCGCGATTCCCATTTAAAAACTTATATAAGGGCATTGAGGCTTTTTTTGAAGCCAAATCCCATAACGCAATATCTATACATGCAAGTGAGGTATCATTTATTTCTTTATACTCTTCATCAATTAAGCGGCTTGCGATCACAGGATCAGTTATTTCATTTGATAACAACAATTCTGCTAAAAAATATATCTCATCTAACTGATCAATATTAAAGCTTTTGGTTGAAGCAATCGAAACACCAGATATACCTTCGTATCCGTCAGAAGTATTTATTTTAAAAATAACATTGAGATGCTTCCATACTTCCCATTTTGATGAAAATCGAGCATCAGAGTCATTCAAACCAAACGCGTGTATTTCTATATCTTTGAGTTTTGACTTGTTTGAGGTGCAAAAAATAGAATTACTTTCAAATTGACTGTCTCCACGAAAAGACCCCAGAAGCTGAGATGCGTTTTCAAACATCTATGATTCTTTTTGCATTACAGGCCATGCTGCTTGAAGGTATCTGAACATTGACCAAAGTGTCATCGCTACAGCTAGAAGGAGAAAAGCGAAACCAGCAGCATAAACATCAATCCCTAAAATAGGTTGCTTATAAACCATAAAGCCAATACCAAACATCTGAAGGGTTGTTTTTAATTTACCCGCCCAAGATACCGCAACTTTAGCTCGATCGCCTATGGTAGCCATCCATTCCCTTAATGCTGAAATTGTAATTTCTCGCCCGATAATTATCACAGCGATAATATCGACATACCAACCTGGATCGGATTGCACCAAAAGAACAAGGACAATTGCTACCATTAATTTATCTGCAACAGGATCTAAAAATGCACCGAAACGAGATATTTGTCCAAATTTTCTTGCCACATATCCATCAAAAAAATCTGTAATTGCCGCCAAACCGAATATGATACCAGCTATTGGTCTTGCATAATTATGATCAATATAAAAACAAGTCACGACTATCGGAACCGCTATAATTCGCATCAATGTTAATAAGTTTGCAAATGATAATCTCATAATTTTATTTTAATTCTCAAGTACCTCTATGTAAATTATCATATATTCGTTTGGACATGTCTTTACTTATTCCGTTTACTGATTCTAAGTCTTCAATACCAGCTTCTAGAACTCCATGAATTCCTCCAAACTGCTTGAGCAATTGACGCTTCCTTTTTGGTCCGATACCCTCAATTCCATCCAGTCTCGATTTCCTTCGATTAACTTTTCTTTTATTTCTATGCCCAATGATTGCAAATCGATGCGCCTCATCTCTGATATTCTGAATCATATGGAGCGCAGGTGAATTTGATGGCAGCTTAATAGGGGTTTTTTTATTTATATACAATGTCTCATTACCAGCTTGTCTTTTACTTCCTTTTGCAATAGCAACAACATTTAAATCATAAATACCAAGAGATTTAAGAATATTTATGCATACTGAAAGCTGACCTTTCCCGCCATCAATAAAAAGTATATCCGGCTTAGTTATCTCTTTGTTTTTTATTCTCTTATATCTTCTGACTAAGGCCTCCGATAGAGCAGCATAATCATCACCTGCTACAGCTGTCGAAATATTGAATCGGCGATAATCTGATTTTAATGGACCTGACTCATTAAAAACAACGCATGAGGCTACAGTTGCTTCGCCCGAAGTATGACTTACATCAAAACATTCTAATCTCTTTGGAACTTTGCCTTGAAGAATCAAATCTCCAAGAGTTTTAAGTTTATTTTTAATTGAAGATTTACTTGATATTTCGTATTGCAATCCAGATTTAGCGTTTTTTTCTGCCAGTTTCAACCATCTAAGACGATTGCCCCTTACGTTGTGATTGAGTTTAGTTTTCCTTCCAAACTTCAGTTGAAATGATCTTTCTATTAAATCTTTATTACCAGCTGCCTCAGGAAGAATTATTTCTCCCGGAGGTTTAACATCAAAATAATGCTGCAAAATAAACCCATCCTGAATTACATTAATTTCATTGCAATTATGTATTTTTGGAAAATAATTTTTACTACCTGAGATTGAACCATTCCTTATAAATAATACCGTTACGCAATGAATAACCCCGTCTGATGCTACCCCTATAACATCTAAGTCATACTTTTGATTTGAAATTGCTAACTGTTTTGATTGTATTTCTTTAAGATGCTTAATTTGATCTCTATATCTTGATGCTTCTTCGTATTTCTTTTCACTCGAAAGTTGATCCATTTGTTTTATTAAAGTATTGATAATTGATGTATTCCTCCCTCTTAGAAAGGATATTGTTGAATTTACATCCAATGAATAACCCTTTTTTGATATTAAATTCACACAAGGAGCTGAGCACCTTTTTATTTGATACTGTAAACAAGGTCTAGATCTATTATTAAAGTAACTGTCCTTGCATTGCCTGACATTAAAAACTTTTTGTAGTTCAGAAAGTGTCTCTCTTACAGCTGAAACATTCGGATAAGGGCCAAAATATCGACCTTCTGTGCTTTTATTTTTTCTTCTAAACTCAACTCTGGGAAATTCTTGCTCAGTTGATATAAATATGTATGGGTAACTTTTATCATCTCTTAACACAACATTGAATTTTGGCTTATGTTTTTTAATTAATGTGTACTCCATTATCAAAGCTTCGTTTTCAGTATTTGTAACTGTAAAATCTAAGTTTGAGACTTTACTCATTAGGAGATTTGTTTTTTGATTACTAATTACAGACTGAAAATAGCTCGGTAGGCGTTTTTTTAGATTTTTTGCTTTTCCGACATAAAGAACACGCTCTTTACTGTCAAGCATCCTATATATTCCCGGTTTTGATGGGATACTCCTGAGAAGTTTTTTTGTTTTTGTATTTTTATTTAAAAGCATTTTGATTAGAGGGTTTAAATATAAAAATTTTTGTTTTCTTGTAACATAGCTTAGCTAATAATTATAAATTTTTTTGAGACTTACTTATGCCTTTTTTATTATTTAATAAGCCATTCGGTATTGTGACTCAGTTTAGTGGTGATAACGCTAATTTATCAAATCATATAAAGATCAAATCAATATACCCTGCAGGAAGACTCGATAAAAAGAGTGAAGGTCTAATTCTTCTAACAAATGACGGCAAGCTTCAAGCTCGAATAAGTGAACCCAAAAATAAACTAGAGAAACATTATTGGGTTCAAGTAGAAGGCCTGATTAAAAAAAAGCATTTAGATAAACTCATAAATGGTGTTTACCTCAATGATGGATTTGCCAAAGCACTTGATGCTTTTGAGATAAAAATACCATCAAACTTGTGGCAAAGAGATCCTGACATTCGCTATCGAAAAAATATCTCAACCTCTTGGGTGAATATTATTATAGCGGAAGGAAGAAACCATCAAATAAGAAGAATGACAGCGAATATCGGGTTACCAACATTAAGATTAATTCGGCACAAAATTGGTCCTTGGGCGATCGATGATATAGGGGTGGGAGAATACCGACAACAGAGTAATAGAGATGCGTGGAACACCTTAAATTCAAAAATTAACTAATTATCTAAACCCGAAATACCGAGTGCAATCTCCATTGCTTGCTCGTAATTTAGGCGCGGATCGACTGTCGACTTGTATGCAATTGAAAGGTCATCATCATTTAAGCCTCTGGCTCCTCCAGTGCATTCTGTTACATTTTCACCTGTTAATTCAAGATGAATACCACCCAAATATGTACCCATTTTTTTGTGCACTTTAAACGCAGATTCTATTTCTGAGTTGATATTTTCAAAACGTCTTGTTTTGGTTCCATTAGAGGTCGATTCGGTATTACCGTGCATTGGGTCACAAACCCAAAGTACAGGGGAATTTACTTCTTCCACAGCTTCAATTAAAGCAGGTAAATTATCCTCAATAGAATCAGCTCCAAATCGATGAATCAATGTAATTCTTCCTGGCGTTTTATCTGGATTAAGCGTTGATATAAGTTCTTGTAACCACTCTCTTGTCATACCGTTGCCTATTTTTATACCCATTGGATTGGCAACACCTCGAAAATATTCAACATGAGCACCATCTAGTTCAGCCGTTCTCATTCCTATCCATGGAAAGTGAGTCGTTAAGTTGTACCAATTACTTGTTCTTTCTATGAATCGTGTCTGTGATGTCTCATATTGTAAATGTAAACCCTCATGAGCAGCATAAATTTCAGCTTTTTGTGACAAAAATAATGGTCTACCCGATGATGTTTCAATAAAGTCAATTGACTGAGTTATGGTTTGTATAATCTCTTTATAACGACCTGCCATTTCTGAGTGACCAAGCCAATCCAAGTCCCAATATTCTGGATGATGGAGGTCTACAAAACCGCCATCTATTAGAGATCTTACAAAATTCATTGTTAATGCCGCCCTCTCATACCCTCTTAAAATTAACGAAGGGTCTGGAATCCTGTCATCGCTGGTAAAAGGGCTTCTATTTATTATATCGCCACGATAACTAGGCAGTTCTTGACCATCTTTTGATTCAAGGTCAGCGGATCTTGGTTTTGCATACTGCCCTGCCATTCTGCCAACTCTTATGACAGGTTTTTTTAGGCCATACTGCATAACAGTACTCATTTGGAGTAATATTTTTAGCTTTGCTACGATACTATCGGAATTACAGTCAGAAAAACTTTCCGCGCAATCACCACCCTGTAATACGAATACCTCACCCCTCTGTGCTGATGCGATGTGCGCTCTCAGTTTATCTACCTCCCAGGATGTCACTATGGGTGGGAGTAGCTTTAGTTCATCAACCGCTTCAGATAATTGATTTTCATCAGGGTAATTGGCTTGTTGAGATGCATTCATCTCTTGCCATGAGTTGGGGTTCCATTTTTTCATAACACTTTTTTTACTACGACTTTACCTAGTATTTATTTAAGTATGTGAGATTGTGCATGTCTGAACATGTTATTGCAATCATAAGCTTACAAACATAATGTAAAATTTATCTTAAATATGAGAATTAGAATTATTATAAATTAGTTGGAATTTTTAAATCACTACTGGAAAGAGCTTTAAAGGATAGGCAAAATATAGCTTAAATCTAAAAAAACAAAGCATATCGACAATCCTAAGGAGTCTATTTTGAAAGAAATTCTTGAAAAACTTAATTTGAATTCTGTTAATCCAGGAAGCTGGTCAGGAGCTATATCCTTCCAATCTGATAGTGGAAAAATAATAGAATCAATTAATCCCTCAACCAAAGAGGTTATAGCATCAGTAAAAAACTCCGATAATGACGAATATGAACAAATAATATCGAATGCACAAGATGCATTCAAAGAGTGGAAAAAAATACCTGCCCCAGTTAGAGGTGATGCGGTTAGAAGAATCGGGGAAGCTTTAAGAGAACATAAAGATGCTCTAGGAAGCTTGGTAAGCTTAGAAATGGGAAAAATCAAGGCAGAAGGAGACGGTGAAGTTCAAGAAATGATCGATATGGCCGATCTGGCAGTTGGTCAATCAAGAATGCTTTATGGTGTAACTACACAATCTGAAAGACCGATGCATAGAATGTACGAACAATGGCACCCTCTTGGACTTGTTGGAATTATTACAGCATTTAATTTCCCAGTAGCTGTTTGGTCATGGAATGCTTTCATTGCTGCAATATGCGGTAACGTGAATATATGGAAGCCATCGCCAAAAACACCACTATGCTCAGTTGCTGTTCAAAAAATTTGCAATCAAGCACTCAAAGATCAAAATTTACCAGAGGTATTCCACCTAATAAATGATGAGTCAAACGTACTTTCACAAAAGTTAATTGATGACGAGCGAATAGATTTACTTTCTTTCACAGGATCATGTCATGTGGGGCGCAAAGTTGGTCAACAAGTTGCGTCTAGAATGGGTAAATTTTTACTTGAGCTGGGTGGAAACAATGCAATCATTATTGACGAATCAGCTAATTTCGATATTGCAGTTCCAGGGATAGTCTTTGGGTCAGTAGGGACGGCAGGTCAGAGATGCACAACGACAAGAAGAATTCTTGTTCATGAATCACGTATGAATGAGCTTCAAGAAAAACTAATCAATGCGTATAAGCAAGTGCCAATTGGTGATCCACTTGACCCAAAAACTCTAATGGGCCCTATCATTGATGATTCATCAATACAAAATATAGAAAAAGCTATTGAAGAAGTTAAAAGCAGTGGGGGAAAGATTTTATGTGGCGGAAAACGATTAGACAAAAATGGTTTTTTCTTCGAACCAACGATAGCTGTTGCAGAAAATGACTGGGAAGTAGTTCAAAATGAAACTTTTGGTCCACTGCTTTATTTAATCCCCTGCAAATCACTTGATGATGCAATTAATAAACAAAATGCGGTGAGACAGGGACTCTCGTCAGCAATCTTCACTGACAACCTTCAAAACGCTGAAAAGTTTCTTTCTAATCTAGGCTCCGATTGCGGGATAGCCAATGTAAATATAGGAACATCTGGTGCCGAAATTGGTGGTGCTTTTGGTGGCGAAAAAGAGACAGGAGGAGGAAGAGAAGCTGGATCAGATGCCTGGAAAGCTTATATGAGAAGACAAACAAATACTATAAATTGGGGAAAAGAGCTCCCACTGGCTCAAGGTGTCAATTTTGACCTCTGATAAACAATAAATTTTAAGCTATTCATCTCTTATTTTTGAGCATAGAGATGAAATAATAGCGGCTGTTGCCCCCCAGATTCGGTAATTTTGATATGTATACTCAAAAATAGGTATATTGATTTGCTTTATTTTATATGAGTTTACCGTTCTATTCTCCTCATCAAGAAAAAAGCTAAGTGGAGCAGAAAAATATGTTTCTACTTCTGATTTATTGGATTTAATAATTGTGTCTTCATCCAATAACCCCACAATTGGAGTTATTATAAATCCAGTTAAGGTTGGTACTGATTTTAAATAACCTAGGGTTTTTATCTTTTCTTTAGGGATTCCAACTTCTTCATATGTTTCTCTGAACGCAGTATCGATGGGTGATCCATCCTTCTCATCCTTCCTACCACCTGGAAAACAAATTTCTCCTGCGTGAGATCTTAAATTTGAAGACCGTACCGTAAACAAAAGAAATAGTTCCTCGTTAATAATGTGCAACGGAACAATCACAGATGATTCGATTAAATTGGATAGATATTTTTTCCTGATCGAAGCAATTTCGCTACCCATGAATCGCTCATCTATATCAGAAAAATTATCATAACTCGGTTCTTGTCGATAAATTTTTTGAGAAATAGTAGATAATTTTTCAGTCAAAACATAATCATTAATAACTTTTTTATTATTTATTTTTTAACCCACCTTCTGTTAAGGAGCTTGGGTCAAGAATCCTTTCTAACTCTGCTTCAGATAAATCAGTTAACTCTATGGCAACATCTCTTACTGATCTTTTTTCACGGTAAGCAGTTTTTGCAATTTTTGCACCCAATTCATAACCAATAATCGAGTTGAGTGCGGTAACTAATATTGGGTTTCTATCTAAATTTGCCTTAATTTTCTCGTAATTAACTTCAAAACCAATTATCGCTTTTTCGTTAAGCGCAATAATCGAATTAGTTAATATATGAATACTTTCTAACAGATTATGCGCGATGATCGGAAGCATCACATTTAACTGAAAATTACCAGATTGAGCTGCTATTGTAACTGTAGTGTCGTTTCCTATTACTTGAGCTGCCGCCATCGCAACAGCCTCTGGAATCACAGGATTTACCTTTCCTGGCATTATGCTCGATCCGGGTTGAAGTTCAGGTAGTTTTATTTCACCTATCCCAGAAAGTGGGCCTGAGTTCATCCATCTCAAATCATTAGATATTTTCAATAAACTTACGGCAAGAGACCTAAGATAACTGGATATCTCTAATGATGTATCTTGCGAGGATAATGACTCGAAATAAGATGCAGATAACTTGAAATGCTTTCCAGTCTTTTTTGAAAGTGTGCTAACAAATATTTTTCCGAAGTCTTGATGTGCATTCACACCTGTTCCTACTGCTGTTCCTCCTTGGGCAAGTTGAGACAATCTTTCGAGACCTCCATCTATCCGGTCATAAGCATTTTTCATTTGCTGTTTCCAGCCATCTATTTCTTGCCCCATTGTTATAGGCATAGCATCCATCAGGTGTGTTCTGCCTGTTTTTACAGTATTTTTTAATTCGTTTGATTTTGAAGAAAGCGATTTTATCAAGCCTTCAATTGATGGTAATAAATCCTCCTCAATAGAAATTAAGACTGCTATATTTATGGCCGTCGGAATTACATCGTTACTACTCTGGCACATGTTTACATCGTCATTTGGATGGATTTTTTGCTTACTTGTTGATAAGGCAATATTCGCAATTACCTCGTTTGCATTCATATTTGAGCTTGTTCCAGAACCAGTCTGAAAAATATCCACTGGAAACTGAGAGTCATACTTGCCGTCAATAATATCTTGAGCTGCTGCTTTTATGGCAATTGACTTTTCCTTTTTAAGTAATCCAAGTTCTTCATTTGTTGATGCTGCAGACCATTTCACTAGACCTAATGCAGATATAAATTTCCTGGGTACACGAATATCGCTAATTTGAAAGTTCTCAATAGCACGTTGTGTTTGAGCGCCCCACTGGGCTTGGCTTGGAACTTTCAACTCTCCCATACTATCGGACTCTTTTCTGTAGTCTTTCTCACTCATTCCTGTGTCTCATTATCAGAATAATGTTTAATTATGACACAGCAAATCATTAAATTTTAGTTCTATTAGTGTATGATCAATATTATTAAAAAATCGAAATAAAGTATGTTAGAAAATAATCTAAAAGCAATATCCCCTCTAGACGGTCGTTATTACGATAAAACATCAGAATTGACTGATATTTTCAGTGAATTTGGTTTAATTAAATACCGAGTTTTAATTGAAATCAAATGGATTCAACATCTTGCGATGATTGATGATATTAAAGAGTTACCGCCATTAGATAAAAATATTAATAACAAATTAAATAATATCATTGAAAATTTCGACATAAATGATGCTTTGAAGATTAAATCAATAGAAAAAACTACAAATCATGATGTCAAAGCTGTTGAGTATTTTATTAGAGATTCATTTAAAAAGAATAAAAATATATCTGATTTTATTCACTTTGGTTGCACATCAGAAGATATTAACAACATAGCCTATGCGCTCATGCTTGATGAAGCCAGGAACAAAGTAATTCTGCCTCTTATGGATAAGATTCAAGAAGAACTAAAATTAATGGCTCACAATTATAAAAATATACCGATGCTATCAAGAACACACGGGCAAACAGCCAGCCCAACAACTGTCGGCAAAGAATTCGCAAATGTTGTAAATCGATTCAAATCAAACATCGCTGACTTTCAATCTATATCCATATTAGGAAAATTTAATGGGGCTGTAGGAAATTTTAATGCTCATATTTCAGCATATCCAGAATGCGATTGGATCAAAATAAGCTCAGATTTTATAGAGTCTTTGGGTTTAGAGCCAAATCATTATACAACTCAAATTGAACCGCATGATTGGATATCAAAATACTGCCATAACTTGATTCGCTACAATTTGATTATGTTGGATCTATGTAAAGATATATGGAGTTATGTATCTCTGGGTTACTTCAAGCAGCGACTTAAGGAAAATGAAGTTGGCTCTTCAACCATGCCACACAAAGTTAATCCAATTGATTTTGAAAATGCCGAAGGAAATCTTGGTTTAGCAAACAGTATTCTTAGTCATCTCTCCGAGAAATTACCAATATCTAGACTTCAGCGTGATTTATCAGATTCAACAGTACAAAGAAATTTTGGCGTTAGTTTAGGTTATATTATTATCGCAATGAAATCATTTCTAAAAGGTATTTCAAAATTAGAATTAGATCAAAACAAAATAAAGCATGATTTAACTGAGTCTTGGGAGGTCTTGAGTGAAGCTATTCAGACAGTCATGAGAAGGTACGGCATTTCTGAACCATATGAAAAATTAAAAAAAGTTACTAGAGGTCAAAAAGTCAATGAAGATTTGCTTCATGAACTAATTGCTTCATTAGATATCCCTCAAGAAGCAAAGGATGAGCTCCTAAATCTCACTCCGTCAAACTACACCGGAATTGCTAAAAGCCTTGCCGAAAAAATCTAACCAAAATATTAATTAGTATTATAATTTACCAATAAAATTTGTTGTTATTTGATATCAATATGATCAATCCAGTAAACAAAAAAGTTATTGTAGGTTTTTCAGGAGGTGTAGATTCGGCTGTCTCCATGCTACTCCTAAAAGACCAGGGTGCCGATGTTGAGGCGCTACATATGACAAACTGGGATGATGATGGTTATTGTGATGCAGCAAAAGACCTCCAAGATGCCACGAAAGTCTGCAATCAACTCTCCATTCCATTGCATCATGTCAATTTTGCGAAAGAATATAAAGAAAATGTTTTTCAGTATTTTTTAGACGAGCACAAGCTTGGTCGCACTCCAAATCCTGACATAATATGCAACAGAGAAATTAAATTCGGTGTATTTAAAAAATACGCTGAAAGATTAGGCGCCGAATATATAGCAACCGGACATTACGCCAAACTTAGAGAAAATAATAAAGTATTGGAATTAACAAAACCACGCGACAAAAAGAAAGATCAAACGTACTTTTTACATGCCGTAAAATCAAAAAATTTCGAAAATACATTATTCCCTCTTGAGGATCTAACCAAAAATGAAGTAAGAAGCATAGCTAAAGAAAATGGTCTCTTTAATCATAAAAAGAAAGATAGTACTGGCATATGCTTTATTGGAGAAAGACCATTTCGTGAGTTTCTAAAAAACTACTTTCCAGTGAATCCAGGACCGATTGTAGACCTTGAAAAAAATGTGATGGGTACCCACGAAGGACTTGTGTTTCATACAATAGGACAAAGACATGGATTGAAAATTGGTGGAAAAAAATATGGTAGTGGAAAGCCTTGGTATGTGGTGGAAAAAAAAATGGATGAAAATACACTTGTTGTGGTTCAGGGTGATCACCAAAATTTATACTGCAATAAGATTATTGTCTCAAACGTTTCATGGATAAATTCTTCACCATTTTGTGAAATAGGAACTAAGGATACTTTAAAATGTAGTGTGAAAATAAGATACAGGCAGGCCGATCAAGCTTGCATTCTAAAAAAGCTCAATAAGGAGAATTTACAAATACAATTCGATCAACCTCAACGAGCGGTTGCTCTTGGGCAATCTGCAGTATTATATGATAATGATAAATGCCTCGGTGGTGGATTTATTGAAGAAATAATTAAATAAACTGACCGCTAAGAGCAAAAGTAACAATTTTATTTCATGTTTGGATATAAATCTGCGCCAACACTCAAAGAAACCCACTATAAAAAAGTCATGAGAATTAATAATGCATAAAAACTTAATCAGTAAAAAAAATACTACGATAAATAATAAAAACTATCGACTTAAGAAAGGCACAAAATGAATAAGTTGATCGATATTGGAGCTAATCTTACTCATAAAGATTTCGCAAATGATCTAGACAACGTTCTAGTTGACGCTAAAAACAAAAATATCTGCAAAATGATAGTCACAGGAGTAAATGAAGAAGGCAGTATTGAGGCATCAAAATTATCAAAAAAATATAAATCATTCCTATACAGCACAGCAGGTATTCACCCTCATCATGCAAATGAATATAGCGAGTCAGCAGAAAACGTAATAAAGAAATTAATAAAAGAAAAACATATCGTTGCAGTTGGAGAATGTGGTTTAGATTACTATCGAAATTATTCTTCAGTAGAAAACCAAAAGAATGCATTTATTTCACAGATCAATATTGCAAACGAATCAAAATTACCCCTCTTCATGCACCAACGAGATGCACACGAAGATTTCGAAAAAATTCTTAAGACAAATTTAAATAAAATTCACAATGGTGTTGTGCATTGTTTTACTGGAACAGAGGAAATGTTAATTAGTTATCTAGAAATGGGCTTTTATATTGGGATAACAGGCTGGATTTGTGATGAGAGACGAGGCTCAGGATTGCAAAAAATTGTCAAAAATATACCTATAAATAAATTATTAGTTGAAACTGATTGCCCATACTTATTACCAAGAACGTTGCAACCAAAACCAAAAAACAGACGAAATGAACCGAAATATTTAACCGAAATAGTAAAAATGATTTCCAATCACACCACTTATACTCAATCTGAAATTGCAGTAGCGACTTATAACAATACTATGAAATTATTTAAATTATAATATTATTCATATATTTAAATGATTTAATTAATTTAATTTATTTGAAATTATTTTTTTGAATTCTGGTATTGTTGGGCTTATTGTGTACGAATGACTTGGCTTATCTAATATTTTCTTTAATTCGCTTGGTACTTCTATATTAGTTTTAATTAATGGCTCAACCACTGTTTCAAATTTAGCCGGATGAGCTGTTGCGACTATGATCCAGTCTTCTGATTTATATTTCGACTCAAGATCCCTATATACTGAACTTGCTGTTGCTGTATGAGGGCAAATTATACTTCCTGTTTCGTTAAAACATTCTGTTATTTCTTGTTTTATCCTAGTATCGCTAATTGATTTTGCGGTAATCTCTCTTCTAATATCTTCAATATCATATAGATCAATCAATCTTTCCATATTACTAGCATTTCCTACGTCCATCGCATTCGCAATCGTTTGAATTGTATCTCTCTTTTCCCAATCGTCTCCACTCAAAAAGTCCTCAATCATGCGGTTCTCATTTAAGGCTAATACAATCTTACCGATGGGGAAACCCATATGCTTTGCTAAAATACATGCAAGTCCATTTCCAAGGTTTCCTGAAGGAATAATAAAATTTGGTTTCTTATTATTGCGTCTATAATGATCAATACTAGTGTGAGCATAGTATATTGATTGAGGTAACAATCTACCAAAATTTATACTATTGGCAGAGCTGAATTTATACTGACGCGCTAACTCATGATCAAGAAAAATACTCTTAACGAGTGCCTGACAGGAATCAAAGTTACCGTTCACAGACAAAGATAAGATATTACCACCCCAACAAGTGAGTTGTTTTTCTTGTCTTGATGAAACCTTACCTCTAGGATATAAAACAATTACATTCACGTTTGAAAGATTATGAAATGCAGCAGCAACAGCTCCGCCTGTATCTCCGGAAGTTGCCACAAGAATAACTAATGGCTCATTGTCTCTATTTAATCGGCTTAAACATGATGCTAGGAATCCAGCACCAACATCTTTAAATGCTGCTGTTGGGCCATGAAACAATTCAAGATACCAGCAATTTCTGTTTTTAACTTTTATTGCAGGAATCTTGAAATAAAAACAAGAATCAATTATCGAATCTAGATGATTATGTATTAAAGAATTCTCAAAAAAAGGTGATAGTAATGTCTTTGCAGTATCTTTTATTGATAAACATTTATCAAAATCATCTTTTTTAAATTTAGGAAACTTCTCAGGAAGATAAAGACCGCCATCACTTGCAATACCTTTCTTAAGTACGTCATCGATACTCTCTATAACATCATCGCTTCTTGTACTTTTATATTTCATTCTATTTATTCTACTACAGCACCTTGAGAGTTTGATTGACTGATCCATGTTTCGCATTTTAAATTCTGATTTTCGCATGCATATTTCATCTTTGATGCAATTAATTCAGCATCATCATTCTTGCATAGTGCAAATATACTCGGCCCACTTCCCGAGATAGAGCAGCCAATCGCACCATTCTCCATTGCAGTATTTTTAACTTTATCAAAACATGAAATTGCTGACGATCTTTGTGGTTCAATAATGATATCTTTTAGGTTTCGTTCGATTAAATTCAAGTTACTTTCTTTTACTCCGAGAATAAAACCTGAGAGATAAGATTGTTGTTTTAACAAATCTGATAATGAATAATTAGCTTTAAGACTCGCCCTACTCTCCGCTGTATTGACTGATAAATCGGGATGCAAGACTATGCTTGATATGCAATTTGGCAAATTAAGTTGAATCGTATTTGGGAGCTCATCTTGAGGGCAAAATACTAAACCGCCAAATAAGCTTGGAGCTACGTTATCTGCGTGTAATCCTGCGCTTGCAAATTTCTCTCCTTCGATAGCATGCATTAATAGATCTTTTTTACCTAATGGCTCATCCAGTAATGCATTTACTGCAACCACACCAGCTACTGCTGAAGCAGCTGAGCTTCCCATGCCTGATTGAAGAGGAATGCCTTTGTGAATAATCAACTCAACACCAAAATCAATATTGTTAGTTTCAATAAAATCGAGCGCAGAAATCGAGGCAGTATTTTTGCTTGCTTCTTTTGATAAATTCATGTGAATTTCACCGAATTCGTCATATATCTCTTTAATATGTACACCAGGTTCTTCCACCTTTCTTGCAGAAACCCTATCTCCGACATTCTCAATAGCAAGGCCTAACATATCAAATCCTACTGCAACATTTCCAATTGAAGCTGGTGCAAAAGCTGTTACAAAATTATTTTTCATATTAATTTATAAGTTTTAGTAAAGTTACAATATCCGAAAATATTCCTGCCGCAGTTACTTCGGGTCCGGCTCCTGGTCCTTGAATTACCATTGGATTTTTTGAATAACGATCTGATTTTATCTGAATAATATTATCTGTTAGCTGAATGTTACTAAAAGCATGATCTTCAGGATACTGTGATAACCCAATAAATACCTCATTGTTTTTACTTAATTTTGCGGTATATCTAAGAACTTTTGAATTGTTTTTTGCTTCTTCAAACTTAAGCTTCATTTCATCGTCATATTGTTTAAATAAATCCAAAAATTTATCTGCATCAACATCAGATAACTCATCTGGTACTAGGCTCTCTATTTCGAAATCACTGATCTCGAGATCCCTTCCAGCTTCACGTCCGATAATGGTTAATTTTCTTGCAACATCCATACCAGTTAAATCATCTCTAGGATCAGGTTCTGTATAGCCATTACTTTTTGCTTCACTAACTATTTGAGAAAATGGTTTTGTCCCATCATATACATTAAACAAATATGCCAATGTACCTGAGAATATACCTTCAATTGAATGAATATTGTCACCAGTATCGATTAAATCTTGAACAGTAGAAATTACAGGCAATCCTGCTGCAACAGTTGTCTCATAAAAACAGAAGCTATTTTTCTTATTAGAAAGATTTTTTATTCTTTTGTAAGAATCCAAAGTATCACTGAATGCTTTTTTATTGGGAGTGATGACATGTAGCCCTGATTCCATCCATTCTGCATACCTTCCAGAGATATCCTCATTTGATGTGCAATCAATAATTAATACATTTTTGTTACAAGCATCACTTGATACGTGCTTTAGAAATTCATTGATATCAAATTCAACCGAAGACTCATCAATCAATGATTTCCAATTAACCAAATCTATCGAATTGTTATCCATTATCATTGCATTCGATTTGGCAATAGCTTTTATTTTAAGATCGATATTAAATTTATTAGAAATATTTTTGATGTTAGCGTGAAGTTGATTTATCAACTCACTTCCAACCACGCCAATACCAATTATTCCTATTATGAGAGAAGGTTTGGTCATAAAAAATCCATTATGTATTACATTCAATGCTAGATGAGTATCCTCAGAATCTATAACTGCTGAGATATTTCTTTCTGAAGAACCTTGGGCTATCGCTCTCACATTTATACCGGAATCTCCTAATGTACTAAAGAATTTACCAGCAATACCTTGCTGCCCCACCATATTATCACCTACAACCGCAAGCACAGAAAGATTTCTGGTGATATCAATATTAGAGATTAGTCCCGATTTAATTTCTTCAGAAAAAGCAGTGTTTATTTGATCGCAGGCAAGTTCTGATACTGAATCAGGTACTGCAATACATATTGAATGTTCAGAGCTTGCCTGAGAAATGAGAGTTACAGAGATATTCTCATCTTTAAGTGATGAAAATAATTTATCAGCAGTACCAGGAACGCCGATCATTCCTGTGCCTTCAAGATTGATTAATGCTATTGATTCAATAACAGTGATACCTTTTATTTCCCTGTTAGCATCAACGTTGGATGATATTTTAGTTCCTCTGTTTCCAGGAGAGAAAGTATTTCTAATATAAATTGGAATTGATTGGTTCATCAATGGCCCAAATGTTTTAGGATGGATTACCTTTGCCCCGAAATATGCTAACTCCATCGCTTCGTTATATGAGAGGCTTGATATCAATCTCGCATTTTTCACTTTATTAGGATCTGCACTCAAGACTCCATCGACATCTGTCCATATAATCAATTCTTCCGCATTAAAAAGAGAGGCGAAGATTGCAGCAGAATAATCGCTCCCATTTCTTCCTAGATTAGAAGGAGTTCCATCCTCCTTCGAGGCTATAAAACCAGTAATCACATAAATTTTAGATGACAAAGATGTGGTTATATTCTTAAAACTCTCTTTAGATTTAGCCCAATCAATACTATCGCCTGTATCACTCTCCTTAAGAAATAATAATTGTCTGCTATCAATAAAATTTGACTTATTACTCGCGAGCAGTTTATTTAAATAAATATTCAATAATCTCGCTGACCAAAGCTCTCCGTAACCGGCGATGATATCGCCCTTCCCTTCTATAAATGCATCTTTATTGTTATTTGACTGGTCGAGTATTTTCTTAATTTCTATAAAGTCCTCAGAAATTTCTTGTAAATATTTTTCAGACTCAGTGCTATCAAGTAAATCATTAGATATTATCGAGATTCTATCGATGATGGATTTATATTCAGATGATGACTTTAATGATTCGGCCGGCACATCTTTTGAAATCTTTATCAAAAGATCAGTAAAGCCTCCCATAGCGGAAACAATAATAGAATGAGGTTGTTCTTCGTTGGCAATATATGAATCTAAAATAATCTTCGAAACTCTGACAAAGCATGCTGTATTGGCTAAACTCGAGCCTCCAAATTTAAAGACTTTCCATGTTTCTTTCTTTGTTGTATTCATATCTTATATTTTTTATTTTTCGAGACTAGTAAACCAAGCAATGCGGATTATACATGATTATAAAAACGATAAATCCATTTAATACTGAATTTCTAAAAATCAATATATCTGATATTTAATGATGATTGGATTACGATAATAAATTCTTAAATGGTGGGGCGTGTAGGAGTCGAACCTACGACCAGTCGGTTAAAAGCCGAATGCTCTACCTCTGAGCTAACGCCCCGCGCACAATAAATTGCATAAAATAAAACAATTTACTTATATGGTTTGCGTGGATAATACCGGAGTATCCGTAAATCTCAAGAAAATTATTATGAATTACAATTATACAATAACAAAAACCACTATATGATGATTTTTGTTATAAATTCCTGTCATTCATGACTTTTATTCTCTGTTCTGCAAGTTTTGCGACAGTTGAATCAGAATAATCATTTTGAATCTTAGTGAATACAGCTCGAGCATCTCCCCAGTTTCCTAATTCATAATGACAGTAACCTATTTTAAGTAATGCATCCGAAACTTTTCTGGATCTCGGATAAATTTCAATAACTTTAGTAAACTGTTCAAGAGCTTGAGGAAATTGGTTTGTAGCGTAATAAGATTCTGATAACCAATATTGTGCATTATCAATTAAACTGCTTCCGGGAAACGCGGACAGAAATCTTATGAAAGCCAATGAAGCTAGCTCGTATTTTTGCTCCTTTAATAACTCAAATGCGGCTGCATAATTTTCCTCATCTGTGCCGCCGGGAACAGGTAATTCTCCAATTATAATTTCATTCTCATCAACAACATTCATAGAGTTTAGGGCGCTTATTGATCTCTCAAGATCTTGTAGCCGATCATCTAAGTCGATATATAACGAACGCTGCCTCTCCTGTGTCGATTGAGATTGATATTCCAAGTCTTCTGTTTTTCCTTGTATCATTGAGAGCTCTCTCTGAAGCTCATCAAGTTGACGAACTATTTCGATAATACCTTGATCATTGGATCGTAATGGCGATTCCTGCATCCCATTTTGAGAGCCTTGATAAGAATTATTTGCAGCTGTATTGGCGCATCCACTTAATAAAGCGATTACCATAGAAAACCATATAAATTTCAAATTTATAGTCATTTGCAGCTTTGGGTATTTAAGCTTCAGTTTATAAGTACGACTTCAACGCGTCTATTTTGTTGATATGACGTCTCATCACTTCCGTATGCGGATGGTCTTTCTTCACCATAACTTACAGTTGTGATTTGGTTTGGAGAAACACCATTCAAAAGCATTGCTCTTCTTACCGCTTGCGCTCTTCTCTCTCCTAAGCCAATATTATACTCTCTCGAACCTCTTTCATCGGCATGACCTTCCAACCTTACTGTAGATAAAGTATTGGAATTTAATCTTTGCGCATAAGCTGATACCAGTTCATCGTATTCTGCGAGAAGCTCTGATCGATCAAAATCGAAATAAATAATGGTATCAAGGCTTCCTGATAGACTGTCGTCACTCAGCATTTCCATGGAATCATTATCGCCCATGCCCATACCGTATGTTGAAGCATCTCCATCTTCTGATGCGGAACTCATATCTGAACTTCCAGAAGAGCTAGAGGGTGAATATAAAGTACAACCTGAGATAAAAAATACCAAAGCCCCTATTGTTAACCACTTAAAACGATTCATTGTGTTTACTCCCTAAATTACTAATTTTCGATTCATATAAGCATAATCTAACATATTACTATAATTTTAAAAATGGTGACCATACAGGTTCTCTAATATCTCCAGATTTTGGTGCCATTCTTTGCCTAACCAAGCCATCTGCAGTCACTGTTTCAAGAACCCCATCTCCACTTAATTTTGTTGCATATATCAAAGTATCACTATTTGGCGCAAAACTTGGTGATTCATCTTGAGAGCCGGATGAAAGGATTAACAAGTCTTTTTCCTCAATATCATATATCGCAATTCGATAATCACCCCGATATTGATGAACCATTGCTAGTTTATTTCCATCAGGAGATAAACGTGGTCGAGCATTATAGCTCCCCTCGAAAGTTACTCTTGATGCTCTATCTGAGTTAAGTTTCATTTTATAAATTTGAGGAGAACCGCCACGATCTGAGGTGAAATATATTTCTTCTCCGTTTGGCGCCCAAGTTGCTTCTGTATCAATAGAGCGATTATAAGTAAGCCTTTTTAAGTTTCTAGTGGCTATATCTAATACATGGATATCAAGATTTCCATCAGAACCGCCAAGAGTTAATACAAGTTTTCTTCCATCCGGAGAAAACGCTGGAGATCCATTGATGCCGGGTAGCTCAGAGATCTTTCTTCTATTTCCTGTTCTTAGATTTTGAACATAAATTGTAGACATATTCCCTTCAAAAGATACGTAAGAAAGCATCCTACTAACAGGCGACCATGCTGGAGACATAATTGGATCTTTTGATTCAAGAACTATTTGCTCATTCTCCCCATCAGAATCTGAGATTACTAAAGTGTAATTTCGCTTTTCATTAGAAGCATTGGATCTTACATACGCAACTTTTGTATCAAATACACCTCTAATACCAGTCAGCTCCTCGAATACCATATCAGCAATACGATGAGCTGATCTTCTGAGAGTTTTATCATTCGCAGGCATTCTATAGCCTACAATCTGCTCCCTTTTATATATATCAAATAATTGGAATTGTATGTTGTATGAATTATTCCTACCCTCAGTAATTTTACCAATAACAACCGCCTCAACACCAAGAATCGACCAATCGTCAAAATCAATTTCAGCACCAGTTGATGGTTGTTGAAGCATATTCTCAACGGGAGTCACAGAGAATCTTCCGCTTCTTAGTAAATCATTTGTAATAATTTCAGTAATATTTTCTGAAATTTTCGAAAGTCCACTCCCCACTCCAAATGGAACGATTGCAACTGGAGTCTGCTTACCGACTCCCTGAGTGATTCTTATCGTCAACTCTGCCATCGATGTGGTTTGCATGAAAAAAAATAATAAAAAATAGATAATTTTTTGTTTAAACATATAATTCTCTCAAATCTACCCTCTTGTCACTGAATTGGCTCAAAAATAAACCTAAGGTTTCTTTCAAATAAACTTGGGTCTTCAGGGCTAGGAAGCGGTGATGCTTTATAGACAGCTGCTTCGATTGATCTTCTTACAGACTCATCTCCGTTGCATGCCTCGACAGCAGCACTAACAACTTCACCGCCAGGTAACTGTCTCACGTTTACGGTACAACTAATACCTTTACCGGCACTGATTGGTTGAATCCAAGCATTTTCGATTTTCATCATCAACGCATACATATAACGACTTAATGCACCTGATCTCAGTGCATCAAGTCTTTTTTGCTCATTCTCTAACTCACGATCTAACTGTGCTTTTTTTTCTGCTTCCTCCATTTCCTTTCTTAGTCTTTCATTCTCTGCTCTCTGCCTTTCAATATCTTCTTGTCTCTTTTTTTCAGACGCAATCCGCTTTTTCTCAATCTCTGCTTCCTGTTTTTTCTTTAAAGCTTCTTCTTCCTGCTTTTTTTTGAGAGCAGCTTCTCTCTTAATCTGCTCCGCTTTTTTCTTTTCATTTTCTAATCTATTTTGTTCGGCTTTTTTTTCTTTTTCTATTCTCTGATTTTCTTCACGAATATCTTTTTGCCTCTTCTCTTCTTCGGCCTGTCTTCTGATTCTCTCTTGTTTTTTTTCTGGAGTTATTAAATTTTCCTCCTTTACAATCTTTGCTTTGATCATGAGCGGTCTTGATGGAATGTTTGCATCCGAAGTCTCAAAAACAAAAACAAGAGAAGCTATAAGAAAACCATGCAATATGCATGCCATCATAATTGATGTAATTTTACTTTTATCCCTCATATATCTAAAACCGTTGTCATGGTATTGGGTATGATTCAAGAGGATCAGTAACAAAACCTATATCTTTCGCGCCACCTTGTTGAAGTAACACCATCGCACCAACAACATTCCCATAAGCTACAGATCGATCTGCTTTCACCAAAACCATTGTTGCAGGTTGGCTTTGAAGAACCGATCTAGTTCTGTCTATTATTGTTTGTGATGATTGAGGCTTATCTTCATTATCACCAACATTTAAGAATAAATTTCCACTTTGATCGACGCTTAAAATTAATGGCATCTGGTTGGAAGAGTCCGCAATAGGTTCTGCCCCAGCTTTAGGTAACTCAACTTTGATTCCTTGCGTAAGTAATGGAGCGGTTACCATAAAAATAATCAAAAGCACAAGCATGACATCAATGTAAGGTACTACATTTATTTCACTCATTACTTTTCTTTTTTTCTGCAAAGTCTTAATTACTCATTTTTAAAAAGTTCGTGCTTTTGCAAAATACTGGTAAATTCTTCAGAAAAGCTGTCATATCTTATTTCTAAGCGAGTAACGCTATCAGCAAACCTGTTATAGGCGACAACAGCTGGAATTGCCGCAAATAAACCCATGGCAGTAGCCACTAGTGCCTCAGCAATTCCTGGGGCAACCATAGCTAAGGTGGCTGATTGAACACCAGATAACGCTCTAAAGGAATTCATGATACCTATTACTGTTCCAAACAATCCAACATAAGGGCTAATTGAGCCAATAGATGCAAGCGTTGCCAGGCTCTGTTCTAACTTATCAACTTCTCTCATCTGGACAATTCGCATGGCCCTTGAACATTCTTCCACCATTTTATCCCTATTATTGGTTTGCTTTGAAGACAAGCGGTTAAATGATTCGAATCCAGCATTAAAAATACTGGCAATTCCTTCTTTTAAATTATCGTTTCTCTTTGAGGATTGGTAAAGAGATGCTAAGTCACCACCAGCCCAAAAATTTGATTCAAAATCATCTGAAGCGGATTTGATTCTTTTGACTAATTTATTTTTATTAAAAATGATACTCCATGACGCAATTGATGCGATTACGAGTATGAGCATCACCATCTGAACAATCAGACTTGCATTTAATATAAGGTTTATAAAGGACATATTTGTTGCCATGTTTCTTCCTATTAACTTTTGTTTTTATTCTAACAAATCTTTTGTAGTCTTGAGGTTATTATCATTGTATTTAACACCGAAATGCAGATATGCGTTCTTGGTTGCTACACGACCTCGTGATGTTCTCATCAAAAAACCCTGTTGTATCAAGAATGGTTCAATAACATCTTCTATAGTTCCTCTTTCCTCGCCCAAGGCAGCAGAAAGGCTCTCTATACCCACCGGCCCACCATCAAATTTTTCTATTATTGCAAGTAACAATTTTCTATCCATTGGATCAAATCCATTAGGATCAACTTCAAGCATATCCAATGCAGCAACTGCTACATTTTTTGAGATAATGCCATCAGCTTTAACCTCAGCATAATCCCTAACCCGTCTTAGAAGTCTATTAACTATTCTAGGTGTCCCTCTTGCTCGTTCTGAAATTTGCTCACTTCCGTGTGGTTTAATATTTAAATCCAATATGCCCGCCGATCTATTGCAAATTTTTGTTAAATCATTTGCATCATAAAAATTTAATCTTTGAACAATTCCAAAACGATCTCTTAGTGGAGAGGTAAGCAATCCAGCTCGTGTAGTAGCGCCCACAAGTGTGAATGGAGGCAAATCTAGTTTAATTGATCTTGCGGCAGGGCCCTCACCAATCATAATATCTAATTGAAAATCCTCCATTGCAGGATAGAGTACTTCTTCAACAACCGCATTAAGCCTATGTATTTCATCGATAAATAAAACGTCATTTGGTTCTAAATTTGTGAGAATCGCTGCTAGGTCACCGGCTTTCTCAAGTACGGGACCAGAAGTTTGTTTTAGATTAACATTTAATTCATGAGAGATTATATGAGCTAACGTTGTTTTTCCTAGACCTGGAGGGCCAAATATTAGGACATGATCTAAGGACTCTTGTCTATTTTTTGTAGCTTCAATAAAAATTTGCATCTGCTCACGAACATTATCTTGACCTATAAATTCATTTAATGTTTTCGGTCTTATGGCTCTATCAAATATCTTTTCATCTGAACTCTGGGAGCCAGCAACTAACCTATCGTGCTCAATGTTATCCATTAATTATCCGCCTGTTTTAAAGCAATTCGTAATATTTCATCTACTTTTTTGTTATCAGATTTAATATTCGCCATAATTTTCTTTACTTCAGAGAGTTTGTAACCGAGCGCTAAAAGAGCATCAAAAGCCTCTTTTCTAGCATTATTAGATTCTGTTTCCTTTTCGATACCTGCGTGCCCCTCAACATCTATTAACTTATCACGCATCTCAATAACTAAACGATCAGCTGTTTTTTTTCCAACGCCAGGAATTCTCACTAAGGATTCACTATCATCAGAGCTGATCGCCATTTCGAATTCATGCACAGTCATTGAAGATAATATTGCAAGAGCTAATTTTGCACCTACCCCATTTATTTTTAGTAATGCTCTGAAAAGTGATCTATCAGATAATTCTTCAAACCCATACAATGTTTGTGAATTTTCTGTTACTTGCAGATGAGTAAAGAATGAAACTGATGACCCAATACTTGGCATATTTTGAAAGGATGTCAAAGAAACCTCAACTTCATAACCAACACCATTGCAATCAACCATAACAATAGGATTTTGCTTAAGAGTTATATTTCCCTTGATTGAGCCAATCATCTTCCACTCACTTTAATTTTATTTAATGAATTCGTAAGATTTCTTTGATTACTATAACAAAGGGCTGCCGCAATTGCGTCTGCTGCATCCTCGCTTGGCTTAATGCTTAAATCTAGAATAGCGGTTACCATATGTTGAACTTGTTCTTTAGTGGCTGCACCATTCCCCACTATTGCTTTTTTAATCTCCCTCGGAGCATACTCAAAAACCTTAATATCCCTATCAAATGATGCACATAATGCGGCAGCCCTTGCGTGACCTAATTTTAATGCACTGCCAGCATTTTTGTGAACAAAAACACTCTCAATTACTATAATCTTTGGCTGATATTCAGCTATGAGACTTGATACCGATTTGAATATTGTTTCTAAACGTTCTGGAAAATCTCCTTTTAAACTTTTTATGACGCCACTGGTTACATAGGAAGGCTTATTGTTATTTATGTCAATAATTCCAAAGCCTGTTTTTCTTGAGCCTGGATCCACCCCGAATACACGTTGGCTTTCTTTAGTCATAAATTTTCAATAATCTCATCGGATATTTCTGCATTAGTATGAACAGTTTGAACATCATCGAGCTCCTCAAGAGCATCAACGAGTTTAATCATAGTTTCCGCTTCTTTTTGATTTAGGTTCGCATCTGTTGAGCATCTCATTGTTATTTCACTTTCTGAGGGTTTGAAACCTTTCTTACCCATATATTCAATTAGATTTTCAAAATTATTAGGACTTGTGATGACCTCAAATGAATCATCAGTCATTGATTTAATATCATCTGCACCTCCATCAATTGCCGCTTCCATGATTGAATCTTCATCTTGAATGGCCGTGAAAAATAGCAGACCAATTAAATCAAACATATAAGCAACAGAACCATCTGCGCCCAAATTTCCAGAAAACTTTGTGAATGCATGCCTTACATCAGATACTGTTCTATTTTTATTATCTGTCAGGCAATCAACGATTACCGCAGCACCGCCAGGACCGTAACCTTCGTAACGAATTTCTTGATAGTCAGCTCCATCTAATTCGCCTGAACCTCTCTTTATTGCCCGTGTGATATTATCTTTTGGCATACTTTGCGACTTAGCTTTGTCTACTGCTAATCTGAGTCTTGGATTTGACGCAAGATCAGGACCTCCCATTTTAGAGGCAACGGTAATTTCACGAATAAGCTTAGAAAATAATTTACCTCTTTTTTTATCTTGGGCACCTTTCCTATGCTGAATATTCGCCCATTTGCTATGACCTGCCATATTATTTCTCAAGTAAATATATTTAATTGAACTACCTACAAATTATAATATCTTTTTTTGTTAAATTGATCACTCTAGAAATAAATTTTTTACCAAATTGATTTTTTAGCAATATCCCAATAGAGTTAGCGAGAGAATGAAAACATATAAAGACAATAAAAAATGGCTCTGGTTACTTTCTGTTTTATATCCCACTGTGGGAATACCAGGATTGTGGATGCATTACCTGACAGAAAACACCTTATGGTTGCTCTATCCTTTTGTAATTACATATATATTTACTCCGTTTTTAGATACGTATTTCGGTGAAGATAATTCTAATCATCCAGATGAGGTTCAATCTGATCTAGAAAAAATACCATACTATAAAATCCTCACATACATAGCAGTACCAATACATATCTTTGTTTTTTTTATTTCTGCTTTTTATATAGGTCTAATACCATTGTCATTGTTAGAGATATTACTAATTTCAGCTTCGGCAGGTTTAGTTAGTGGTATAGCGATAAATACAGGCCATGAACTTGGTCACAAAAAAACTAAAATTGAAAGAAGTTTAGCCAAAATAGTCTTATCAATTCCAGCGTATGGTCATTTTACAATTGAACATAACCGAGGACATCACTCTAATGTGTCGACTCCAGAGGATGCGGCAAGTGCAAAAATGGGTGAGAATATATACGAATTTGCACTCAGAGAAATGCCCGAATCATTCAAAAACGCAATTTCAATCGAGAAAAAAAGACTTCATAGATTGGGTAAATCATTTTGGTGTTTCGATAATGAGCTAATGCAATCTTTTTCGTTAACTCTGATCTTTCAAGTTGGGCTATTAATAAGTTTTGGCCTTGTTATGGCCCCCTTCTTGCTCGTACATAATTTATTTGCATGGTGGCAACTTACTAGTGCGAATTATATCGAACATTATGGTTTGTTAAGAGAGAAGCTTTCAAATGGAAGGTACGAGCTTTGTAAACCCTATCACTCATGGAACAGTAATTATTTAGTTGGGAATTTACATTTATTTAATTTGCAAAGACACTCTGATCATCACGCAAATCCTGGAAGACGATATCAAGTATTAAGAAATTTTGATGATTTACCATCGCTACCCAGTGGTTATCTTGGTTGTTACTTGCTAGCTTATTTTCCTTGGCTATGGTTCCGAATAATGGATAAAAAATTATTGTCACTAAGACACATAAATGGTGACTTCAATAAAATCAATATTCACCCAAAAAAGAAAAATAAATTAATCCGAAAATATGCATAAAAGTATTAAATTGGATTCAAGCGAAAATTCAAATTACTTAGAGAAAAAATCAAAATTATCCTTAAAACGATAAAAGTTAATCATCGCTTGGAGATAATATCTTCGAAATAAACTGAATGGAAATTTTGGTGACAAGCCTCTGACAAGGTTAGGCAATTCTTCAGGATACTCAGAACTAACATTGATTTTACCAATCCATTTTGCAAGTTGATAGCCAGTCCACGTCGAAGTATTAACTCCATTGCCGTGGTATCCAAATCCAAAGAAAACCGAGGGATCATCATCAAGCCTTCCAATTGAAGGGGTTAATCTTTTGGTAAAACATACAAATCCGTGCCATTTATATTCGATATCAACGTTACGCCAATTGGGCCAAATTTTCTTCATTACGCTCTCAAGATAGCAATAATTTTTCAATGCTCCTTGCTCATTTCCTGACGAAGAACCCCTACCCCCAAACAAAAACCTATTATCTGGCAGCATTCTAAAATAATTGACCAACTTTCTAGAATTAATTATTGGGTCTTCCGTTTTCCAATTGTGACTATTAAGTTCGTCTACTTTAAGAGGGCGTGTCGTTATAATCGAGCTAATTATAGGTAATGAACGTGCATTAAAATTAGGCAAAAGATGCTCTGGCATGAATCCATTTGTGGCAAATATTACATATTTAGCAGTAATTGAACCCTTATTTGTTGAGAGAAGATGACCATTATTAGTTTTCTCCCAAGATACTACTTCACTGTTTGAATATAAATTAACACCTCTATTAGAAGCTGCATCAGCTAACCCATTCACAAACCTAAGCGGATGAATTCCAAAAGTAGGTTCGATAGAAATTGCCCCATATTGTTCGGTTGAATCAAAATATTCTTCTTTAAATCTGTCCTCAGGGATAATTGACGTGTTTAATCCTAATGATTTTTTTCTAAAATTCGCATAACTTACAAGTCGATCAAAATCTCTTGATGATCTGGCAACCTCAATTTCCGCATTACCTTGTATTTTAATATCGATTTTCTCATCCAAGATGATACTTCTAACAAGTTCAATAGCATCAATCTGCGACTGATAATATTTTTTGACATCATCTAAACCGTATTTTTTTATGAGAGTTTGATTATCCTCTGCTGTTCCTCCAACCGAACAAAATCCTCCATTTCTCCCTGAAGCACCCCATCCAATATGCCCAGCTTCAATAACAGAAGATTTGACATTGAAATCTTTTGCTAGATGATAAGCCGCAGAGAGACCAGTATAACCTCCACCTATAATTGCAACATCAGCAGAGTGATCGCCTATTAGCTTTATTGAATGGGGTATTCTGGCACCTTGAGAGGCTTCCCATAATGAACTCTCTGGCGTGCCAAATTTGTACATTGATTGATTGTAAATTCTTGAAGTCATTTCATTACATATATTTATTTATTGATTTTCAGCCTTCTTTTTCAGAACAAGCGATTTTACTTCTGTATTCGTAATTATTAATCCCACTCCAATCATTAATAGAAAAGGTATTGGAATTATAACGAGCACAAACCACCCAAATTTATACATAATTGTTCCAGCCAAAAGTGATCCAAAAGCTGATATTCCGAATACACAAAATTCATTTAAGCCCTGCGCTTTGAATCTCTCATTAGGCTCATAAGTATAAGTAAGCATTGTTGTTCCACCCACATATAAAAAATTCCATCCTACACCCAGAAGCACTAGTGCTAGCCAATACATAAAAACAGATGTTCCTGACATACCAGCTAAAGACGCACCTAATAGACCTATCACACCGATTGACATGATCTTATTGAGTCCATATTTTTCAATTAGAAACCCTGATACCAATGAAGGTATATACATTGCTAAAACATGACTCCTAATTACATTAGCCGTTGCTTCAATCGAGTAGCCATCAATTACATGCATACTCAGCGGAGTAGCAGTCATAATAAACGTCATTGAGCCATAAGCAATGGTACCGCCAAGCATAGCCATTATAAAAACTCGTTGTTTAGATATAATACTCAGCTTTCTTCCGCTTGTTTTATCATTTCCTTCTTCAGTAATGCTGAAATCACCCAGCGACAAAAGGAGAATCGCTTGAATCACAAACAATAAAGCCAGGGATATGAGTGTTCCTGCGTATTGAATACCACTAATCCAAAATTGCCCCCTAGTTACCAACTCAGGACCCAACATTGCTCCACCAATGGCGCCAAGCAAAATCAGTGATATTGATCTGCTTACAAATTCTTGATTCACACTCTCTGCTGCGGCATAGCGATATTGCTGAGAAAAAGCCGCATTGATACCAAACATCGCCGCCGATAGCGCGAATAAGATAAAACTTTGAGTTTTTATTGCATAGGCCGCTAAGAGAACTGCAATCGCAGCTGATAAAGAAGCAATAGCAGAACCGTATTTTCTTCCAATTCTCCTCATAAGCATGGTAGCTGGTATGGCTGTAAGTGCAGTTACTACTACCATCAAGGATACGGGTAAAGTTGCTATTGATTGACTGTCTGTGAGAGATGAGCCAATAATACCACCTAAAGTAACCACAACTAACTGACCTGTAGATGAGATTAATTGACAAAAAAATAAAATTATTAAATTACGAAAATTCATACAATTAGACTAATATTGAAGGTGGCAAAAAAATTAAACGAATAAAATCATTAATGATTTAAGATGTCAGTTTCAATTATATCAGAATATAAAATAACAAAAGAGAATAGATCTTTAATTGAGTAAAATCAGATGATATCCAATGAAAATATTTTTCAAGTATTTAAATACAGTATCTATGTATTAGTTACTGCAAATATGTATTTCTTTATGGAAGAAGAAATCCTTGCCTATCCGATCAGATATCCAAATGGAATTGCAATTAATGAAATATACGAGGGATTTGCAGCATCAATAGATACAGCCGCGTGGTTAATATTATTATGGTTGCTTGAGCTTGAAACATATATTCTTGACGACAATAAAATTACAAAGTCTGTGAAGACCTCTTTATTAGCAATTAAGGTGTTTTGCTATGGATTTATTGTTTATTCCTTTTTTGGCTATTGTGCTAATTTAATATTTTTCTATACCAATGATACGTTAATTCAAGCGAATAATTTATGTGACCTTGTCCCAGACAAATGGTCATATTCAGTTAGTATAAATGAATACGTACCAATAGATTTAGTTAACTGTAACCAATTGAGCTCTTCTTCTAATTTTATAAAATTTAACGATATGCAAGCGATTGTTGACCAAAATGGTTTAATTGAAATAATAAGACTCGGCTGGATAGATGTAATCAATGCAGGTGTTTGGATCATAGTCGTATTAATAATTGAAATTAATATCATACTTGTTGAAAAAAACAGATATCTTTCGCTCTCAAATAAAATAAGTTTTTTGAGTAAGTACTTGCTCTATCCAATTCTCTTTTTTAATGCATTTTATTGGGGAATAAAAGGAGATTTTATTGATTTTTGGGATGCTTTTTTATGGTTGATTGCATTCATCTTCATTGAACTAAATATCATCCAGTGGGATGACGATAAAAACACAAATGAAGGTGTTACTGGATAGGCATAATAGTAATATTACTTTTTGAAGAAATATTTTCCGAAAAACTCTCTTTTCGACTCTGAACTTTTAGCTCGATTACATTGATATTTTCATCAAGGTTCATAAGCCATGGATTCCATCCTTCAAGTTGACTTCGTCGAAAATATCCCGATACCTGCCATCCGCCATTCACAGTAGGATAAATATAGGTTTTTCCTACATCTCTATTTTCATTGATAGGGCTAATGATCTCTGAGGAATCTGGAAGCTCCAACAAAATAAAGAATAATTTTTCAGCCTCTAGAACCACAGTTTCTTCGGTTGCTCGCTGTTTCTGTGAGTCAGGAGAGATCGTGCTGAAGTAAACAATACTTGACAATGACAAACCTACGATTATCGCAAAAACTATCTGAACTGGAGTGTACTTTGGCCTTGCAGTCATATTGTATATTTTTGGCTTAATTATGATTCTTGATATAAATAAGTATATTATTTTAAATCATAAATCTAAATTATCCTATATCTGAGAACATGCATTTAAATAAATTAATTTTAAGTTTAATCTTCATAATTACTCTGAATATAAATTATGCGGATACCATCCCATCATCTATTCTAAACAGTGAAAGAATTCAGATGAAATTTGGTTCTTATGGATTGGATATTTTGTACTCAGATCATGATACTAGAGTTTCTTATTTGTATAGCTTTGATAGCTCAAATCACAAAAAAAAAAATATACCAAACATTTGCTATTGTAAAGTTTCTTGAATCTAAAATTGATCAAGAGACACAAAAAAGAATAGATAATGGCGCATCAATTGGTGCTACTCTCAAAGAAAACGGCTGGAGTATAAGCAAGATTAATCTAGATATTGCGCGAATCAATTCAGATGAATACCCTTTATTCAAAACACCAGAAAGTTCTGAGAGTCTTCATAGTTTAGCTGCACATTTTTATAAATTAAAAATAAAAAAAGAAGATAAATTTTTTGATTATGCAGAAATATTAGAAATACATAATCCAGGATATTTGAATTACAATGAACTGATTAAGATTTTTCCTGTAACAAATAGAGACGAATCACACAAAAGATTAAAATCCATACTAGAGGGAGTATTTACTGAGAGGATTGTTCTTTTTTTAGTTAAAGAATCAAATAAACAATAGAAAGACATTTTAATCTAGTCTTTTTCAGGTCGGTCTTTGTTAATAGTTTTGGATTCTTTAAGCTCTAGATCTTGTATTTTTGGTACCAGCCTCCAAAAAAAATATGCAATTGAAAAAGACACTGCAATCCCCAAAAAGACAAGTATTAACATTAGTAGGTTCATTCCAGTACAATATTATAAACTGAATTAAGTTTCACCAATTAAGATAAAAAATTATGAACAAAGATTATCTCAATGAAAAGTCACTTGACCCAGATGACTGGGATGGATTTAACAAGCTGTTGCATAAAGTTTCCGATGATTTGGTTGAATATCTCAAAAATGTAGGAGAGAGACCTGTATGGAAAAGCCTGCCTGAAGAATCAAAAGAATTATTTGATGAATCACTTCCTAGAACTGGAACTGAATATGCAAAAGTTTACGATGAAGTAAAAAAACACATACTGCCATATCCGACTAATAACATTCACCCTAGATTTTGGAGCTGGGTTGGTGGAACAGGAACACCAAGTCAATTGATAGCGGATATGATTATCTCTGCGATGAATTCTGGAAGCCTTGGATTGGATGAAACCGCATCTACTTATGTAGAAATACAATTATTAGATTGGCTAAAAGTGTTACTAGATTATCCTGCCGATTCGAGTGGCCTGCTCGTCAGTGGCGGTTCAATGGCAAATCTTGTTGGTTTAGCTGTCGCAAGAACTAATGCTGCGAAATATGACGTTAGAAATGATGGTATTGATATAAAAAATAACTCAAGATTGATATATTACAGCTCAACTGAAACACACTCATGTATACGCAAAGCTATTGAGTTACTCGGGCTCGGCTCAGAGTCATTAAAATTGATTCCAGTCAATGATGACTATACGATCAATCTAGACCTCCTTAATCGAGCCATTGAAAGTGACATAAAGGATGGGAATACACCAGCCTGTATTATTGCTAATGTTGGTACTGTTAACACAGGCGCTATCGATCCACTCATTGAACTGTCAAAAATTGCAAAAAAGCAAAATATTTGGCTTCATTCTGATGGTGCATTCGGAGCAATAACAAAGCTCGCAAAAAATTCAAAGCATTTAGTTGAAGGTATGGAGTTATCTGATTCTATTGCCTTTGATCTTCACAAGTGGATGTATATTCAATATGACTGTGGATGCGTATTAATTAAAGGTGGAGCACCGCACAAAGAAACTTTCTCAGTGATCCCGCCGTATATTAAAAATTTTGAACGTGGACTTGCTTCAGGACCAATAAATTTCTCAGAATATGGTGTCCAGCTGTCCCGATCATTTAAAGCCCTGAGAGCTTGGATGGCCCTGAAAATAGAAGGATCTGATAAATTTGGCGAATTAGTTCAACAAAATATAAATCAGGCAAAATATTTGACTGACTTGGTGATCAAGAATCAACACCTGGAAATATTATCCCCTACATCACTAAACATAGTAACCTTTAGATACATTAACAAAAAAATTGATGAGAATTTAATTAATGACTTTAATGCTGAATTATTGATGAGACTGCATGAAACTGGTGAGCATGCTCCATCCTCCGCGTTACTAAATGGTATTTTTTCTATTAGAGTGGCAATCACCAATCATCGAAGCCGACTAAGTGATTTTAATAAACTCGTGGATGATGTTGTAATTATTGGCAATGATATGCTAAAAGATTATATTTAAATCAATACTTTATCCAATATATCTAATATAATTAATCATTATCTTCTGTTAGCCTGATGCATAAAAAAGCAACTTAATTACCAGAACTTAGTCTCGATCATAAGCAGCAAAGACATACTAAATGCTCCTCCTGATATAAAGTTACTCCAATCACGATGACGCATACCAAGAAGATTGAGAAAAACAAATACTACTCCCACAATAAAAAATACAATCAGCAATTGACCAATCTCGATGCCCAAATTAAAACCTAACAAAGGTATTATGATTAAAGAATCATCCATTAACAATGCTCGAAAATAGTTAGAAAAACCCATTCCATGAATAAAACCGAAAAATAATGCCATTGAATATCGTCCATTCATTTTTTCAACACTACTCATCGAGTTATAACCATATATATTATGAATCGCTGTTATTGCTATGGTGACTGGTATCAGAAATTCAATAATTCTTGATGGAATAGTTATAATACTGAATGAGGTCAAGGCCAGAGTAATACTGTGACCGACTGTAAATGCAGTAACCAATATCAAGAGATTTTTCCATTGCTCTAATCGGTAAACTGCACATAATGCAATAAGAAACAATATGTGATCATAACCTGCAATATCCGATATATGATCAAAACCTAATTGGAGATAGAAAGGGAATGGATGCATGTTAAAAAACCAATCTATGGGTAGGTGTATTTTTATCTAGCATTAGACTGGTAGAGTTGTCATTGATATAAACATATACAATATTATTCTGATCAAAAAAAAGATCCGTGAAAACCGCATTTTTTATCTTCATAGAATTTAATGGTGATGATTGACGATACTCGAAGACCAGGCCAAGAGCCGTATCGATACCGTTACCCTTTAGTCTCTTGCTTTTAATTTCTAGAGGTATTCGTTTACCATTTATTTCAATATAAAAAAAATCGTTAATGTAGTTCATTAATAATGCTTCAGCATTTGGTGATTCATCTGGCTCACAAAATCTCAACTCTGTACTCTCTGGATCGAAAACTAACGCCTCATTCACGTCCATCAAAAATAGTCTAAGATCAATCGTGATGAGTTGCTCATCTTTTTTATATTCAATCTCACTCAGTGACAATCTTAATGGATGAGAGAGAGAAGGCGCTGGTTTTATCAGAGAGAATAATAAAACCGAAGCAATTAAGATAGGTAAAGCTTTACTCAAAATTAAGTTTTTGTTTGGATTGATTCTGCAACAGCTTGCACATCTTTAAAGACTCGTATCAAGTTTTTACCCCATATCTTTTCGATATCAGTCTCAGAGTACCCTCTTCGCACCAACTCAATCGTAATATTCATTACTTCACTTACATCAAAAACATCCTGTATACCTCCACCACCATCGAAGTCACAACCAATACCTACATGATCAATTCCAGCAACTTTTACAATGTGGTCGATATGATTAACCACGTCGACTGTTGTCGCCAGTGGGGTAGGAAATTTTTCATTTATCTCGCTGATCGCTTGTCTCATTTCTGATCGTTCGTCGGGCGTCATTTCGTCTGTTGGCTTCATGCCGGCTCGAAGTAATGCCAATGCCTCATCTCTTTCGAGATTTTCTGGCTCATCTCGCAAATAACTTGAAAGCATTGTCAGCTGAACCACACCATTATTCTTTGCAATAAGTTCAAGCATTTCATCAGTCATGTTTCGGTTATGGTCAGTTACAGAACGAGCATTAGAGTGAGTTGCAATAATAGGAGCTTTTGAAATTGAGATAGCATCATAAAAAACATCATCACTAGCATGTGAAACATCAACCATCATTCCCAGTCGATTCATTTCAATTACAACTTCTTCACCAAATTTACTTAATCCTTGATGTTCTGGACCTTTTTGATCCGTTGCTGAATCTGCAAGGTCATTATTCGAAGAATGAACTAATGTGATATAACGAACACCCTTATTAAAGAAAGCCTCCACATTTGAGAGATCGCCTCCTATGGGGTAACCATTTTCAATACCAATATAAATCGCGCGTTTGTTGGCCTTTTCTAATTCATATGCATCATCGGGATCTAAAGCAAGCCCCACATTATTCGAATTTTTCTCTGTTGATTCGACGACAGCATCAATCATTTGAATGGCTAAATTTTTAGCACGCTCGTTATTAGCATCATCACGAATATCTTGAGCAACAAATGCGGCAAAGAAGACGGCATCTAAACCACCTTCTATCATCCTAGGATAATCAAACTTGGAACCTGTCTCGTTAGGATTATGTCTTACTGACATATCAAAACCTGGCTGTATCATTCGCAGCGGCGTATCTGCATGCGTATCAACCGTTAAAACACGATCATGAATTTCCAAAGCACGTTTTATTAGGGCTTCTTCTGTTTCAACAGAAGCCTCTATAGTTTTATTTTCCTGGTCGCAGCCACTAAGCAAAAATATACAAACACTTAAAATGAAGCCAAAATTTAAACTTTTAATCATTATTGATCCTTGCAATTATTAACTAATAATTCCAGATTAAAATTAAAACAAAACTCCGTCAAACTATTTTAAACGCAAATAGCAAAATCAATAATTTCTCTAATCAATAATCTACTAATATAGTCCCTTGAAATAAAAAAGATATTGGGTAAGAATCTTAGAGATACTTCAGGAAGGTCTGCTATTGAAAAAACTCAGGGCAATAAAAATCTTATGAAAATTAAAATTATTCTACAATTAATCCTCTCCCTCCTATTGTTTTCCTGCTCTGAGAATTCAGAGAAAGACTATGATCTGATTATTAAAAATGGAATTATCTATGATGGTTCAGGTGAAAATCCTTTTTACGCAGATATTGCAGTAAATGGCTCCTATATTGAAAAAATAGGAGACCTATCAAATTACTCTTCAAAAAAACTTATCGATGCCGATGGTCTAGCAGTTGCTCCTGGTTTTATCAATATGCTCTCATGGGCAACCCGACCGCTTGTTGTTGACGGTAGAGCCATGAGTGATATCAAACAAGGAGTGACATTGGAGGTTATGGGTGAAGGCACATCCATGGGGCCGCTTAATGAATCCATGAAAATTGACGAAAAAAACAAGCAATCAAACATTAAATATGACATCAGTTGGACTACATTGGGTGAATATCTTGATTTTATTGTAAATCAGGGTGTTTCGGTTAATGTCGCGTCATACGTCGGTGCAACCACATTAAGAATTCATGAAATTGGTTATGAAAACAGAGAACCAACTTCTGAAGAGCTCACAAAAATGCAAGAACTTGTCAGAGAGGCAATGGAAGAAGGAGCATTAGGTATTGGCTCGTCACTGATATATACACCAGCAAGTTTCGCTAAGACTGATGAATTAATCGCTCTAGTAAAAACAGCAGCTGAATACAATGGAAGGTATATTTCTCATTTAAGATCTGAAGCAAATAAACTTGAGGAGGCTGTACTTGAGTTGATTAAAATCTCAAGTGTAACTGGAGCACCATCAGAAATTTATCATCTAAAAGCCGCTGGAAAGAAAAATTGGCATAAACTTGAAAATGTGTTTAATTTAATAGAATCCGCAAAGAAATCAGGCCTAAGAATAAGTGCAAATATGTATACCTACTCTGCTGCTGCAACAGGTCTTGATGCTACAATGCCTCCGTGGATTCAGGAAGGAGGACTTAACTCATGGGTTGAAAAGCTTAAATCGCCAGAAAATAGAGATCTATTATCAAAAGAAATGCTAGATGCAGAATCTGAATGGGAGAATTTCTTTGTTCAAGCAGGGCCAGATGGAATTCTACTTACAGGATTCAAAAACCCTAATTTAAAAAAATATATTGGAAAAACATTAAAAGAAGTAAGCGAACTAAGAGGTACCTCACCTCAAGTTGCAGCAATGGACTTGGTGATCGAAGATAATAGTCGAGTTGATGCGGTATTTTTTTTAATGTCTGAAGAAAATGTTCTCAAACAAATAAAAAAACCTTGGATCTCTTTTGGTTCAGACGCAGGTGCTTTAGCAAATGAAGGTGTTTTTATCGAAAAGAGTACACATCCTAGGGCTTATGGTAATTTTGCAAGAGTACTTGGTAAATACACAAGAGATGAAAAAGCGATAACCTTATCAGATGCAATAAGAAGAATGACCTCACTTCCAGCATCAAATATTGGGGTATATGACAGAGGAATCTTGGATGAGGGTTACTATGCTGACATAGTAATATTCAATCCCGAAAAGATTGATGATAAAGCAACATTTGAAAAACCCCACCAATATGCTGTTGGCGTAAATCATGTATTCGTCAATGGAATTCAGGTTCTAAATGATGGAGAGCACACAGGAGCAAAACCTGGAATGGTCGTCAGAGGTCCTGGTTGGATTGGATGGGAAAATGAGAGTCAATAAAACAATAAAACCGCAAGATTGAAATAAAATTATGAAAAAAATCACTCTGATAGCTTTACATATATTTGCATTGAATTTTGTTCGTAAAAAAGGAAAAAGCAGCATGAATATAAAAAACACCATAAAAAATATCGGACTATTCTTATTTGTTCTCTTGGTGTCGATACAGAATACAAATGCGGATGAAAAATTATCGGAAACTGAAAAGGAAATCATCAGTTATTTGTCAGACACATATGATGAACAACTCTCTTTCCTCGAAAAAATAGTTAACATCAATAGTGGCACCCACAATCACGCCGGTGTGCGTGAAGTTGGAAATGTTTTTGCCAGAGAACTCGAAGCTATTGGCTTCAAAACAGAATGGCAGAATATGCCCGCTGAGGTGAACCGTGCGGGTCATCTGGTCGCGAAATTAGAAGGCACATCAGGAAAATGTCTCTTGCTTCTGGGTCATATTGATACGGTGTTCAGAAAAGACAGTCCATTTCAGAAATTTGAAAATAAAGGTGATCATCTAGCGGGACCCGGTGTTGCCGATATGAAAGGTGGCAATATGATGATTCTCTATGCGCTTAAGGCCATGCACAAATATGGAAGTCTAAATAATCGATGTATCTCCATTATGTTTACGGGTGATGAGGAAGCTTATGGATATCCAATTTTGTTTAGCCGTGGACGGATGATCGAAATGGGAAAAAAAGCTGATTATGCATTAAGTTTCGAAGGAGGAAGTAATGGTGGCACAAGTGTGGCACGCCGTGCCGATACCGAATGGCAGCTTGAAGTAAGCGGTAGACGTGCTCATTCTAGCCAAATCTTCCAAGAAAAGGTCGGTGCTGGAGCCGCATTTGAAGCGGCGCGCATTCTAAATGCTTTCTATGAAGAAGTAAAAGGCGAAGAACATCTCGTCATAAACCCGCATAATGCAGCAGGTGGTACCGAACTGTCTCTTTCTGATAATCGACGGGAAATGACCGTTTATGGCTCAAGTGCCGTGGCTCAAACTTACATCATTAACGGAACTATGCGCTTTATTACAATGGAGCAACTTGAACGCGCTAAGAAAAAGATGATCGAAATCACAAATAATAACCTCCCGCATACGACTGCAACGATCAGCTTTGATAAAGTGAATGTTATGCCCATGCCTGCGAGTGAAGGAAATTTAGCATTACTTGCCAAGTTGCAAAGAATCAATGATGACCTTGATATAGAGTACCCTGTCTATGCCAATAATCCGTCTGACATTGGTGGTAGTGATATTCAGGTTGTTGCTCCATTTGTCGACAGTATAGATGGGCTTGGATTTACCGGTGCAAATGCGCATTCAGTTAAAGAGGTGATGCACCTTAAGAACTATCATGATGAAATAAATCGTGCTGCGTTGCTAATTTACCGCCTAAGCCGGGAATAGTATTCTCTGAATACAAACAGAATAATTAATATTTTGAAATAGCAATCGATCGTATGCACTGCTATTTACTGAAAAATTCATAAGTGAAATAACTGATAATTTTTGACCTTTTTGGTACAATTAACCAATAGATTAAGTTTCTATTACGTTGTCAAAACGTCAAGAGAAACAGTTTTAAAGTGTAATCTATAATCAATTTACCGAGACCACTATGAGCCTTTATTCAGAATACTTAGATGAGATTGCAAAGCGAAAAAAACTAGGATTGAGCCCTCTTCCGATTGAGAATGCTGAGCTTACTTCTGAAATTATAGAGCAAATAAAAGATTCTCATTGCGAGCACCGAGAAGAGTCTCTTAAGTTTTTTATCTACAACACTTTACCAGGAACAACTGCTGCTGCAGGCGTGAAATCTGAGTTTTTAAAAGAAATAATTACTGGCAGAAGCGTTATTAAAGATATCCCCATAACCTTCGCTTTTGAGCTTTTGTCTCACATGAAAGGTGGGCCTTCTATTGAGGTTCTTCTTGATCTAGCTTTGGGTGATGACCCTTCAATCGCTTCGAATGCAGCTGAAGTTCTTAAAACCCAGGTATTTCTCTATGAGGCTGATACAGAAAAACTCGAAAATGCTTATACAGCTAGAAATTTGATCGCTCTGGATATTCTTAAAAGTTATTCTAAAGCTGAATTCTTTACTAAACTCCCCGATATAGAGGCAGAGATTAAAATCGTAACGTATATTGCGGCTGAAGGAGATATTTCGACTGATTTACTCTCTCCTGGAAAGCAAGCATATTCTCGTGCAGATAGAGAGTTGCATGGTAAATGCATGATCTCTGAAGCTGCTCAGGTTGAGATTCAAGAACTACAAAAACAACATCCTGGCAAAAGGGTAATGTTAATCGCTGAGAAAGGCACCATGGGTGTTGGATCCTCTAGAATGTCAGGAGTTAATAATGTTGCCTTGTGGACTGGCAAACCAGCTAGCCCTTATATACCTTTTGTAAACATCGCGCCAATTGTAGCTGGGACGAATGGAATTTCACCGATTTTTTTAACGACTGTTGATGTAACAGGCGGTATTGGTATCGATTTAAAGAATTGGGTTAAAAAATCTGATGCCAATGGAAAATATATTTTAAACGATGACGGTAATCCAATCATGGAACAAGTTTATTCTGTTGATACTGGCACTTCATTAATTATTAATACAAAAGATAAAAAATTATATGGAGATGATGGCGTTACAGAACTGGTAGATCTCAGCAAATCTTTTACCCCTCAGAAGATAGAATTCATCAGAGCTGGTGGCTCTTATGCGATTGTTTTTGGAAAAAAACTTCAAAGCTTTGCCTGTAAGACTCTGGGGGTTGAGTTGGAATCAGTGTATGCGCCATCCAAAGAAATAACTCATGAAGGACAAGGTCTCACTGCTGTAGAAAAAATATTCAATAAGAATGCAGTTGGCGTGGCTTCGGATGTTGTATTATTTTCTGGTTCAGATGCTCGTGTAAAAGTAAATATTATTGGTTCACAGGATACAACCGGTTTAATGACTTCTCAAGAACTGGAGTCAATGGCCGCAAAAATCATTTCTCCGTCAGTTGAAGGTGCTTATCAATCTGGATGTCATACTGCTTCAGTATGGGACGGTAAAGCACGAGCCAATACCCCGAAACTTATGAAGTTCATGCATAAGTTTGGTCTAATTACTGCTAGAGACCCAAAAGGTATCTACCACCCAATGACAGATGTAATTCATAAGGTTTTAAATGACATTACAGTCGATGATTGGGCAATTATAATTGGGGGTGATTCACATACTCGAATGTCTAAAGGCGTAGCGTTTGGTGCTGACTCAGGAACTGTCGCCCTTGCTTTAGCGACTGGGGAAGTAACGATGACTATTCCTGATTCAGTTAAAGTAACTTTCAAAGGTAGTATGAAAGAGCATATGGATTTTCGTGACGTTGTACATGCAACACAGTCACAGATGTTAAGTCAATTTGGTGATAATGTCTTTCAGGGTCGAATAATTGAGGTTCATATTGGAACTTTATTAGCCGATCAAGCTTTTACCTTTACTGACTGGACTGCCGAAATGAAGGCAAAGGCATCGATATGTATCTCGCAAGACGATATTCTAATCGAGTCTCTCGATATCGCTAAAAATCGTATTCAAGATATGATTGATAAAGGTATGGAGAATGAAAGCAGGATGCTCCATGGCCTGATTGATATAGCTGACAGAAGAATTACAGAGATTAAATCAGGGGAAAAACCAGCATTGACTCCTGATAAAAATGCTAAATACTTTGCAGAAGTTGTTATAGATTTGGATCAAATTGATGAACCTATGATTGCAGATCCAGATGTCAATAATGTTGAAATATCTAAGAGATATACACATGACACGATCAGGCCAATCTCATATTATGGTGCTGAGAAAAAAGTAGATCTAGGATTTGTGGGCTCGTGCATGGTTCACAAAGGTGATATGAAGATCGTTGCTCAAATACTTAAAAATCTTGAGAAAGATTCTGGGAGTGTAGAATTTAAAGCTCCATTAATAGTAGCTGCCCCAACTTATAATATCATTGATGAATTAAAATCTGAGGGTGATTGGGCTGTTTTACAAAAATACTCTGGCTTTGAGTTTGATGATAACTCTCCTAAGGTATCTGCTCGAGTTGAATACGAAAATATATTGTATCTTGAGAGGCCTGGTTGCAATTTATGCATGGGAAATCAGGAAAAAGCGGCTAAAGGAGATACAGTCTTAGCCACTTCGACGCGACTCTTTCAGGGACGAGTTGTGGAAGATACTGAGGAAAAAAGAGGAGAGTCTCTTTTGGCATCAACTCCGGTTGTGGTTTTATCAGCTATCCTTGGAAGGACCCCAACTATTGATGAGTACAAAACAGCCGTGAAGGGGATTAATCTTACTAAATTTTCTCCGCCTACAGAGAAACTTACATCTTTGGCTTCAGTTCATTTCTGACTTTATTTTATTTATCTGTACTTGGCCATTCTCTGTCAAACGGAAATGGCTTTTCATCGGAATAATATGTTAAAAAATCAATGATTTCTGCAGCAAATTTACCCAGTGAATGACCAAAATCTTGAAGTTTTGCGTTTGAGGTATCAGAAAATAATACAATAACAAACTGAACAAAAGCTATAAAAAATATCAGCATTCTAGTAAGACTCAATGCCAATGAAAAAATGAGCATGAATGCCAATCTCTTCCAGACAGGTATAGATTTTATATTAGGAGCATACTCAGAATAGTCCATTGCTGAACTCTCTGCAGGAGATTCTTTCATATCATTTTCAGTCATATTTATTTCCTCAATAAAATCATGATTTATTAGGTGTAAGATACATAATAATATCTGCACGAACAACTTCGATTTGATTTTCATCGGTCACAACAACGGGGATGATAACATCGCGAACTTCATTCTTTTTGATGTCATTTGGCATTGTTGCAGTAGCATTGAGAGTAGAATTTGCTTTTTTAATATATTTAATATTCATACCTTTAGGTATCCAACGCAATGATGGGTGCAGAAATCCTTCCATGAGTGTACCTGCAGCCAACTCACAAAGATTAGCAATAGCAATAACATGAATTGTCCCAATATGATTTGTTACTTTTTTGCTTTTACTCATGCCGACTTTGACACTATTTTTATTGTATTCAATAAAAAAAGGAGAAATTGATGAAAAATAAGGAACACGCCAACAAACAGCTTTTGAAAAAACCCATCGACCCAACCTACTTCCACCTAATCTTTGCCACATTTTTGATGGAAATGATTCTATCTTCATTTTTTCTATTAATCCTTTTTTGGGTAAGCCCATATAAAATTCTGAGAATTTGGCATTTCTAAATCCACAATAGTTTTTTGGGTGATAATTTCTTTCTCGTCTATTATGTTATTGATATATAGAATATAGGCAGAAAGCGCATAAATTTCATCATTAGATAATATCCCTGGGCTTTGGTAAGGCATTGCACGTCTAATGTAATCGAATAAAATTGTTGCATAAGGCCAATAGCTACCCACCGTCTTTTTTGGGACCGGCCCATTAATCGTTCCATGACCACCTGATAAATCACCATTAATGCCGTTTACTCCATCCGAACCGTGACATGCTTGACAATGCATAGTGAATAATTTTTTACCACTTTCAACACTACCAGACCCAATTGGTAAGCCATCACCATCTGGCATTACAACGAAATCCACTGCATTTATTTCTTTGATACTGACAATTTTACCTAATGAAGGTTTTTGGGTCGTGAATTCACCGTCAGCAATTACAATCTTTATAGGAAGAATAGATAAGATAAAAAAAATTAAAATATATTTTAATTTATAAATAAACATTATTTATTTTTCCTTTTGAATTAACAGACCATGATTGAATGGCATTGTAATGATAAAAGGTATTTATAGCCCGACCTTTTAACCAATGCTCACGATTTGGTTGAATGTTTCCCTGATCATCAATAGCTCTGCTCATGAGTGATGATTGGGTACCATTCCATTTCCAAGCAGATCTGAACCTTGTTAACGATTTTGAAAGAACATGACTATCTAGCTCTGCTTTTGCCCATGTTTTACCCCCGTCTGCCGAGAGCTCTACTTGTTTAATTTTTCCACTTCCTGACCAAGCAATTCCTGATATCTGATAAATGCCACGTTCCAAAAGATCCAGTCCAGGTGAAGGGCTGGTGATAATTGATTTTACTCCCATTGGAAAAGTAAATAGCTCTGCGATACCGTCATCCCTCAAATCTGAATATTTGGATGTTTCGTCTTTCGTCATGGATGGTCCAGATGTTACCTTTATAGTTTTTAGCCATTTGACACATGCGTTTCCCTCCCATCCCGGCAAAAACAATCTCATCGGATAGCCATTTGATGGTCTAATTGGCTCACCATTTTGATGTGTAGCTATAATCGCATCATCCATTATTTTTTCTAATGGTACGCTTCTACTCATCACGGCAGCATCTGCACCAGAAGCAACAATCCATTTACCTTCAGGCTTTATACCAGCTTCATCTAAGAGGATATTTAATGGTATACCACCCCACTCACTACATGACACTAAACCATGAATTTGACTGACATCACGCTGAGGGGCATTTGGAGCGATCATAGCCCCACTGTTTCCAGAACATTCAAGAAACTGGATTCTTGATACATGTTGATATCGCTGGAGATCATTCATTGAAAATGACAAAGATCTATCAACCAGACCATGAATAAAAAGTCGATGAGATTGTGGGTTGATATCTGGAATACCAGAATGATGCCTTTCAAAATGCAATCTACTAGGTGTAATTATTCCATCCAAAAACTGTAATGGTGTTCTTGAAGCCCCAGAACCTAATGTGCCTGGTTGAGATGCAACATTACTTCTTTTGATATGACTTTCGTGGATGGACGGCCCAGATTCACCCATACCTGAACCTGGTTTTCTCATCCAATCATCTCTATATTTTCCTTCCGATGCATTAGCGCCGGCAACCATCATTCCAGCGCCTACTCCAAATCCACTTTTAAGGAAACATCTTCGGTCAACTAGTCCATTATCTGCAGAGAAAGTAAAATTAAATTTTTTCTTTTTCATTCATTATTACCTATATATTATATTATATATATTATCTAAAATACTGATTTACCTAGATTATTTATTGAGTTTTCCAAATCTTCGATCAAATCATCAGGCGATTCGATACCAACAGATATTCTTACTAGATCTTTTGGTATCGGGCTGCTTTCTCCTTCTATTGAATATCTGTGCTCAATCAAGCTCTCTACCCCACCAAGCGATGTAGCCCTCATAAATACAGAGCAATGTTTTACAAATTCTAACGCAGCTGTCTCTCCACCCTTAATAATGAAGGATAACATACCTCCATATCCTCCTTTCATTTGTTTTTTTGCGATCTCATGTTTTGGGTGGCTTTCTAAACCAGGATAAAGGACACATGAAATCTTCTTATGATTTTCAAAGTAATTTGCGATTTTTAATGCATTGTCACTTGCTTTTTTTACTCTTAAGAATAAAGTTCTCATTCCACGTTGCAGAAGCCAAGCCTCAAAAGACCCGATAATTGCCCCTCCATGTAATCGAATATTTCTGATTTTTTCCCAGAATGGATCTTTTTCTGAGCAAATCAAAGCACCAGCAACTAAATCACCATGACCGTTGAGATATTTTGTGGCTGAATGCATAACAATATCAGCGCCAAAATCTATAGGTCTAGTCAAAACAGGTGTGCTCACAGTTGAATCAACAGCTAGCTTTGCATTTATACTTTTTGCTACTATCGATGCTTCTTCGATATCAATGATATCCCATGTGGGATTGCATGGTGTTTCTAACCATATTAATTTTGTTTTACCTTTAATGACATTCTCACGTAATGCATCAGGTTGGTTTGGGTCGTAAAAAGTGATATCGATACCCCATTTCTTTGTAAAATCAATCAACCATTCTCTTAAACCCCAATACATAATCTTGGGAGCTAAAATATGATCACCTTGATCTAGAGCTTGAAAAACACTCACTGCTGCAGCCATACCAGAACTGAATAATAACGCCTCCTCTCCACCTTCAAGCTCAGATAGCATTTTTTCGGGCAATAAGAAGGTTGGATTTTCATCTCGCCCGTAACTATGCTTTTCAGAAATTAATTCGTAATCACTATTTCTCGCAAACGTGGTTGATGTATTTATTGGGGGAATTATAGAACCCGATGAACTGTCTTGATAGTGGAGGCCTTGAGCAACCCTGGTTTCTTGTTTTTGCTTTTTTTTCATAGCTACAAATTCCTGAATTCCTGATAAACTATAATAGAAATTATAAATTATTAAATATATTGAATTTATGGCATTCATACTACTAGGTTTTATTATTTTATCACTTGTTTTATTTCCAAGTATTTGGGTAAAAAGAGTACTAAAAAAATATTCAATTCCAGCAAACAGATATTCAGGGAGTGGTTCAGACTTAGCGAGGTATTTACTTGATAAAGAATCACTCAAGCACATAAAAATAGAAGAAACAGAAGAAGGTGATCATTACGATCCTGAAAATAAGGTAGTCCGGTTATCAAAAGAAAATTTCAATAGTCAATCATTAACATCCATAACTGTTGCTGCTCATGAGGTAGGCCATGCTATCCAAGATCGAGATCAGTATTCTGCATTGATACTCAGAACTAAATTGGTAAAAATATCATTGGGAATTGAAAAAATAGGCGCCGGGATTTTGATGGTTTCCCCGTTTATCGGGATCATCACTAAAGCACCTGGTTTGAGTGTTTTAGTTTTTTTATCGGGTTTACTTACACTGTTATCATCGACTGTGATTCATCTAATCACATTACCAACAGAATTTGATGCGAGCTTTAAGCGTGCTCTCCCAATGCTTGAGGAACAAAACATACTCAAAGATGGTGACATGCCCCATGCTAGACAAATATTAACAGCTGCTGCTATGACTTATGTATCAGCATCGCTCATGAGTCTTTTAAATATTGCTAGATGGTGGGCAATTCTAAGACGCTGAGTCCAAAATCCTTTTTCCAAAAAGTTCTTTAAACACTTTTACATAATATTGCATGTGCTCCGGTCTATCCATACTGACCCTAGACCAATCGGTAAATGGTGGGAAAGGTCTACCAGAAGCTATGTCATACTCCAAAAGTTTTTTGTTAAGCTCTTCCACAGGAACCCCAGTTTTAAAGAAACTAAAGTTTGCATTGGATTTTATATATCTTACCCCTAGCTCCTTAAACATGGTCTCTACAATATCCAATGATTCTTGGTTCTTTCTTCTTGAGAAATCTTGAAACTCATTATCTTGGTAGCTGGCATAGGCAGCCTCCACTCCAAGTATGTTATTTTTTCCTGTCTTTAGTTGATTTATCTCTTTTATGTGATCAGGGTGAGCGAAACCAAAACCTACAGCAAGTCCTGCTAAACCATGAATTTTTGAGGCTGTTCTAGCAACAATTATGTTCCGTTTACCTTCAGCTATAAGCCCCATCATTGATTGATAATTAGGGTCTTTCACATACTCATGATACGCCTCATCAATAAATACCATCCTATCTTTTGATATTTCAGTTACAAAATCTCTAAGCTCACTTCCATTAATTACATTTGGAATTGGATTATTAGGATTAACTAAATAGACCATTCTTGTATCATTTTTTATAGCATTTGAAATTGCCTCGAGGTTGCAGGCGAGATTTTCGTCAACTGGCACTCTTATAATCTTTGATCTCACTCTTGAGGCGTATCTAACTAAATCCTGATAAGTTGGGTCAGCACAAACAATTGAACCCTCCTCCCAGCTTGCAATCAACCCACCTGTTTTTAATATTTCCCCAGAACCAGTACCCAATGCGACATTTTCAGGTGAAACACCATTTAGCTCTGCAATTAATTTTATTAGTTGTCTTCTACTTCGACCTTCATATCTGTTTGCTAAGTTCATTGCCTTGCTAATTGCTTTAAGCGCGACTCTGGATGGACCATAGGGATTTTCATTTTTATCCGCTTGAACCACATCAAAGTTCTTGGTGAATTGATTAGCAGCAAATAAGGGTGAGGAAATTGGACTGACAGAATGAAGCATTGATGCCCCAAGAAATGCGCCACTTGAAGTTAAAATTTTCCTTCTACTGATATTTTTCATTACCCCTGCCTTTTATTTTAAAAAGTTATATTTCAATTAAAATAGAAAATAAATTAAACGTTATAGGCTAATAATAGTTGAATTTAAAGCTTAAAACACAGTTTTTAATAAAATTAAATAAAATAAAATTTACAACAAATCAGTTGATATAAAAAAAAATGTTAATTTTAGTGTTTTTGGGTGGTTAACATGACTCAACGCTGATAATATTCGCGCCCAATAAAGCATTTTTTTTAAAATAAAGCTTCAACAATACATTTGAGATAAAGAGTTATGAAAGATCTAAATTTATACAGAAATATTGGTATTTTTGCTCATGTGGATGCAGGTAAAACAACCACCACAGAAAGAATATTAAAATTAACTGGAAAAATTCATAAAATTGGTGAGGTGCATGATGGTGATGCCACAACAGATTTTATGGACCAAGAGCAGGAAAGAGGCATAACAATCCAATCAGCAGCGACAAGTTGTGAGTGGGATAATCATAGACTTAATATTATTGATACACCGGGCCACGTTGATTTCACTATTGAGGTGTATCGTTCTCTTAAAGTTCTTGATGGAGGTGTTGGTGTGTTTTGCGGGTCAGGTGGAGTAGAGCCGCAATCAGAAACAAACTGGAGATATGCTAATGATTCTGGTGTTGCAAGAATTATATTAGTTAATAAATTAGATCGTGTTGGTGCAGATTTTTTACGAGTTGTTAAACAAATTGAGGATATACTTGGAGCAAATCCACTTGTTATGGTTCTTCCGATTGGTATTGAAGATAACTTCACAGGAATAGTGGACTTGTTAACAAGAAAAGCATGGGTTTGGGAAGATTCAGACGACCCAACTAAATTTGAAGTCATTGATCCTCCAGAAGAAATGTCATCTGACATTGAAAAATGGAGAGAAAAACTTATTGAAACAGCCCTAGAGCAAGATGACGATTTACTGGAAAAATATCTTGAAGGTGAAGAACCATCAATCGATGGCATTAAGAAATGCATAAGAAAAGGCACTATTAATCTAGATTTCTTCCCAACATACTGTGGATCGGCCTTCAAAAATAAAGGCGTGCAAAATATTCTTGATGCTGTTGTTGATTATCTTCCTAATCCGACAGAGGTAAAACCTCAACCTGAAATCGATCTTGAAGGTAATGAGACTGGTGAATTCGCTGTTGTTGACCCAAATAAGCCGATGCGAGCACTTGCATTTAAGATTATGGATGATAGATATGGGGCATTAACGTTTACTAGAATCTACTCTGGAACTCTTAAAAAAGGTGATAATGTTGTAAATACATTCACAGGAAAGACTGAAAGAATAGGTCGTATTGTAGAAATGCATGCAGATTCAAGAGAGGAGCTAGAGTCAGCTCAAGCTGGTGATATCGTTGCCCTCCTTGGTATGAAAAATACTAAAACAGGACACACACTTGCAGATGCGAACAATCCAGCTACTCTAGAGCCCATGGTCTTCCCTGATCCTGTGATATCTATTGCTATCTCACCACAAGATAAAGCGGGTACTGAAAAACTTGGTATTGCTCTTAATAAAATGATGCAAGAAGATCCATCATTTCAGGTATCTACCGATGATGATTCAGGAGAAACCATTATAAAGGGTATGGGTGAGCTCCACCTTGATATTAAAGTAGATATCCTAAAGAGAACCCATGGTGTTGAAGTTAATATGGGAAAACCTCAAGTGGCATACAGAGAGACAATAACGCAAATCGTGGAAGATACCTATACGCATAAGAAACAAACTGGTGGTTCAGGGCAATTTGCAAAAATTGATTATTTGATTGAACCAGGTGAACAAAATAGTGGCTACACATTTGAATCAAAAGTAACTGGTGGAAATGTTCCAAGAGAATATTGGTCAGCAGTTGAAAAAGCCTTTGAGTCTAGTATGAATGAAGGAACAATGGCGGGCTTCCCACTACTTGATGTCTCATTTAAGTTAATGGATGGTGGTTTTCATGCAGTGGATTCATCTGCGATGGCTTTTGAGTTGGCTACTAAAGCAGCTTATCGCCAATCTATACCGAAAGCTGGACCACAACTTCTTGAGCCAATCATGAAAGTTGATGTTTATACGCCTGAGGATCATGTTGGTGATGTTATTGGTGATTTAAATCGTAGACGTGGCATGATCAAATCTCAGGATACAGGACCCACTGGAACAAGAGTAAATGCTAGTGCGCCATTAGCTGAGATGTTTGGTTATATCGGGCACTTAAGAACAATGACTTCAGGTCGAGGTCAATTCTCAATGGAATTTTCACATTACGCTCCATGTCCAAGTAATGTAGCTGACGAAGTAATAAAAGAAACTCTCGAAAGAAAGAATAAATAAAAGAATTTATGTGTTGTTAGCTATTGCTATCCTGAGCTGGTGCTATTGATCTAAAGCTTTGAAGAAAATTGATTAGATCATCTAAAATCACATACAAGCAGGGTATCAAGAATAATGTAATCACCGTAGCAAATACAATTCCAAAAGCTATGGATATTGCCATTGGGATAACGAATTGAGCTTGAGTACTTGTTTCTGTCATTATAGGCATCAAACCCGCCGCAGTCGTCAATGAGGTGAGAACAATCGCTCTAAATCTTTGTGTTCCTGACTCCACTACTGCGTCAACGATACTCCTACCAGCTTCTCTAGCTTTATTTATAAAATCAACCATAATAATACTGTCGTTGACTACGACTCCAGCTAGAGCCACAATCCCAAATAATGAGAACATACTAATAGCTTCATCCAAAACAATATGCCCAATGACCGCGCCTATGAGGCCGAAAGGTATTACTGACATTATAATTATTGGTTGTAAATAAGATTTCAAGGGAATAGCAATTAGAATATAAATCAGAAATAAAGCCGCAATTGATGCGACAGTTAGTTCATTTATTAACTTCACTGTTTCACTGCTTGTACCCTCCAAATCGAATTCTAATTGGGGGTACTGATCTCTTAATTTAGGGATAAAATTATTAGTAATATCGGCTGTGACAATTCTTGGCTCAACTGAACCTGAATCGACATCGGCGGATACTGTGACAACACGATCTCCATTCTCTCTTTCTATTTTTGAATACGCTTTCCCAAATGTTGCAGAAGCTACTGATATGAAGGGAATCTCATCACCTAGATCATTCCTTATTCTCATAGATTCCAGATTTCCAATAGATTTTCTATCTTCTTCCGGATATCTCACCATTACTTTTATTTCATCTTTTCCTCTTTGGATTCTTTGTGCTTCTTCACCATAAAATGCTTGCCTGACCTGCCTTCCTACAGAAGCCATGGATAAACCTAAAGACTCTGCCTCAGGCTTAACATCGAGTTTAATTTCCTCGCCACCTACACTAAGGCTGCTTCTTATATCAAAAACACCATTATATTCTTTTAGTTTATTTTCCAGAGCTTTTGAAGCTTGCTCTAGTTCGTTAATATTTTGCCCTATAACATTAAAACCAAGGTCAGAGCCTCCGCCTATACTTCTTCCTGAGTCAAAAGTTAGTTTTTTTACACCAGGCATATCTTCAACCCTTGCTCGCCACATATTTTCGACTTCGAGTACACTTAACTTTCTATCATCAAAAGGAAGCTCCGCAACAAGTAGACCGATATTATCCCCGCCTACCGGAGTACCTAATTCTGTCATACCTCCAGTGTATGCGCCTAATTTATTAATTGGCGGCAAATCATTTGGGTTCTCCATTAGCCATTCTTCATTCAAATCAAGTGCATGTTGCTCAATTGTGTTTATAACTTTGTCGCGAAGCTCTGCCGGAGCACCATCTACCATCGTTAATTCAACAACAACATAATCACCAGGTACTTGAGGAAAAATCATGAATCTTGTAAGTCCGCTATTTAAGATTCCAAAAATAATAATTAATGCACTAAAAAAGAATGTAACTGTTAATCCGCGATTCTCTACAGCTCTTCTGATTAATGGGGCATATTTATATTTGATAATTACATGCAAGTTCTTTTGCACAGATCGGTTTGCTCTTTGAAATAATTTTTTTGGCCATTTGTACCACGCAACACTGCTATAAGGAGAAAAAATCTCATCCTCATCTATCTCACCTATATTTGCGTGAGCTAAATGGGCCGGTAAAATTAGTTTTGATTCAATAATTGAAAAGAACAAACAAAGAATAACCACCACAGACATTGCTTTGAAAAAAGGCCCCCCAAAGCCGGTAACGAATAACATAGGTGCAAATGCGGCAATTGTTGTTAAAACACCAAAAGTTGCCGGTAATGCTACTTTTTTTGCCCCTTTTATAACATTCTCAACTGAGTGTCCATCTGCACGAATTTTTGTATAAATACTCTCTCCAATAATAATTGCATCGTCTACCACGATACCAAGGACCATGATAAATCCAAATAAGCTGATTAAATTTATTGTTACAGGAAATGGGCCAACTGGCATGAGCCAAAGAGCACCAAAAAACGCAACCGGTATTCCTATAACTGACCAAAGAGCAACCTTAAATCTTAAAAATAATGATAAAACAATGAATACTAATATCGCACCTTGCGTCATATTTTTTGTCATCATATCAAGTCGATCTTGCAAATATATTGATCTATCACCCCAGACTTCCATCTGAACTCCATCCGGTAAGGTAGAAGAACGTTTTTTAATGTATTCCTTTACTCGATCAGCTGTTTCTATTTCATTTTCAGCTTGAGCTGCCAGAATCTCCATATCAAGTGAAGGTTTCCCATTAAATCTTCCCCACGATTTTGATTCGACAAAACCATCATCGATGTTAGCTATATCAGATAAAAGAAGCCTAGAACCATCGGGATATGTTCTTAGAACAAGGTCACCAAACTCTTCGCCAGTATATACTTGGCCTTTTGTTCTCAGTAAAATATCACCGCCATCAGATCTAATTCTTCCTCCAGGTAAATCAATGGATGATTGTCTAATTGCTGCAGAAACTTCACTCATTGTAAGATCATATTTTCTTAGAGTATTTTCTGTTACTTCAATGCTTATTTCGTATGGTCGATCACCCATCATATTGATACTTTTAATCTCAGGATAATCAAGCAATTCATCTTTGATACTTTCCGCAATATCTTTACGTTGATACTCATCTATGTCTCCATATATCGAGACAAATAAAATACCTGTGGGTACCTCAACTTTGTAAACGACTGGCTTTTCAGTCAAATCTGGAAATGTTGAAATTGCATCAACTTTTGCTTTTATTTCATTAAGCACTTCATTGATATCAGCATCAATTTCTATTTCCGCACGAACACTGCCAATACCTTCACTGGCAGAAGACTTAATTTTTAAGATACCTTTTGTGTCCTGGATCGCCTCTTCTATTTTTATAACAACACCTTCTTCAACCTCCTCGGGTGCTGCCCCAAGATAAGGGACCCTTACTGAGACGTAGTTGATATCAAAATCAGGTGTAGTTTGTTTCCTTAGATTAATTCCTGAATATAGACCGAGACCAATAATCGCAAACATCAATAGATTTGCAGCTACGGGATTCCTTACAAACCATCCTATAATCCCTTCATTATTACTTTTTTCCATATCAGTCTCGATCTTTGGTTGTTATTGATCAATTCTCACTTTCATGCCATTAATCCCATCTTCTATAGAAGTGATACTTATTCTTTGGCCATCTTCAATACCCTCGGCGATATAACCAAAATCTTTATCAGTCCGAACCAACTCTATATTTTGAAAATATATTTGATTTGAATTATTAATCAAAATAACTTGGCGATTATTTATGATTGCTGATCGGGGAATCTTAATAAACTTGTATTCTTTTGTCGGATAAATTTTTGCAGACACAAATGATCCAATAGGCAAAGCTGTTATACCGTCCTTACCTTTTAAATTATATGGATCTTCCAACCTTGCAACTGCATATGTCATTCTAGTTTTCTCATCTATGACACCCTCACTTCTTGCGATATAGCCATATCTTTTGTTAGTGGAATTACTTTGATCATCTGTAAATTCAACCTCTGGGCCGGTTACGTCATCACTAAGAAAAGTCTGCTGAGATGATGGAAGATCTGCAAATAATACATCCTTATCTGAAAGTGGTAATCTCACTTCCGCAACATCAGTTGCAAAGACTGTTCCCAATTGCTTACCTATATTAACGTATTGCCCTAGATCAGCAGATTTATCTCTTACCATTCCATCATAAGGTAAAACTATCTTTGTTCTATCTAGATTTCTTTGTGATTTAACTAATTCTGCTTCAGCCGCAGCTAGCGCCGTTACTGATGATAGATATTCAGATTCAGATAAAAATCCTTGTTTTCTTATCTTTTCAGCATCTTCATATTCGTTTTGCCTCTGATCTTTTAGGGCTTTTGCTTGATCAAGAGCAACAATATAAATTGTTGGATCAATACGCATCAATATCTCACCTTCTTTGAACACACCTCCAGCAAGAAATTTAGGAGAAATCTCCACAATTGTTCCTGATACTTCTGCGCTTAGAATTGTTTCAATTAAAGGTGCAACCATTCCTTGGCTATCGATAGAAATTTTAATATTTTCTTTTTTGAGCGTTATCGAAGAAACAATTGGAGACTTTCTTTCAGTAATATTTTTATCAGGCGTTGGTTTCATTTGACCCAAAACATAGCTAATTGCGAGCGATGCAACCAGCGTTATCAAAATTAGTTTTCTTTTCTTGCTATTACTCATAACTTCTTATTTGTTTATTTTTTAATATGTTAATTATCTTACAAAGAACGAGTCATTGCACTATTAGTGTGCACAGAATTGTAAGGTTTTGTGAAGAATATCTGGTTTAGTATTCATTCATATTGTCTTGTTTTAAAGCATCATAAATAAAAAGCATTATGGCTAACCAGATACATATGAAACATATTATTCCTGCTGAGGTAAGCCTCTCCCCATAGATAAATGCGATTATAAACTGCATGGTAGGTGATAAAAATTGCATCATTCCAATAGTTGTTAATTTTAGCCTCTTAGCTGCATAAGCAAAAAAGAACAATGGAAAAATAGTGAATGGTCCAGCAAGAATTAAAATTAATGAAATATTAAGATTATTTACTCCAAAATAAAGAACATTATTTTCGAACAAGTAAAACATATAAAAACATGCAAAAGGCAGGATAAATAGTGTTTCGATGAACAAACCAGGCATAGCTCCGATATCGACTTTCTTTCTTATAACGCCATACAAAGTAAATGATGTGGCTAGCACAATGGATATCCATGGAAATTTTCCTGAACTGAAAGTTAAGGTCAGGACTCCGATAGTTGCAATAACTATCGCAATCATTTGCGATATTCTTAATCTTTCATTAAGAAATAGAATACCAACCAACACATAGAGAAGTGGATTAATGTAATACCCAAGACTGGCTTGTAATATTTCTCCAGATTGAACAGCAAGAATATAAATATACCAATTTATACTTATTAGCGATGAAGATAAAACCAAAAATTTTAAAATATTAGGTGTTTTAAAAACTCGTTTGATTTCGCTCCATTGGTTCGACACTATCAGGATGAAGAATCCAAAAGGGATTGACCAAATTATTCGATGGGCAAAAACCTCTGAGGTTGGAACGGCATCAATTATCTTAAAGTAAATAGGAAATATTCCCCAGAAAATGTATGCCATCAATGCCGCAACTAACCCATCATTGGTGCTTTTATTTTTATCGCTACCAACTGAATTCATAGCATATTTTTCTCAGAGATTATTTCGATATAAGAGACAGTGCATATCCTGATGCAATTAATATGAAAGTCAACAACTATCTCTAAAGCGAATAATATAAAAAAAATTGCCATAGTTTATAAAATGCGTTACATTTACGTTATCTTGTATAGTATTTTGCGTTATGAAAACAGCTACATTAAATTTACGAATATCACCTTCACTGAAAGAAGGCGTCAAAAAAGCAGCCAATATCGAACATAGGAGCATTGCAAATATGATCGAAATGCTTATCAGGCGTCACTGTGATGATATTGGAATAAATATAAAGGAAAAATCCCAATCAAACAGTGAGAAGCCAAATGGATGAAAAAATGTTAAGAGCTATGGTCGCGGCTGGGGCAATAAAGAAAATCAGAATAATTGGACATGGTTCGCGATTTCATGTTGAAGCAAACACGCCTAACGGGGCAATAACAGCAGAAACCTATAAAGGTAACATTAAATCATGGGTTTCATTGGATGCCGCTGCCAAGTGGGTTAGATCGATCGGGATCGGTTCGGCGCAGATAAATATGACACACTGGCAACCAAACCAGAGAGATATGGCGATCTAACAAGATAAATATCTTTTTCATAATAGACGTGAATTGCTAATATTACTTGTATGTCCATAATTAATAATTCCCATATTTTAAAATACCAACAAGATGGAGCAATTTTAATTCCAAATCTTTTTAGAGATTGGGTGGAAATAATTAAAGAAGGTATTGATTTCAATATAAAAAATCCTGGTATTTATGCTGCTGAAAACACCAAAAATAACGAAAATGGTCGTTTTTTTGATGATTATTGCAACTGGCAAAGAATACCTGAATTCAAGAGGGTTATATACGAATCACACGCAAGCAGCGTAGCCGCAAAATTAATGGGCTCGAAAAAAGTGCAATTTTTTCATGACCATGTTCTATATAAATCCTCAGGTACAGATACACCCACCCCATGGCATCAAGATGGTCCTTACTATTTTGTAAAAGGGGCTATGTCAGTAAGTTTCTGGATACCTATTGATCCAGTACCTATTAATTCATCATTGAGAATTATCAAAGGATCACATAATTGGGGAAAAGAGGTTATGCCAATTAAGTGGCTTTCTGGCGATAATTTCTATGATGATAATTCAAAATATGCCCCCATTCCTGATCCCGACAAAGACCCTGCAAAATACCCTACTATAGAATGGGAAATGAAGCCTGGTGATGCCATTGCATTTCACTTTAATGCGGTTCATGGCGCTAGAGGAAACCCAACAAATATTAAAAGAAGAGTTCTTTCATTGAGATTTATTGGAGATGATGCAAAATACATCCAAAGAGATGGAAGGACTTCTCCACCTTTTCCAAATCATAATATGACAGACGGGCAAAAGCTTAGAGAAGACTGGTTTCCTTTTATCTAATTACTACCCATCGACTAATTGATAGTAAGTTTCTAATGTTTTATTTATTGTTTCCTCTGTAGAAAAATTCTTTTTTATTCTATCCACAGCATTCTCACCAAGAGTCATCCTTAATTCTTTATTGAAATACAATTTTTCAATGGCATTTGAAATTGCCTTACTGTCACGAATAGGGACGACGATGCCACTTTTATTATTTTCAACGAGCTCAGGACTGCCGCCAGAATTTGTTACTATTGGCGGTGTTCCAGCAGCCATGGCCTCAATTATAGATCGTGGAAGCCCCTCCCTTTTATATGATGGAAGACATACAACATCACATGCCGCGCTGATTTCTGGTGCGTTGCCACAAAATCCGGGCATTATTATATTCTCACTTCTTTTGCAGTCTTTTAAGGCTTGTTCAATTCTTTTTCCATGCATTTTCCCAATCAGAAGAAGGCAAATTGGTACATCATCACTTAAATAATTTAGTGCTCCAATTAGATATTCTATGCCTTTTCTTGGTCTTGAATTTGCAATACATCCAACCACGAAACTCCCTTTTGGGACATTTAACGATTCAAGATTAGCAACTTGTTGATACCATTCAATTTTATGACCCTTGTAAATCGTGATCGGTTTATCTTCAGACATTACAAGAAATCTCGGCTTCATTGCTAAAAAATAATCTCTTATAGCGTTACAAACACAAATTATCTTATCAATTCTTGGATTCAGAAACCTTATCCATGAGATCGGATCAATGAAACTAACGTTCCCTACAATACCCCTGTACGCGACAAGTTTAATTTTTCTTAACCCATAAAGTGAAAATATGGAGTTACTCAATCCATTGTTTGTATATACATGCACAATATCTATTTCTTTTTCAAGCAAATAGCTTCGTAATTTCTTTATTGATGAATAATGGAATTTATAAAAAAAAGGTATTTCAAATGTTTCAATATCATTTTCATTGAGTAATTTTTCATATTTCCATCCACTTTTACAGATTACACTGATATCAAGATTACTCTTCTTTAACCCAATAAATGATTCGATTGTTGGACGGTCTGGTGTTTCTGTTACCGCTAAGACTCTCATTGCAACAGAACTCCTTCCATGATCATCAATTTTATTCTCCATCCCAAGCGCTTCTGGTGGCATATTCCTTCAAGAGCATAAGGTTTTCTTGGCTTGGCTCAGGCTCGGAAGTGCCAAACATCGCTCTTACCCAATGACCGTCCGTAGGATTTGGTATGAGTATGAATTTATCTCCATATTCATCTTTGTCTCTCTCCATTACCTCATATCTTTGACTAACATTCTTGATGTAATAATCTCTTTTATAATCATTTAAATTGTCCCCAAGCATTAATATTAATTTATGTGATTGATTTATTTGATTTTTCGTGGGCATCTTATTTGATGACTCTCTGTAAACAGTTAAATGTTCCTTATCAGCGAAGGGCAAATCGAGATAATTGAGTTGACTTAAAGCATAATCAAAAGTTTTTGCCCCTTGATCGCGATTTGTAACATAAAATACTTCAACATCATTATCATAACAATAATCAAAAAAACGCTTTGAACCTGGAATTGCTTTGATAAGATTTTTTGGCACCCATTCATCCCAAATACTGTCATCAAAGAATTCTTTATTTTGATTTATAATATGGCCCCAATAACTTGTTGCATGAATAATTGTATTATCCATATCAGTAATTATCGCTAATGGTTTCTTGGACTTGCTCTTTCTATTTAGTTCTTGATCAACCTTTAAACGCGCCAAATTAAATGCCTGATGGCACAATGCACCGTACTCAGCTGAAGTTTCTTTCCAGGCAACTGCCCAAAGAAGTGAGTTACTTTCTGCGTCTGTGTTGACATAATCTCTAGAGGTTGGATTATTTGCATATAAAGGAAGAGACGCCCCGCCCGCTAGTAAAGCGCCTAAAATACTTCTTCTTTTGAATTTACTCTTGTATTGTTTACTCATAATTTTCTCATTCATTTTATAAAGACATAATCATATAATATTTAAGTGACTATTTTTCTTAAAAACAACAGCTTAAAATTTTTGAAATACGCTAAATTTCTTTTATTGATTATTTTTGCCTCCGGTTGTGGAAGTGGAAATAATAATGAACCTATATTAATAAATAATTATTCTCATAATAATCAATGGCTTGAAGGTATTTTCTTACCTGAAATAAATTATAAAAATAAGTGTATTAATCCAAGAATAGGTAATAATCCAGAAACGAATAATACATATTACGATGTTCAAGGAACTTATATTGATGAAAATAATTTCTTGAGATCTTTTAGTAATAATACATATCTTTGGTATAACGAGATAATCGATGCAGACCCATCACTTCATTCAGTAGAGAATTATTTCGCTTTACTAAAAGCTCCTCATGACAGATTCCATTTTACTTATCCAACAGAAGAATGGCTGCAAATTTCTCAATCTGGAGTTACCACCGGTTATGGTGCTATTTGGATTAATCTGTCAAATAGAATTTTTGTTGCCTACACTGAACCTAATTCTCCTGCTACAGATATCGCAATTAATATAGAGAGAGGTGATGAAGTTATTGAAGTTGATGGTATCAATGTAAATGATGCCGAAAATAGCGGTCAAGTCTCAAACGCACTCTACCCCCCCACTCCTAATCAAACTCATACATTTTTGATAAAGAAACGTGATTCAAAGGATAATAAATTAGTCACGATGACTTCCGCTAATATCACATCTTCGCCAGTTCAATCTGTGAAAACCATCAAAACAGATACAGGTAATGTAGGTTATTTTTTGTTTAATGATCACATTGCAACTTCCGAAAAATCAATTTTCGATGCTATAACTCAATTAAAATCAAACAATATTGTGGATTTAATATTAGACCTCAGATACAACTCTGGTGGTTATCTGGCTATTGCTAATCAATTAACATATATGATTGCTGGCCCTACTTATACCGCAGGTAAAAGTTTTGAAACTATGAAATTTAATGATAAGCATCTTGCAACTAACCCAATAACAAACGAACCTATTCAAGCTATACCTTTTTACACAAAAACTATCGGCTTATCATCTATGGATAGCAATACAGACCTTCCTTTTTTAAATTTAAACTTAGGTGAAAATGGCTACCCGCGTGTTTTTATATTAACTGGGAACGATACATGCTCAGCTAGTGAATCGATAATCAATAGTTTGTTAGGGATAAATATCGAAGTAATTCAAATTGGATCAGTTACTTGTGGAAAACCATATGGCTTTTATCCTATGGATAATTGCGGAACAACTTATTTTACAATCCAGTTTAAAGGAATTAATTCTATAGGGTTTGGTGATTATTCTGATGGTTTTAAACCCAGAACGAGCTCTTTGGAGGCCAATATGCCTCTCGGGTGTATAGTTGAAGAGGATTTACAAAAATTACTTGGAAGTATTGATGAAAATAGATTTTCTGCAGCGCTGCATTATCGAAACACTGGGTCTTGTCCGAATAATAGTTTAAGCAGGTCTATAATGAACATCAATTCTACAAACAATAAATACAAAAAAATAAATAAATTGAAAAAAAATATATTCCTATCTAATAAAATTTTGTGACTCTCCTATGAAAAATATCCTCATACTTACTTTCATTTTATTTGCATTAACTGGTTGTTCATCTTTAACCCAGAATAGATACAAATCAGCTGTTTTAATCGAAATAACTCCTGAAATTAAATTAGAGATTGAGCAAATAATCACTGCCGCATCAAATGGAAGTAAAGCAAGATTGGCGGATAATGTATTTACAAACCAGAGTACTTTAACGATAGAAAAGAATCGACCTCACAATTCTAATGTCAATATTAAGAGAATATACAATGAGCCTGATATATATGAATTAATTATAAGTGATAATGGACAATGCTTTATAAGTCACACTGAAACCAAGCTACAATGGTTCCTTTTTAAAGCTAGATGCCAACCAATTAATTTACAATGAAAAACTTTTTTTTATCACTATTATTTTTAATCTACTCGTTTCCGATTTTTGGAGAAAGTACTCCTGCGAAGTTTAACGTTAAAGAAAAATCATTAATATCAAGCATTAAATTCCCTCAAATAAAAGGAGACATATCGATTGTTATAAATTGCTCTGGTGTAATCCTGAAAAATAATAAAATTAAATTTTTTAATTGTTATAAAAATCAACCAGGCGATGAGGTTTATATACAAGAAATATATAAGGCATACAAAAAAGCTAGATTCCAACCAGCAACTTTTAACAATAAAAAAGAGGATGCTTTTGTTCAATTTAGGATTAAATTTGAAAAGAAAAATGACAATGAATTAATATCTATAATTAATAATATTGGATATGAAGAAAATATAATTGCCTATGGGGTACATCATACTGGCGCGCAAAGGTTAATAGGGAAAGAGATCTGGCAAAAATTATGCCCAAAATATAATAGATATACCTTAATAACAAAAACACATATCAATAATTTAGGGCAAGCAAGTAACTCAAGTGTTAGTAGCTCAAACGGAATGCCCGTAAATGAAAAATGCATTAACTCTATAATTGATACATTAAATTCTAGTAACTATATACCGGCATTTGTTAATGATAATTACGTACCATCAACATACGTTGAGGTTTTCGGTAATTAATGCAACTATAGCTTTATGGTCAAGGAAGATAAAAAAAACAAGTTATTGAGAGCTGTTGGAGTTTTAGGTATTGGATTGGTCGCACTTAATTCTACCATTGGATCTGGGATCTTCACTCTCCCCTCTATCGTACTCAATCAGGCTGGCTCTGCCAGTCCTTGGTTATTTCTGATAGTTGGTTTATCGATAATTACCATTGTTTTAACTTTTGGAAAACTTTCCAGTTATTTTGAAGATTCAGGAGGTCCGGTTCTTTATACAACAGAAGCATTTGGTCCGCTTGTTGGTTTTAGTACGGGCTGGATTTTATATATAAGCAGAGCGACTGCTTTTGCGGCAAACTCAAATGCCCTGGCGATGTATCTAGGGTCATTAATTCCATGGTTTAGCTCAGGACCAGGAAGGATCGCAATAATTACTTTTATATGCTCTCTTTTAACATGGATAAACTTTACCGGCGTTAAAGATGGTATAAAAATGCTGATTTTCTTTACTCTAATAAAATTAGTCCCGGTTATTATTCTTATTCTTTTGGGGTTGCAATATGTTCCAATTGAGTTTTTTGTAGATGCCTCTTTTCCTCCACTTGAGGGAATTGGTCCAACAGTATTAATAATAATTTATGCTTTTGTTGGTTTTGAAGGTGCTACTTTTATTTCTGGTGAGTCAAAAAAACCTCGATCGTCCATGCCCAACGCAATTGCAATGACAAGCTTATTTGTTTGTATTTTTTATTTTTTAATTATGACAGTTTATGTTTCGATAGTTCCTGACTCAACCAAAAGCACAGGTGCTTTAGTATCATTAGGTGAGGTTTTATTTGGTCCTTCTGGTCTCATCATCATGACCTTAGCAGCAATATTCTCAATCGGTGGAAATTTAGGTGCAATAATGCTCGCCGTACCAAGATTAACATTAGCATTAGCTGAAAAAAATCTTCTTCCAAGATGGTTTGGAGTAATTCATAGTAAATATTCAACTCCAGGTAATTCAATTATCTTTCTAGGTGCATTAAGTCTTGTATTTGCATTATCTGGATCATTTGTTTATCTGGTGATAGCAAGTTCATTAACTCGGCTTCTTGCTTACATAGCAAGTATCTGCGCACTTCCGATCATTGAAATTAATGCCACCAAAGAAATGAAAGAGAAATCTTACAAACTTCCAGGCGGTTACTTGATTCCAGGTACAGCTTTAATTATTTGTTTATGGATAACTGCTCAATCGAATATTGATGCTTGGATATTAACATTTGGACTTCTGGCACTCGGATTAATTTTATTTGCTCTAGCAAGACGCTCCATTCAATCAAGGACCTAAATTAACCAAACAACTCTTGAAGAAAACTCTGCATCAATAGCCAAGAACGTTTATCAGAAGCCTTATGATATTGCATTCCATGCTCTGGGTCATTTGCGTCTTTTTTCGTAAAAGCGTGCATTGCTCCACCGAATGCATGAAGCTGCCAATCAGCTTTTCTATTCTTCATCTCCTCTGTAAACCCTATAACACTATCAGGTGGCACCATAGGATCGTCCCAGCCATGTAAAACTAGAATACGAGATTTTATTTCGTCATTAGATGTATTTTCCGAGTTAGATAAAATCCCATGAAAACTCACAGCTCCATGAATTTCAGCATTAATTCTTGCTAAATCAAGAGACATTAATCCGCCAAAACAATATCCAATAGAAGCGACTTTGTTAGCATCAACTTCATCTTGTTCTTTCAATGTAATTAAGGCTAATTGCAATCTCTTTTGAAGAATACTTCGATCCTCTATAAAAGGAGTCATCAATTTAGCATTCTCCTCTTTATTTTTACCAGTTATACCTTTTCCATACACATCTAATGCGAAACCTACATACCCCAATTTTGCTAAATCTTCTGCCTTTGTGCATTCAAACTTGGATCTTCCTGCCCAAGCATGTCCAACCAGAATTCCTGGTCTCGACTCATTTGTATCCTCATCCCAAGCCATGAATCCTTCGAGAAGATTTTCACCATCTTTGTATTCTATGAATTTTTTCTTAATGTCCACCATGTCCTCCAAATATTCTTTCAATTCTTCAGTATTTATTATTTTATTTTTTGAAATTCAGATAAGGTTCATTCCTGTTTTCAGGTTTCATCAATATCATCTGAACATCTCCAATTGCTCGCTCAATAAATGCGCCTTCACAGTAGCAAAGATAGTAATGCCACATCCTAATGAACGTTTCTGAATAACCCATCTTTTTAATTTTATCGATATTCTCATATAACCTATTTCGCCACTCTTTTAATGTGAAAGCATAATGAGGGCCAATATCTTCAATATTGGTTACCCTAAGATCTGTATGTGCAGTCATTATTTCTGTCATACATGATACCGAAGGTAAACATCCTCCTGGAAAAATGTATTTTTGAATAAAATCAACGGATTGAATTGATTTTTTATACTGTTGATCTGCTATGGTTATCGCTTGCAGAACCATTAATCCATCGGCTTTTAATAAAGAGGAGCATTTTTTAAAATAATCTGAATAAAATTGATAACCGACAGCCTCAATCATCTCGATAGATACTAATTTATCGAATTGCCCAGAAAGATCCCTGTAATCCTCAAGCAGCAAATTAATCCTTGATGATAAACCTTCCTCATCTACTCTTAATTTTGCCATTTGATGCTGCTCTTTAGATATTGTGGTTGATGTTACCTTGCAACCATAGTTTTTAGCTGCATAAATGGCGAATCCTCCCCATCCTGTTCCAATTTCGAGCAAATGATCACTTTCCTTTAAGTTTAATTTTTTACATATACGATCTATTTTTAATGTAGATGCCTCTTCAAGTGAAGAATCTTTATTCTTAAAAATTGCACAGGAATACATCATTTTCGAATCTAGCCATGTTTCAAAAAAGTCGTTCCCCAAATCATAATGAGCAGAAATATTTTTCTGACTACCTTTTCGAGTATTTCTCTGGAGCCAATGCGCTAATTTTCTCAGTGGCTTCATAATTGAACCAAAACCAGAGTCGAATTCATCTAAAATTGATCTATTTTGTAATAGTATCCGAACTATTATTGTCAAATCATCGGTATCCCAGTATTTCATCATGAACGCCTCGGCAGCTCCTATAGATCCTCCAAAGACTAATTCTGAATAAAATTTATAATCATTGATTATAATTTTTGCTTCAAATGATGAATTGCCCTCACCAAAAGACAATGTATTTTCATCTTCAATAATCTCTATTTTCCCAAACTGAATTCTAGAGAGACGCTCCAGCACTTTCTTTCTAGATAGGTCATCTATTTTTGATCTATTCTTGGATACCATTCTTTAATTTTTCCTTCAACCAATTAACATTAAGTTATGGTTCAATTTTCCTCTTTGCGGGATGAATATAAAAAGGACACCTTTTAATCCAGAGTTTTAATGCTTGAAAATGTATACCAAATATTACCTTGAAGGTCATAAATGGATACTTTATTAAAACACGTGCTAATGAATAAGAAGTGATTTTTTTTCGATTAAGCGACATTGAAACATTAAAAAACTTTTCTTTGTCTTTACTGTTACCCATCATTACTTTTAGTGAGTCGCAAGGATCACTAAATAACCAATCATAATCAACATCCATTGGCATAAAGGGTGATACGTGCATTTTTTTTTGTGGCTGAAATCGTTTCATATTAGATTCAAAATCAGTCAAGTTATCCGTTAAAACATAACAGCATGTCTCACCCCAGGGGGTATTTGTGACCTCAGCAATAATAACTTTAAGCTCTGCATTATTATCATAACAATAATAAAAACTAACAGGATTAAAGCAGTAACCAAAATAACTGAGATTAGTTAGTAAATATATGTTTCCATCAATTTTTTTTCCCGTTTCCTCAAAAACTAATTTTCTTATTGATTTATTCAATGGAATTTTTTTGTTTCCGAAATGATCATTCCTCCTGAAGCGAGCAAATGAAAATTTTTGAGTTCCCCACAATAAATATTTTTTAAATATGCCATCAATTTCATCTATATTCAGATACATCATAAAAATATTGTATGTAAAGGAATGAAAAATAGGCTTATTTCTCATATGAGTTACCCTTCCTTCAAAGATGCAACTAGTCATTTGTCACTCTTTCTCTAAAATTCGAATAAGCATTCATAGCGCTAATAACACCATCTTCATGAAAACCATTACGCCAATAAGCACCAAGATAGAAAGTTCTGTTGTATCCATTTATTGAATCATATTGTTGCTGAGCGGCAACCGATTGTGCATCAAATACTGGATGATGATATTTAAAGATATCAATGATCTTTCTTTTATCTATACTCCCCTCATCATTCAATGTAACTAAATAATCATTTTTACTCTCAATACTTTGAAGGATATTCATACAATATGTCAGCTTCACTCTGTTTGAATCATGTTTATTGATATAGTAGTTCCATGCAGCCCACGCCCTTCTGGATTTAGGCATTATCTTACTGTCGGTATGAAGGATGGCAACATTTTCTTGGTATCTTATCTGAGATAGTACACGCCTCTCATCAACTGATGGTGAATCAAGTATTTCAAGCGCTTGGTCACTGTGAGTTGCTAAAAAAACATAATCAAAGTCTTCTGATTTGGTGTTCTCTCCATTTACTGTGATGTTTCCATTATGACGCTGAATGGAAGTAATTTTTGATGATAATCTGATTTTATCTTTAAAATCTGCAGTTAACTTTCTAACATACTCTCTGGACCCACCCCTAATAACCATCCATTGCGGCCTATCTTTAATCTGCAATAAACCATGATTATCAAAGAATTTTAATAAAAAAGTAATGGGCATATTCATAATTTCATTTTGTTTTGCAGACCAGATGGAAGAAGCCATTGGAATAAGGTAATCATCAGTAAACTCTTTTGAATAATGATGCAATTCGAGAAATTCGCTTACTGTAAGACTGTCGTTATTTTCAGAAAAACCTCTGTTTTTATTGAACCTTAAAATATCACTTATCATTTTTAAAAAACTTGGTTTAAGGATATTTCGTCTCTGGGAGAAGAGGCCATTTAATGATGAGCCATTATATTCTAGATTTTTTAATTTATTCGAAACACTAAAACTCATCACACTTTTCTGTGATTCTTGACCTATTTTATTAAGAAGATCAATAAAGTTTGGATAAGTTTTATCATTGAAAACTATAAAACCAGTATCGATGGACAAATTTCTTTTTTCATCTATCACATCAATAGTATTTATATGGCCACCTACATAATTATTTTTTTCGTAAATAGTAATATCATGCTTTTTATTCAACATGTATCCAATTGTGAGCCCAGAAACGCCTGCCCCAATGATTGCTATTCTTAACTTTTTTTCTTGCATCGCATTATTCAGGCCATTTTTGAGGTACTACGACAATCTTACTGATGTCATAACCAATTTCCCCAATAAATGATATCGCATCAGAATAATCACTCTCGCTCATTAGTGGTGTTCTTGACATTAACCAGACATAATCGCGTTTATTTCTTCCGATGATTGTATATGAATGGTCATTTGACAAATACACCACTCTAAAATCAGCTTTAATCGGCCAGATAAATTGCATACCCCACAAAGCATTTGTATTTTTATCCTTAATAAAGCCTCTCGGATTAAATGCTTTTCTCTCACCCTCAAAGCTGCCTTTGTTGAAAGAGAATTCAGTTGATATCGTCCCATCAGAATTTAACGAATATTTTTCTATTGCGTTGAATATATCTTTTTCTAGGAAAGTTGGAATATTTGCAATTACATACCAGTCACCCATAAATTTTTCGATATCAAGAAATTCGACTGTCCTTAATTCATTCTTATGAGTTGTGCACGCGCTTAAACTAAGAAATAAAATAGCTATTAATAAATAATTTTTTCTTCTAATCATTGATGAAAAATCCTTTTTTTAAGCACACAAGACTGAGTAATCACGCATCAGAACAATTAAAATATTTGTAAACCTTGCTTGATAATAAAAACAGCAAAGGGATGATTACTGCCCACCCAAATGCGAGACCAATCATAGCTGCATCAAAGTTTAGAAACTCAATTGCTTGAAGTTTGTAGCCCCCATAATAAGTTAAAGGGCCACCAAAAAATCCAAAAATTACTGCCAAAATATGTGATTCTTTCATCCATGCCATTGAAGAGTTAAGTGTTGTAGAAAACGACATCCACATAGCGATAATCCAATATGCGGTCAGTGTTTCATGAATATGTCCCGATGGATATGAAATCCAATTCAAGTAAACAAAGACGCTGTCCAATGATCCACCCATGATCGCTATAATTATAATCAATACAGCCTCAGCTTTTACGTTTATCGTTCTGTATAGATGGATTAGCACTACTGCAGTTATAACCAAAACACCCAGCCATGGTCGATTAGAAGCTCCACCGATTACAGCAGAAAACCACCCTATTTGGAATAATACAAAATTAACTAACTTATCCATTATTTGTTATTCTTTTTGAAAAGATAATGACTGACATACCACTCATTACCTCCATTAAAAGCGAATAATTCAGCACAAGACATGAAAAATATTCTCCATCGTTGCCGCCATTGTTTATTATTATCACCATACGCCTTCTCTAAAACCGGCATAACAGTTGACTCTTGAGAATCCATTTTTTTCAACCAGGCATTACACGTTTTCGCATAATGATTACCATTCCATCTCCATCTTTTCATTATAGACAAGTCATCTTGAAAAAATAACGGAAGATCGTCACTTGGCATAATACCTCCAGTAAAAAAATGACGACTCATCCAATCATTGGGCCCGTTGTCAATAAATTCATATGGAACTGTTTTATGACAAAATATATGCATAAAAAATAACCCATCATCCTTAAGCCATGAAGAAACTCGATTAAAGAGTTTTTTATAATTTTTCATATGTTCAAACATTTCAAGAGATACAATACGATCGAACTTTTTATCTGTATTGAATTCTTTCATATCCTCTGTAATGACATGTATGTTAGTTAAATTTTTACTTTTAGCTATGTTTTCTATGAATAATTTTTGTGTTTTTGAGTTAGACACAGACAGCACAGATGTATTTGGGTAATTTTCAGCAATCCATAGGCTCAAAGACCCCCAGCCACAACCCATATCAAGTATGGCTTGCCCATCATTCAGCATCGCTCTTTTGCATGTGATCTCTAGAGCATTAATTTCTGCATGATCTAGATCATTTGTATCTTCATCCCAAAAACAGCAACTATATTTGAATCGTTCACCAAGAACTAATTCATAAAATTCAGGAGGGACTTCATAATGTTGCTCATTTGCAGATGAGGTATTCACAGCGATAGGCGAAGCATTCATCACAGATATCATTTTCATTTGATTTTTATCGGCCAATTCACATTCGCTACTACTAATATCAATCAGTCTTTTGCGCAGCAATGCTCGAATACCAATCCTAACCAATAGGTCTGATATAAAGCCTTTTTCTATCATGCTAAGTGCAAGGTTATTAAGTTTCTTTTTCATTGATATATTGACTTAGATTGTGAATACCTAATTATAGTCTGAATTAATGAATTAATTAATCCTTAGATCTATTTTTTATTATTAATTTTTTAAAAGTTAATTATTATTATTTAGTTAAAATATATCTCTTATAATATTGATTTTATTGATTTATTTTTGATTTTTCTAATGTTTCATACAAAATTGATCTTTGGACATTACTTCCTCCAAAACTGGCTTCATTTTTGATTACATTCGATAATATTTTTTGTGATTCTTTGAACTCTCCGTCTTTGAATAAAACAAGCGCTTCAAATAATTTTTTGCAAGAATCGTCATCAGAGTAAACGTTATTTATTTTATTTTTAATTTCTATGTAATTCCTACTATCCACAATAGACGCCATCATTAATTTATGCATATCAGCAAATTTGAACCCAAATTCAGGATAATGTTTTTTGGAAAATTCGTATAACTCTGAGTACCTTGACAAAGGGATATCAATTTTATTAATCAAGCAATACCATAATAATGAAGCATTATCGGCAAGGTATTCAAGTGGAGATGTTTTGAAATCTTCACACAGAAAATCTGTGTAAATAGCCTTAATTTCATTAAGCTGACCCTCCTTAAGAGCTAATAAAGCATCATGCCACCTTAAATGATGCTCCATTCGTGATTTAGATTTATTACTTACAAGCCATGCGTCAATAAAATCTCTTCCTTCTTTAACAGAACCAAAATCATAATGAATATGGGACATCGTATGGGCAGAATTGCCATTGGCACTTAATTCCCATGACCTCTCTCCAAAATATCGTGATTTTTTTTCATCATTATTTTCTCCATAAATAAATGCTTTAGTTGTTTCAAACCACCAATCATCTGAAGAAAAGTGCTTACTTAAATCTAAAATTAATTTTAGATTCTCCTCTCTCCAATCACTCCTGTTTGAAAACGCCAAAAGTCCGAAAGGTCCTAACAACTGTGACAGAACGATTACATCGGTTGGGTGTTGATCTAAATGCTCCAGCATATAAATAATAGATTCTTCTTGATCATTCATCATAAGCTCAATTGCATTGATAACACCCTTCTCTCTTTTAGAAGTATTTGCCATATATTTTTTAGATGAATTGAGATGCTTTTTTGATAAATTTAATTCACCATTAATAGAATATTGTCTTGCCAAAAGTACATATGCTATTGAGAATTCATTATCATAAAGAATAGATTGCTCAAATTCAGGGATACCAGTTTCATCAAGAGAGAGATATTTTTCTAACCCTTTTAGAAATATTTCATATGCCTGATGATTATTTGTTGTTAAAACACAGCCTCTTGTATCTTTGAACACTTTATCTCTCTTGTAATAGGAATTAACTAAAATAGTTTGATGTAATTCATTGATTCATCTCTCTCATTTTTTGATAATGACTCATTTGTTTCTTTACGTCATTTAAGTCATTATTAGTCAATATACTTGGATTGCCAGACTGATTAGAAATGAGATATAGAGAGCAAAGCCACTCTAATAGAATAGCTCTTGATAATGCTTTTTCAATAGTTTTTGCAACTGTAACAGCGCCGTGATTTTTCATCAAAACAGCATTTTTGCATCCTAAGTGTTCGGTAACTGTTGATGCTAACTCATCTGTACCAAATGTCTCATATGGAACTACTGGGACAGTTCCACCAAGATCCGCAATTTGATAATGAATGGGTGGCAGCTCCTCAATAACTGTAGAAGCAGCCGTGGCATAAATAGAATGCGTATGAACTATAGATTTAATCTTGTCATTATAGTTATAAAGTGAATAATGAAGATTTGTCTCTGAAGAAGGTATTAACTCCCCTTCAATAACGTTTTTGCCCTTATCAAGTAATAACAAATCTTCCGCTTTCAATTCATCATAAGATTTCCCGCTAGGAGTTATCAGTATATTTTGATCTATTTTAATGCTTACATTACCGGAAGTATTTTTAATAAGCCCTGCCTCCTGCATTTTACTTATCGTTTTGATAATTTTTTTTCTTTCCTCCATAAATTTCATAGACATCCTCGGTTCAAAATAACGATAGCATCCAGTGCGCTTTTTATTGCTGATTCAACTCCTCTTTCGCATGCTTTTGAGTTTGGCTTAACATTACCCTCAGATATATTTTTAACATAACCATCAATACTGAATATGCATCCCGCTTTTATATTATATAGAGCAGCTAACAGCATCACCGCTGATGCTTCCATTTCAAAAGCTTTTACACCCGATATTTTTGCTAACTCAATATCCTGAACAAGCGCTGGACTACTGAATGCGTCAGACGTATGGACTAAGCCTGTATGAATTTTTACAGATTGTTTTGCTGATGACTCTAAAAGAGCATTAACAACTCCAATGTCGGCCATAGAAGGATAACTAAGCGGTAAAAACTTTGATGTCAAACCCTCGTCTCTTACTGCCCCAGTTCCAATTACATTATCCCCAGGTTTAACGTTAGAGTCACAGGAACCTGCTGTACCAACTCTAATTACATTATCGCATCCAAGTTTCCCTAGATCTTGCATTACCATTGCAGCACTTGGACATCCAATACCAGTAGAGATAACAGAAACTGGAATATCCTTATATTTTCCCGTATATGTATGAAACTCTCTTTGAACCATAATCAATTTTGCATTGGACAGCCATTCAGTTGCAATTAGCTTTGCCCTCATTGGATCTCCTGGAACAATTACATTTGGAGCAATTTCCTCTGGTTTGCATCTTAAAGCACGATACTGAGAACGAATATTGTCATTGGGATCTGGCATATCTGAAATATCTGGCCATACTTTGGTCATTTCTATCTCCTTACAACTTGAAAATCATATCAAGCTATCTTTAACAAATGAATCACTATCATAATATGAATAAATTTTCTTGGGCTCAAAAATTCCTCTGTCCGTTATAATTTTTGAAACAAGGTCAGCTGAAGTAATATCAAAAGATGGGTAATATCCTTCTACATTTTTTGGCGCATGATCTAAGCCATTAAGTTTGGTTAAATCCTCTCCTGATCGCACTTCAATTTTTATATCATCTTCTGATTTACTTTCTACATCTGGACCTGATTGCCTTAGGACGTAATAAGGAACGTCATTTATATTAGCAGCGAGAGCGTATTGGTATGTTCCAATCTTATTGGCAATTGTTCCATCCATGCAAACCCTATCTGCAGCAGTCATAAAAATATCAATTTTCTTTTCGCGAATAAGCGCCCCACCCATACCATCTGTGATGACTTTGGTTTTAAATCCCATCTCAGATGAACAATAAGATGTGAGTTTCGTTCCTTGAAAATATGGTCGAGTTTCGCTGCAGACAAAATTTATATTCAAATTTTGTCTTTTTGCTTCCAATAATAAATAGACATATGATCGATCTGGAAAGCAATGAGTTAAGATTGAAGCTCCATCAGGAATCAACGAAATAGCATATTGTGCCGTTCTCCTTGCTTGTTTCGCTAAATCAGAAGCAACTTTAGTCGTCAAATCCAAAACGACATCCTTAGGAGATTTATTATGATTAATTGCTTCTTCAGCTTTTTGCAAGCAAAGATTAATAACCCTGGATAAAGCCAAGCCAGTTGGTCTAGTCGATATCAATCTATTTCCTGCTTCTTTAATTGATAGAAGAGAGTAGTTATTTAGCATTGAGAGCGCTAAGCCATATCCTGCAGCAATTGAAATTGAAAATGCGCCTTGAATAGCCATACTCTCAATAGCCAAGGCAACTTCTTCAGTAGTTCTACAGGTTAAATACTCTTCAGAGTGAGGTAATTTTCTTCTATCAAGGATTACGACCGAATCATTTTCCCAAGTCGCCATGCCTCTTCTTTTTATTAGTAAAGGTAACTCTGATTCTCGATAAAATCCATCAAGGCTTTTTTGAGACATTTGATAATTGTTCAAGTTATTATTAAGCGTTTTATTTAGCTTGGAACTTCTTTACTTTTTGGTAGCTCTTTATTACTTGAATTATTTAAAATTAAACAAAAAAGTAAGATGACATTAGATAACGCATACAGGCTAAATAAATTATTAATTTGACTGTCAATTGAGCTTACAACTGGGAATACATTCATTCCAATCAAATAAAGCACTGAAATCACGAGGAAAACTTGGTAAGTAACAAACTGTCTTTGCAGCAACATTCCCGTTAATGTTGCAAATCCTGTGACACTGATTGCAAATACTGCTGTATCGAATCTGTTTTGTGATGAGAGTGTTAATAAAATCATTGCGGATAGAAGTATAATCATAACGAGCTGATATAACGCAAAATATTTCATATCAGATGAAATTAATGGGTTGTATCTCGCATTTATGTCGTATTTTATTCTCTTTGTTTTAACATCTTCGGGACGCCAATATGTTTTTGAATACCATACTTTAATTTTATCTGAGAATTTTTTTGTTTGAATAGAATCCTGAAGCATTTGATAAAATACCTGAAAGTTTGCCCAAATTGGATTCCAACTTCTGAGTGGGTTAACAGTCCCATAGACTGGCTCTATCTCAGAAAGCTCGGGTTTATATGTCCCGAACATTCTATCCCAAAGGATAAAAACACCCCCATAATTAGCATCTATGTATTCCTTGTTTTTTGCATGATGAATGCGATGGTTCATCGGTGTGATAAATATTTTTTCAATCCAGCCTAGATGACCTATATGTTTAGTGTGCACCCAAAATTGATAAACAAGATTTACTCCTGCAACAGAAACGAAGACTTCTGCTGGCACTCCAACCATAAGCATTGGTGCAAAAAATATCCATTTCCATAAAAAACCGGTACTAGTTTGCCTAAGGGCTGTAGCTAAATTGAAATCCTCTCCATGATGATGAACAACATGGGTTGCCCATAAAATTCTAATTTCATGATGACAGCGATGCATCCAGTAATAAAAGAAATCATACATAACAAATGCAACTGCCCATGTAATCAGCTCATTGTTTGCCATCAAGTTAATATTGAATTTTTCAGCAAAGAAGGCAAAAACCAGTCCATTGAAACCGAGGTTAAGCATTGTAGGAAAACGACTAATAATACCAATCACAATACTCGTATAAGCATCATTCATCCTATAGGTATTGTTATTTATATAAATACCATAGAAATACTCACATATTATGAGAAAGAAAAAGACAGGTATGGCTAAAATTATTATGTAAGATGAATCCATAAAATACTCTCTGCCCCTTTCTTGTCAATATTAACTAATGATAATGTTTCTTCTTTCCAATTTATTGAATATCAATTTCCATTACTTTTGTCCAAGCAGCTGTAAAATCTGAGACAAATTTCTCTTGCCCATCATCACTTGCATAGACTTCAGCCAAAGCTCTCAATTGAGAATTTGATCCAAACACTAAATCAACACTTGTAGCTGTTCTCACTTTTTGACCGGATATGCGATCAAAAGCCTCATAAGTATCTCCAGAACCATTTGGTTTCCATTCAACTGACATATCTAATAGTGTACTGAAAAAATCATTAGTCAGCTTATCTTTGTTGTCTGTAAAAACTCCATGACCATTGTTACTAATACCTAACGTCCTCATTCCTCCTATCAAAACAGTCATTTCTGGAGCAGTAAGGTTCATCAGTTGAGATTTATCTAACATCATTTCCTCTGCATTGATGTCATGAGAATCTTTTTTGAAATTCCTAAAAGCGTCTGCTACTGGCTCTAATACAGAGAATGAATCGGTATCCGTATCATTCTGAGATGCATCTCCTCTTCCAGGAGTAAACGGTATAGACAACCCAGAAGCTTTCTCAATTCCGACATTTCCGGCTAATACAATTATATCAGCTACAGATGCACCAATCTCATCGGCTATTGACTCAAGTATTTTTAGAACTTTTTCTAATTGATTTGGTTTATTAGCTTCCCAATTTTTTTGAGGTTCTAATCTTAATCTGGCGCCATTAGCACCTCCCCTCATATCTGAAGCCCTATATGAAGAAGCACTCGCCCATGCAGTTTCTACCATCTCTTGAATCGTAAGATCACTTTGCAAGATTTTTTCTTTTGCGAGTTCAATGTTATATTTTGAATCTCCCGCTGGAATTGGATCTTGCCATATAAATTCTTCAGTAGGTACTTCTGGTCCAAGATATCTCGATTTAGGCCCCATATCCCTGTGCAACAATTTAAACCAAGCTTTAGCAAATGCATTTGCTAACTCATCAGGATTTTCATGGAAACGTTTTGAGATTTTCCTATATTCTGGATCTTCTCTTAAGGCCATATCTGCAGTTGTCATCATAGTTGGCACTTTTTTTGTTCCGTCCTCTGCATCTGGAGCAAGATCTTCATCTTTTTGGTCGATTGCATGCCAGATATGTGCTCCTGCAGGGCTTTTAGTTAATTCCCATTCGTAGCCGAATAATAAATCAAAATATCCGTTATCCCATTTTGTAGGGTTTGATGTCCAAGCTCCTTCAACACCACTCGTGATTGTATCACTTCCTTTTCCAGATGCATGTGAACTCAACCATCCAAGCCCCATCTTCTCAACTGTTGCGCCTTCAGGCTCTGATCCAACGCTATCTTCAGGACCGGCGCCATGAGCTTTTCCAAAAGTATGCCCACCAGCAACCAATGCAACTGTTTCTTCATCATTCATGGCCATACGGCTGAATGTTTCACGGATGTCATGAGCACTTGCCAAAGGATCAGGATTACCATCAGGTCCTTGTGGATTGACATAAATAAGGCCCATCTGTACCGCACCCAGAGGATTAGCTAAATCACGTTTTCCCGTGTATCGTTTGTTATCTAACCACTCTTTTTCAGAACCCCAATTAATTTCTTCTTCAGGTGCCCAAACATCCGGTCTACCTCCACCAAAACCAAGAGTTTTTCCTCCCATTGATTCTATGGCGACGTTTCCGGCAAGAATCATAAGGTCAGCCCAACTAATTTTTTTGCCATACTTTTTCTTAATGGGCCATAGAAGTCTTCTTGCTTTATCGAGATTTCCGTTATCGGGCCAGCTGTTCAATGGCGCGAATCTTTGATTACCTGTATTGCCTCCGCCACGGCCATCCATAATTCGATATGTACCTGCCGCATGCCATGTCATTCTTATAAAGAGTCCGCCATAGTGCCCATAATCGGCCGGCCACCACTCTTGAGAATCGGTCATTAATTCATGAAGATCATCCTTTAACCCTTGATAATCCAGTGATTTAAATTCCTCTCTGTAGTCGAAACTCTGACCCATTGGGTCTGATTTCGTATCATGCTGATGTAAGATACTTAAGTTTAATTGGTTTGGCCACCAATCTTTATTTCTTGTGCCAGTGTTATCGGCATTAGTATGTGACCCATGGATTACGGGACATTTCCCTTCAGTGGATTTGGACATTTTTCACCCTCTTAATTTAATAAATATCGAATTTCTCTGCAGTACTAGATATATGTGTTTATTGAAAAAATTCAATTCTTATCTTACTGATTTTTTTTGAACAAATAAATAACCGAAGCCATACTAATTGAAGAAAAAAGTGCCCCGAAGAGGATTCGAACCTCTGACCCCAAGATTAGGAATCTTGTACTCTATCCAGCTGAGCTACCGGGGCTAAAAAATAATTATATAATGATTATTCATCGGGTGTATGTATTGCATTTATTCATTTTGCTATTTCCTCTGCTTCAATCTTTAATATAGATTAAAATTAAATTATTAATCCAAAGAATTATGGTGATAAATGGAAAAATACATAAGAAACGCTAAACCAAAAGACATTGAAACTATTGCTAAATATAATATAAAAATGGCCCTAGAAACCGAAAATAAATATCTAGACAAGGAAATAATTACTGCTGGTGTCTCCTCAATCATAAACGACAGTTCTAAAGGAATATATTGGGTGATGGAGATGAATAAAATAATTATAGGTCAACTGATGGTGACTTATGAATGGAGTGACTGGCGAAATGGAATGATGTGGTGGATACAAAGCGTTTATGTTCCCAAAGAACACAGAAGACAGGGTGTTTACTCTAAAATGTATAATAACCTTCTTGAATTAGCTCAATTAGACTCTGAGTGCTGTGGAATAAGATTGTACGTTGAGAAAGAAAATAAAAAAGCTCAAAAGACATACAAAAAGCTGGGTATGAAAAATGCTGGTTACGAGATCATGGAATTCAATAAAAATTAATTTTAATCTATTTCACAGCCCTTATTGCTGAGTCGGGATCATAGGGTTCACCATATCTCAATCTTATGGTTTTCGTCTTACCAAACCAAGGAATAGAGACAATGTAGATATTGTCATATTCATTGTCAGCAATCATTGGAACTTTTTTACTCGCACCTAATTCAGCCATAAGGCCAGGAAGAGTATCACTGTGACCTACCACTAAAATTATCTTACCTTTATAATTGTCCTGTATTTCATTCAAAACTTGCTCGTAGTTATCTTTTTCGTAATTATGAATCTTCAAATTTAATGCAGATGCTAGCGGACCAGCTGTTTGCATATTCCTTTTAAATGGAGTTGAATAAATAGCATCAATACCTGCGACCACATCCGCATCTTTTAATTGCCTTGTTAGCTCGAATACACGTTTTTTTCCCTCATCCGTAAGAGCAGGATCATTATTATTAGTTATTTCTTTTTCTGCGTGTCGAACAAAAATTATCGTTGTAGTTGCTTGAGACTCGAAAAACCAAGCCAGCCCCACAGCCATTGCAACATATACAATAGCAATCTGGAGACGACGTCTCCTTCTCTTTTTCTTTCGAAATATATGAGATTCATTATTTTTCATTATCTGGCTAACCTAAAATAATTATTCATCGACCTCGTGATACTCGCCTTCAAGTGTTTTTGAGTCCATAGAACTGTTACTCGTTTTCTTTTGATATGATCCTTTCATTTTTTCCAAGTTTTTTTTGAAAAACCAGTATCTTATTGAAAAAATGATTGAGACGAATACCAAAAAACCAACAACGAATACGAGTGCAATCGCACCTAAAAATAAAGTTAATCCCACTGTAATTAAACCACCAATAGCCAATAAAATCCTGACTAACGGATTATTACTCTTGAGATTATTTGTTATTTTAATCATGCTGTATTTTAAATTATTCTCGGTCTTGAAACTAGAATTAAATCTTTTACTTATTAGTTAATTTTGTCATATCCTTAAATAGTTAACAGTGTATAAAAATTTCATTATTGGAAATTAGCATAAAGGAAAAAATTGCTTAAAAAAGTTACGAATATTTCTGTGAAAATTGCTGAGAGATGGATCCCAGATCCTTTAGTTATTGCTATTGGCTTGACTGCAATATGCTTCTTTCTTTCTGTTACTTATACACCCTTCTCTGCCTTAGATACAATTGACTCTTGGGGTAGAGGTTATTGGAGTCTTCTCGCCTTCACAGCTCAGATGATACTAATCTTATCACTTGGTCATTTAGTTGCTCATACAAAACCGGTTAACGCTGTGTTAGTAAAAATCGCAAGCAATTTTAAAAATGCTAAATCAGCTTACATCGGCCTAACGTTAATCGCCTCATTTTCAAGTTTATTCTCATGGGGTATTGGTTTAATTCTTCCTGCTGTCTTGAGTTGTATCATCGCAAGCAACTTGAAAAAAAGAAATATTAAGATTCATTTTCCCTTATTGGTTTATTGTGGATACGCAGGGTCTCTTGTGGGTATGCAGGGGCTTTCCAGCACAATTCCACTTATTTTAAATACACCAAATCATTTTTTAGCTGATAAAATTGGATTAATAAGTCTTAAAGATACTATTTTTTCAAATTGGAGCATGATGATCGTATTGTTTATCATGATTACACTCTCAATTTTCGTTTCTCGTCTTCATCCTGATAAAGTCAGAGAATATAATGGAGAGCTGATCCAAGATAGAGAAGTCGATAATATAAAGATAAAACAGAATAATACTTATCTATCACAAAAATTAGAAAATAGCCGGTATATAACTCTCTTGCTGGGTGTCTTTGCTTTTATCTATTCTGTGCAACATTTTGTTGAAGGCGGCTCTTTAAATCTAAACTCCTTGAATATGATTTTTGTTGTTCTGGGATTATTATTTGCAGATTCTGCAAAGCATTATATAAAATTGCTATCGAATGCCGCCAGAGTTGCTGGACCATTTTTAATTCAATATCCTTTATATGCCGGTTTAATGGGAATGATGGCCGAATCGGGACTGGCTGAGATCTTTGTGAACGGATTTGTCGCTATCTCAAACTCAGAAAGTTTAGCAATATGGACATTTTTCTCAGCTGGGATTCTAAATATTTTTATTCCTTCTGCAGGGGGACAATGGGCAGTTCAAGGACCAATAATTATTGAAGCTGCGTTGCAACTTGGTGCTGACATGCCTAGAGTAATTATGGCTGTTGTTCTAGGCGAAGTTTGGACCAATGCAATACAGCCACTTTATTTGGTTCCAGTACTTGCAATTACTGGTCTAAATATCAGAGATATAATAGGTTATTCAATTTTAGGTTTATTCTTATGCGCTTTGATTTATTTAAGTGCACTTGTATTTTTTTAGAAAGTACTTAAAAGGAAATTATATGAAAAAAGTAATAAAAATAATTTTTATACTATTTTTGCAACTCGCGTTATCGATCAGCTCTGCGGAGGATTTTGATAACGATAAGTTTACCTCTGATGACATATATACAATCAAAAATATCCATTCTATTGATCTTTCATCATCAGCAAAAAAAATCACATACATAGAAACATTCGCTAACAGAAAAAATGATGCCTATGAAAACTCCCTCTGGCTCTATGATAAAGAAAGAAAAAACCCAAAGAAATTAATCAAAAATATTAAATCAATTTCTGCTCCGCAATTTTCTCCAAATGAAAAATATATTGCATATATTTCGTCAGGTAAAAAAAAATATAAATCCAATTCTCAACTATGGTTGATTAATTTAAAAACAGCGAGAAAGAGGCAGCTTACAAAAATTGCAAATGATGTAACAGACTTCCAATGGTCGCCTGATGGAGAAAAAATCGCAATTGTAGTTCATCATAAGAAAGATGATATTAAAGGCACCAAGCCCCCGATTGTAGTCGATCGTTATCAATTCAAAAAAGATGGATATGATTTTATTGAAAGTGAAAATAAACAAATTCACATTATGCATTTAGATAAGAGAGGCATAACTCAGATCACCAACGGCAACTATGATCATGTTTTACCCTCATGGTCTCCTGACGGAGAGAAATTAGCATTTTCAAGCAAAAGGGAGAATCCAGATAAGCACAATAATTGGGATATTTATATTAAAGATTTAGAGAAAAATTCTACAATAAAGTTAACTCAGCATATTGGTGCCGATTCAGACCCATACTCAGTATCAAGGCCCGCATGGAGCCCGAATGGAGAAAAAATTGCCTATGTTAGAAGTGGCGATCCAAATTTAATCTGGTATTCCATATCACAGATAGCGATCACTGATATTAAAAATCGATCAACAGAATTAATTACAAATCATCTTGATAGAAATACATCTTTTCCAATGTGGTCAGATGATGGTAGTTCACTTTTATTTGTAATTGAGGATGATAGAAATAGTCAACTTGCGGTTTATAAAGATAAAAAGATTTCAAAACTTACTGACGACACTAAATATGTTTCCAACTATTCAAAAGCATATGATGTAGAAGGTGATGTTATCGCTCTTCTCTTATCGTCATCAGAGTCACCTGAAGAGCTATATATACTTAACCAAGAAAACTTAAAAAAAATATCAAACCATAATGAAGAATTCCTCAATAAAAGGAAATTTAATCCGATTGAGAAGATATCTTTCAACAGCTTTGATGGGGTCCAAATAAATGGAATGATGATAAAACCGCATGATTTTGATTCCTCGAAAAAATATCCGTTAATAATAAGGATACATGGTGGTCCAGTATCTCAATATGACTTAAGTTTTTCTTTGGAAAGACAGATATTTGCTAGCAATGATTATATCGTAATTGCGGTAAACCCGAGAGGTAGCTCAGGCCGGGGTGAAGAATTTCAAAAAGCAATATTTGCAGATTGGGGTAATATTGACGCAAAAGATATAATTGCAGCCGCCAACTTTGCTATTTCAACCGGTTTTATTGATGAAAATAAAATGGGAATTGGTGGCTGGAGTTATGGTTCAATGTTAACGAATTATGTGATAGCAAAAGATCAAAGATTTAAAGCAGCAACCTCAGGTGCCGGAATAAGCAATATTCTCGCTGGTTACGGTGATGATCAATATATAAAAGAATACACAATAGAACTAGGTCATCCATGGGAAAATACGAATGAATGGCTGAAGGTTTCAAGTCCCTTTTTCAATGCTGATAAAATCAAAACACCTACTTTATTTCTCGTGGGAGAAAAAGATTATAACGTTCCGCTTATTGGTTCTGAGCAAATGTATCAGGCGCTAAAGCAGCTATCAATTCCAACGCAATTAATTATCTATCCTGATGAGTATCATTCCTTCAGCACGCCAAGTTATGAAAAAGACGTGCTAGATAGATATCTAGATTGGTATAAATTATATCTATTAGATTAATAACTTATCAAATAATATTGATATTTTAAATTAATTAGGTTTATAAGCAATTACTTTGATTTCAATGAGTATCAAAGGATGTGGTAATTGGTGAACAGCAACAGTAGTTCTGGTTGGACCATCTTCATCAAAATACTCTGCATAACTCTCATTGTAACCTTTAAAGTCATTCATATTTACTAAAAATGAAGTGAGATCAACTACATCATCCAACGTTGAACCTTCAGATTCGAGGATGTCGTTGATGTTATCGAGTACAGCTTTAGTTTGTTCTTTAATATCTAAAGAAACATTACCCATCTCATCGGCATCCGCCCCTCTAAATGAACCATCTTTATTTCTTGAAGAGACACCAGAGACAAATAAGAAATCGCCAACTCTTTTAATATGCGGGTATTTTCCCCTTGGTTTTGCCTTACTTGAAAGTGTTTTTGACGTTGTTTTCATTTCTTTATTTTATTTATTGTTTAGATTTTTTAACACTGAAACATCTTCACCATTATGGTAGCGTTTATCCGTCCAACCGTCTTCATTATAGTCACTCATACAAGCTTCTGCTAGAGCCTCCATATCTGATAGAGATCCATTCCCTTTTGCATTCATGAGAGCTGAAATTCTTATTAGCTCATGATTTCCTGCATAATTTCTCTCATACAACTCATGTCTACCTCCAAATTCAGTTCCTATGGCATCCCAAAGGAGCTTCATAATCTTTATTCTCTCTTTATGACCCATACCATTTGATCCTCTAACATATTTCTCAAGGTATTTGTCTATTTCAGAGTTATTGAAGTCTTTATTACTAGATGGAAGATATATTAAACCTGATGCAACTATTTTTTCTATAATTGCTTTGATTTGAGGATAAGCCTCTGTAGAAAAAATCCTATAAGCAGTCGCAGCTTTCATGCTCGGCAAGACAGCGCCTCCAACCCATGAGTCAGGAGCTCCTGCCATGGCGTCAGTTAAAGACCATATCAGGTTTCGCCACCCAATTACTTCACCAAGTTGAACTTGCACACCTCTAAAATTTTCAGTACCAGTCGCTTTCAATGCTTTACTGAGTATTCCAATAATGAAATCAAGTTTAACCGACATTCTGGTTGCGCTTTGAAATGTGTATCCATTAACAAATCCGGATTTGGGGTAAAATGCCTTGAGCATCTCGATATCACGATGAACAAATACGTTTTCCCAAGGTATAAATGCGTTATCAAAAATAAATATTGCATCATTTTCATCAAATCTACTTGATAAAGGATAATCAAATGGTGAGCCTGTAGCAGCTGCTTGCAGTTCATATGATGGCCTACAAATAAGTTTTATTCCTGGAGATCTCATATCGGCTATGAACATTATCGCCATTGAATCATCATTAATTTCAGCAGCCATATTTTGACCGAGAAAATTGTAATGTGTAAGCGCGGAAGACGTAGCAACAACTTTTGCACCTGAGACATAAATTCCTGAATCGGTCTCTTTATCTATTGAGATATATACATCTTTAACATCATCTGCAATTTTATCTCTATCAATCGGAGGATTGACTAATGCGTGATTGATAAAGGGAACAGCTTTTTGCGTTCTTTTATACCAACTCTTGGCATTTTCTGAAAATTGACCATAAAAATCAGGATTAGCGCCGAGTGTGTTTGTGAAACTTGCCTTATAGTCTGGCGTTCTTCCCATCCAGCCATAAGACATTTTTGCCCATTCGGCCATTGCGCTTCTTTGTGCAAACAAATCATCACTATTAGTTGCATACCTAAAAAAACGATGAGTGTACCCACCTGAACCTGTATCGGTGTCACATGTTAATATTTCTTTAGATTCGCTCGAGTGAAGAGCATCATAAAGCCGGGCAATAGATTGAACTGAGTTTCTAAATGCAGGATGTTTTGTTACATCTTTTACTCTCTCGCCATAAATATAAATCTCTCTCTCATCCTGCAAAGATTCAATATACTCTTTACCATTGAAAGGTCGATTTTTACCTTTAAGCGTATTTTCGGGAGCGGATGAACTCAAGATTTATCTCCATGATTTTTACAAAGATCATTAAAAAGCTGAGGTTATACTGCAATTTTCATATAAATAGCTTTTTAATACAAATATAAACTACAATAAAGTGAGAACAACAATCTAAAAAGTCATGAGGCATAATATGTCGCTTAATATTCCAAAAGAAGTATTTATTACTTGTGCGGTAACTGGCTCTGGTGCATCCCATAATAAATCAAAGCATGTGCCACGAAGCCCAAAAGAAATAGCAGAAAGCGCCATTGATGCTGCTAAAGCAGGTGCGGCAGTAGTTCACTGTCACGTAAGAGATCCAATCACAGGTGAACCGGCAAGAGATCCATCACTCTATAAAGAAGTAACAGAACGTATTCGGGAATCTGAAACAGATGTGGTCATCAACCTAACCGCTGGAATGGGTGGAGATATTGTTTTCGGTCCTGCAGAATCTCCGCTACCATTGAAAGATGGGACTGATATGGTGAGTGCAGAAGAACGCATGAAGCATATCTTAGAGTGCCACCCTGAGATTTGCACTCTAGATTGTGGAACGATGAATTTCTCTGAAGATGTTATGGCTAATACGCCAGCCATTTTGAGGGCAATGGCGAAAATTGCTACTGAGAATGATGTAAGAATTGAGATTGAAGCATTTGATACTGGGCATTTATGGTTTGCAAAGAAGCTGGTTGATGAAGGCTTTATTTCAAAACCAGTGCTGCTTCAATTATGTATGGGTATTCCCTGGGGTGCACCAGATGATATAAATACTCTTATGGCAATGGTTAATAATATTCCTAAAAATTGGATATTTTCGACCTTCTCAATTGGTCGAAATCAAATGCCTTATGTTGCCGCTGCAGTTTTAACCGGAGGTAATGTTAGGGTTGGATTGGAAGATAATATCTATCTCGAAAAAGGGGTATTAGCTACAAATGCACAACTTGTTGAAAAAGCAAAGAGCATTATAAAAGATATGGGCTCTTCGATTATGAATCCAAGCCAAGTAAGAGAGAAATTAAGTCTCACGAAAAATAAATAATAGAAAAAAGAAAGGTTGGTACGTTCAATCAATATGCTACAATTCCTGAAAAATAAGATGATTATAATAAAAAATTAAAATTTCTAAGTGTCTGGAGAGGTGGCAGAGCGGTTGAATGCACTGGTCTTGAAAACCAGCAAGGGTTTGTAGCCCTTCGAGGGTTCGAATCCCTCCCTC
>MDSW01202974.1_pt1 | contig 98958 bp, 101 predicted proteins | sample 811171 | NCBI WGS metagenome assembly MDSW01 (sample SAMN05326641, study PRJNA326480) | marine metagenome | isolation source: seawater | place: Atlantic Ocean: North West | collected 2012 | reverse complement strand
GGGGGGCGGGGTGACGCGGGGGGCGCGAATGGCCGGTATCTATACAGATTATTGCCCGGTTCAGCGCTCTCTTGCTAACATCGCGCCTTTCGAGCACGCCGCGTCGGGCACGACATCGCGGCCATTCACGGAGCCCCCATGAGCCGTCCCTCCCTTTTTGAGCTGGAGAATCACGACGATTTTGTCCGTCGCCATATCGGTCCCAGTGCGCGACAGCAGACCGAGATGGCGCGGGCCATCGGCTACGCCGACCTGGACGCGCTCATCGATGACACCGTGCCCGCGGCGATACGCCGCGAGCAACCCCTGCAACTGCCCGGCGCGCGCAGCGAGCGCGACGTCATCGCGCGCCTGCGCGAGCTGGCCGGCCGCAACGTGGTCAACCGCTCCTTTATCGGCAGCGGCTTCCACGACACCATCACGCCGCCGGTGATACAGCGCAACGTGCTGGAAAACCCGGGCTGGTACACCGCCTACACGCCCTACCAGCCGGAGATTTCCCAGGGCCGTCTGGAAGCGCTGCTGACCTTCCAGCAGATGGTGCTGGACCTGACCGGCATGGACCTGGCCAACGCCTCCATGCTGGACGAGGCCACGGCGGCGGCCGAGGCGATGACCCTGCTGCAGCGGGTGAACAAGAAGAACCGCAGCGCCACATTCCTCGTTGCCCAGGACTGCCACCCGCAGACCATCGCCGTGGTGCAGACCCGCGCCGAGGCCCTGGACATCGAGGTGGTGGTGGGCGACCCGGCGCAATTGCTCGGTGAGACCGAGGCCTTCGGCGTACTGCTGCAGTACCCGGGCACCTACGGCCACCTGGACGACCCCTCCGCACTGGTGGAAAAGGCGCACGCGGCCGGCACCATGGTGGCGATGGCCGCGGACATCATGGCCCTGCTCATGGTCAAGTCGCCCGGCGCGCTCGGCGCGGACGTGGTGGTGGGCAACACCCAGCGCTTCGGCGTGCCCATGGGCTTCGGCGGCCCCCACGCGGCGTTTTTCGCCACGCGCGACGCCTACAAGCGCTCCACCCCCGGGCGCATCATCGGCGTGTCCATCGACCGCCGCGGCAACCAGGCCCTGCGCATGGCCATGCAGACGCGCGAACAGCACATCCGCCGCGAGAAGGCCACCAGCAACATCTGCACCGCACAGGCGCTGCTGGCGATCATGGCGGCCTTTTACGCCATGTACCACGGCCCGGACGGGCTGCGCCGCATCGCCACGCGCATCCAGCGCCTGACCTGCATCCTCGCCCGCGGCCTGGCGGACGCCGGGCTGGCGGCGGACAACGCGACCTTTTTCGACACCCTCACCTACACCGTGGGTGATCGGCAGCAGGCCATCGTCGAGCGCGCCCTGGCGCGCGGCATGAACCTGCGCATCATCGACGGCGACCGTCTCGGCGTGTCCCTCGACGAGACCACCAGCGGCGCCGACATCGAGGCGCTGCTGGAAATCTTCACCGGCGATTCCACCGTGCCGCGCGCGGAAAATCTCGATAAGGACGTGGTGGAGAATGCGGGCATTCCCGACGACCTGCTGCGCCCCATCGACTACCTGCGCCACCCGCTGTTCAACGACTACCACTCGGAAACGGAAATGCTGCGCTACATGCGCTACCTGGAGGACAAGGACCTCGCGCTGAACCGCGCCATGATTCCACTGGGCAGTTGCACCATGAAACTCAACGCCACCACCGAGATGCTCGCGGTGACCTGGCCCGAGTTCGCCGCCATGCACCCCTTCGCCCCGGTGGAGCAGACCGCCGGCTACCGCGCGCTGCTGGACGAACTGGAGCACATGCTGCTGGAGTGCACCGGCTACGACGCCCTCTCCATGCAGCCCAACGCCGGGTCCCAGGGCGAGTACGCCGGCCTGCTGGCGATTCGCCGCTATCACCAGAGCCGCGGCGACCACCAGCGCGACGTCTGCCTGATTCCCGCCTCCGCCCACGGCACCAATCCCGCCAGCGCCGCGCTGGCCGGCATGCGCGTGGTCATCGTGGACTGCGACGGCAGCGGCAACGTGGACCTGGAAGACCTGCGCGAGAAGGCGCGGCGCCACACCGACGACCTGTCCTGCATCATGGTCACCTACCCGTCCACCCACGGCGTGTTCGAGGAGTCCATCATCGAGCTGTGCGACATCGTGCACGAGCACGGCGGCCAGGTATACGTGGACGGCGCCAACCTGAACGCCCTGGTGGGCATCGCCGCGCCCGGCAAGTTCGGCGCCGACGTCTCGCACCTGAACCTGCACAAGACCTTCTGCATTCCCCACGGCGGCGGCGGCCCGGGCATGGGCCCGATCGGCGTCGGCGCGCACCTGCAGCCCTTCCTGCCCAGCCACCCGGTGACGCCGGTGCCGGGCCTGGCTGCGGACAACGACGTGGTCTCGGCGGCGCCCTACGGCAGCGCGTCCATCCTGCCCATCTCCTGGGCGTACATAGCGCTGATGGGCGGCGCGGGGCTCACCGAGGCGACGCGGGTGGCGATACTCAACGCCAATTACATCGCGCACCGTCTCAAGGATCACTACCCGGTGCTGTACACCGGCGCCAGCGGCACCGTCGCCCACGAATGCATCCTCGATATCCGCCCCATCGCCGAAGCCTCGGGCGTCACCGAGGAGGACATCGCCAAGCGCCTGATCGATTTCGGTTTCCACGCCCCGACCATGTCCTTCCCGGTGGCCGGCACGCTGATGGTCGAGCCCACCGAGTCGGAGTCGAAAGCCGAACTGGACCGTTTCTGCGATGCGCTGATCGCCATCCGCGAGGAGATACAGGCGGTGGAGAACGGCGCGCTGGACGCCGCTGACAACCCGCTGCGCAACGCGCCGCACACCCTGGCGGATGTCGCCGCCGACCAGTGGCCGCACCCCTACACGCGCGAACAGGCGGGCTACCCGGTCCCCTCACTGCGCCGCTACAAGTACTGGCCGCCGGTGAACCGTGTGGACAACGTGCACGGCGACCGCAACCTGGTGTGCAGCTGCCCGCCCATCGACGCCTGGCGCGATGACTGAGCGCGGCGCCGGCCGGGGCGCGCCCGCCCCCCGGCAGCGCGATCTACGGTTGCGCCTGTTCGACCAGCCACACCGGCGATGACCAGGCGCGCTCCTGCAGGGTGGCGGGCACGGTGGTAGCCGGCTCGACACCCAGGGCGACCGCATCGAAGGTGCTCCAGCGCGGGGTCGGAATCTCCAGCACGCGCACGTAGTACACGGCCTCCTCGCCCGCTGTGAAATCCGGGTCGGTCCACACCGCTTTCAGCTCGGCGGCGCCAATGTCGTTGCTGTAGGTGGCGTTGCTCACATCGACGGTGCTGGCCAGCGGCGGCGCCTTGCCCGTGGCGGGGTCGACACGGCGACCATCGGACAGGGCGACATCGTAGATCTTCTCGTAGTCGCGAATGCCGTCGGACCACAGCTTGATCACCTGGATGCGATCGAGGTTGGCGCTGATCGGCGATTTCATCGCCCACACGGCGATTTTCGGCGGCCGGTCCGCCAGCGGCAGCTCTCCCCCCATCGGCACCCCGCCGGCATAGGCCCGGTCGACCCAGTCCGCAGCGGACAACAGGTCCTCGCCATAGTCGTAGCCGGCGAACATGCGCAGCTTGATGCGGGTACCGGAGGTGGCGTAGGACTCGCGGCGCTGCAGTGCGTCGAATATCGGCCCGCGCTCGTTCTCGCTGACCCAGACGCCGGTCAGCGTGCCGGGGTTCAGGAACAGGCTGCCGCCCTTCACGCTCTCGCTCTGCCCCGCCCGGGCGAACATGCGCTTCTGCGCCGTGTTATCCATCAGGGAGTGGTTGCCGCGGTTGTCGAACTCCTCGAAGGTATTGATCGTGCCATGCGTATCCGACCCGCCCTTGAGGCCGAACATGAAGGGGTTCTCACCAATCACCTTCTTCAGCTGCAGTCCCATCTTCCAGGCTTCGCGCACGTAGTTGCTGCGCAGCGGCGGCACCGGGGCGCCGGCGGGCAGGTAGTAATTCCACAGTTCGAAATCGGCAAACTCGTCATTGGGAGAAAACTGCGGGTGGGCCATGGACACGCCCTTGACCTGCCCCGCCTCGTGCAGCGGTTCGTTGAGCTTGCGCCGCTGCGCGTATTCTGTGGTGAAAAACTTGCCGTCCGAGTCGGTGAAGGCAAACATCTTGCCCAGGCTCGCATTGCCGTTGTGGGACATGGCGAAAACGTCCATGCCCTGGGTGCGCCAGTTCTCCATCGCCGTCCACAGGTCCTCGGGCCTGTCCGAATCCAGGGCGGTGAAGGGCACCTCGGGAATCTGGCTGTCGCGGAAGATCACGTTGCGGTGCATATTCGCCCCGCCGGGCAGGGAGGTCCACTCGTAGCCAATGAACGTGGTGAACTTGCCGGGATCGTTGTACTTCTCGGCATAGGCGACGTACTCACTCCACAGTGAGGCCGCCACCTTGGGGTCACCCAGGCCCTCCAGGGGTTTGCCGGAGATGATCGCGCCGCTGATCATGGTGAACGCCTCGGTCGCCTTGCCTTCCTGCACCAGTTTGGCGACCGGCGTGTCGTACACCGCGCTGCCCTTTTCGGTCAGCTTGGGTGCGGTACCCAGCATTTCGGAGTGGTCGCTGAGCATGAAAAAATCCAGCGGCAGCTTCAGCTTCACCGCGTTGCCCGAGGTATCATCAACCTCCTCACCGCGGGCGAAGCGATAGGCCTTGTCCGGCCCGCTGCGATTCCCCAGCCCGTAGGCGTCGATCGACCAGCTCGAGTGCCCGTGCAGCGTGCCGAACACCAGTTTGTCCTTGTCGCGTTCCGCGCCCTGGGCACCGGCAGTGAGCAACGGTGTAACGCCCAGCACGGCCAGCAGCGGCCCTCGTACCCATCGTGGTCCCTGCATGCTGTCTCCTCCCTGTCGAACATTCGTTGCAAGAGTACCCGCGCACCCGTTGCAGCATCATTAAGCCTGGAAGAGCATAATATACGCCACCACCGTTGCACCAGTACCGCGCATCAGCACCAGCGCCGTACCTCGCGGCAGTAGCGCGCGTACGTCTGGCCGTGGCGCGCGGCCAGGTGTTCCTCCTCGACGCTGACCTGCACCTGGATCAGCGCCAGGTCCAGCGCCAGGATCAGCAAGGTCAGCGCATTGGGCAACAGCAGGAAGTAGCCCAGCACACTGAGCAGGATGCCGACGAAGATTGGGTTGCGCGAATAGCGGAACAGGCCGCGCTGCACGAACGCGGTGTCGTTGTCATGGTCCACCCCGATACGCCAGGAGGCGCCCATCTGCGCCTGGGCGGCCAGCACCACGGCCAGGGCGATACCCATCAACACCAGTCCCAGCCATTGCAGCGGTCGGTGTTGCAGCCAGTTGATGGGCGCGAGCAGCGCATAATAGTCCTCGCCGGCCAGGTACAGCGCCATCACCAGCAGCGAGGCGACCGGGAGCAGGCGAAAATAGCGGCTGGTGACGCCCTCAGGGCCGGGGTTGCCGGGCAGGCGGTAGGGGTTGATGCCGGTGTTGCGGTAGGTCCGCCAGCTGCGCCAGAGAAACGCCAGGCCAAAGAACAACAGGAAATACAGCGGCAGGAACAGGGTCAGCAGGTCGTGCATGTTCATCTCCTCGATCGGGACCAGCCGTCCCGACTCCGTGGTGTCGATTCACGGCGACTGTAGGGCTTCCTGCGGCTGGAAGGTCAAGCGGCCTGTGCCATAATGCCGGCAGTCCCCGGCCCAGCTCAGGCGGAGTATTCGTGACCGACACAGCACTGGCGCAACCGCTCACCCTGCCCTGCGGCGCCACCCTGGGCAACCGCCTCGCCAAGGCCGCCATGACCGAGGGGCTGGCCACGCCCGCCGGCCTGCCCTCGCCGCAACTGGAGCGACTTTACAGCTTGTGGAGCGACGGCGGCGCCGGCCTGCTGCTGTCAGGCAATATCATCATCGACGGCGACCACCTGGAACGGCCGGGCAACGTGGTCATCGAGCGCCGGCCCGACGCGCCCATGGCGGCCGCCCTCGCCTCCTGGGCGCGCGCCGCCACCCGCCGCGGCAACCACTTCTGGGGGCAGATCAGTCACGCCGGGCGACAGACGCAGAAGGCCGTCAATCCCCGGCCAAAGGCCCCCTCGGCGGTGCAGCTCGGCCTGCCGGGCGGGCAGTTCGGCCAGCCGCAGGCGATGAGCCAGGCCGATATTGCCCAGGTGGTGGAGCGCTTCGCGTGGTGCGCGGCGGCCCTCAGGGAGGCCGGCTTTACCGGCGTGCAGGTGCACGCCGCCCACGGCTACCTGCTGTCCCAGTTTCTCAGCCCGCGCAGCAACCTGCGCGACGACGATTACGGCGGCGCGCTGGAAAACCGCGCGCGCCTGCTGCTACAGACGGTGGCCGCGGTGCGCGCGGCGGTGGGCACGGATTTCCCGCTGGCGGTGAAACTGAACAGCGCGGATTTCCAGAAGGGCGGCTTCGACTTCCACGACAGCCTGCAGGTGGCGCGCTGGCTGGAGCAGGCGGGCATAGACCTGCTGGAAATATCCGGTGGCACCTACGAACAGCCCAAACTGCTCGGCGTGGCCGGACTGGAAGCAGAGGAGCCCCAGGCGGTGCGCGCTTCCACCCGCGCGCGAGAGGCGTACTTCGTCGATTTCGCCGTGGCCATGCGTGAACAGCTTAGCGTGCCGCTGATGGTCACCGGGGGTTTCCGCTCCCGCGCCGCCATGGAGCAGGCGCTGGACAGCGGCGCCGCGGTGATCGGCCTGGGCCGCCCCATGTGCGTGATGACGGACGCGCCGTCACGCCTGCTACGCGGCGCGGCGCAACTGCCGCGCTACGAGGACGAACTGGCCATGTTCCCGCCATGGCTGGCGTTTCTCAATCGCAGCGACACGCTGCGCACCCTCGGCGCCTTCGGTGTGCAGTACTGGTACTACGCGCAGCTGGACCTGCTCGGACGCGACGGACGGGCGCAGGAGAGCCTCGGTGTGTTCGCCGCGACACGACGTGTGATGCGCCATGCCCGGCGCTGGTTACAACAGCGGCGTCGTCTGCTGTGACGGTTTCGCGCCGGCCGGCTCCACGGGTGCGGCATCGACGTCCTGCGCCGGGTACTCGTAGCGTATGTCGACCTGCGGCGCGCGCCCGCGTGCGTCGCGCAGGTTGCTCACCCCGCTGAAGCGCAGCAACTGCCGCGTGGCGCGCCGGTACGCCAGCTCGATGGGCTCGGCGAGCAGGCCCAGCCACCAGGAGTCGACCTCGACACGCAGACACAGCCTGTCGGCGGCGCAGTCGCGCCCCGCGTCGATACCCGCGCGCATCGTGATCGGCCGCTCGATACCCAGGACCCGGAAGGGAAAAACGACCGTGTCGCCGCGGGACAACTCGTCCCAGCGACTGCGCACATAGTTGTCGAAGCCGGCGTCCACCACCAGATCCCCGCGTTGCGGGGCCGGCAGCGAGTACTGCCTGTCCGCCCTCAGGTCGCGCATCTCCAGCGCCGGGGCGTGGAGGCTGGCGCTGTAGTCCAGTGTCTTGAAGGCAATCGCCTCACCGCCGGCGTCGCGGTAGTCCACGACACAGCGCAGCCCGTCGTCGTCACAGGCGTAGAACTCCGAGTAAAGCAACTCGCCGCTGTCGCGGTCGTAGGCGCGGCCCACCGTATCGACCTGCCAGCCCCCGATCGCTTCCATGGCTGCAGCGCTGCCGGCTGTCCACCACAGGCACAGCGCGAGCAGAGCGCGTTCAGGCATGCTCCCGCTCCGGTACCAGTCGCGCGCCCATGCGCAGCAGCAGCGGGAACAACAGCGCCCACAGCGCCGCGATCAGCAGCGGACTCCACAGGGGCATGGCGAAATCGACCTCACTCAGGCGCACGCCGGCGACGTAGGACCCCGCGCCGCCGAGACCGCCGACCAGCGCGGCGACATACGGGCGCACACGCAGACCGGCGAAGGCGTGCACCAGGGTGGTGGCGAATACCGGCCACAGGCAGCTGAGCCACAGCGGCGCGACGCCGCCGCGCCCGTCGATGTTGAACACACCGCACAGGAACAGCAGCTGGTCCAGCAACAGGCCGCCCAGCGACACCAGCGCCACCAGGCGCAGCTCCGCGGCGCCGCGTCCAAGCAGCAGGAAGTGGAACAACAGGTGCGCCGCGACCTGCGCCAGGGCGACCGCCGTCGAATGGCTGATGACGATGACGAACCAGCTGATGTTGAACAGCGTGCCGTTGAGCACGATGCGCAACAGCGGGGAACTGTCCGCCGCGATCAACCTGCCGTTCTGCATGTGCAGCCCTTCCATCCCGGCGCAGGCTCAGGCGAGAAATTCCGCGCGCGTCCGGGGGTCGCTCTTGAACTGGCCACCCAGCGCCGTGGTGCGGGTGCGGGAGTTGGCGTCCATCACCCCGCGCGCCTTGACGCAGTAGTGCACCGCGTCGATGCGCACCGCGACGTCCTCGGTCTCCAGCAGGGTCTGCAGCGCCACCAGCACCTGCTGGGTGAGGCGTTCCTGTACCTGCGGACGCTGCGCGAAAAAGCGCAGGATGCGGTTGACCTTGGACAGGCCGATGATCTTTCCGCCGGGGATATATGCCACGCTGGCCTGGCCGTCGATGGTGATGAAGTGGTGTTCGCAGGTGCTGACCACGGAGATGTCGTCGATGCGCACCATCTCCTCCACGCCCATCTTGTTCTCGATCGCCGTGGCCTTCGGGAACCTGCCGTAATCCAGGCCGGAAAAAATTTCATCCACGTACATGCGCGCGATGCGCGCCGGCGTATCGCACAGGCTGTCGTCCTCCAGGTCCAGCCCCAGGGTGCGTGCGATGTCGGCGAAGGACTCGCGGATGCGCCGGAATTTCTCGTCGCGGTCCAGCGCGTTTTCCACCAGGGGTGTCTCCAGGCCGCGCTCGACAAGCACCTCGCGTACGCGCCGCGCGTCATCGGATAGGGCCAGGGCAGGTGGGGCGATGGGTTCGATCAGTGCTGAGGTCATGGGGCGGCTTCCGTCTGGGGTGTTAGCGTCGAGGTCGTCAACAGGACATACGCGCGGCGCGCGGGTTCAGATCTCCGGGCCCGGCGCGGCGAAGCGATAGGCCGGTTTGGCGAAGGCCAGTTGCACGGTGCCGATCACGCGCTCGCGAAAGCCGCCCTCGCAGTAGGCCAGGTAGTACTCCCACATGCGGATGAACTCGTCGCTGAAACCCATCGACCGCACTTCCTGCAGCTGCGCGAGAAAGCGCTCGCGCCAGTGCGCCAGGGTGATGGCGTAGTCCTGGGTGATATCGCGCAGGTGCACCATCTGCATATCGGTATCGCTGGCCAGGTGCTGCGCGATCACCGCCACCGAGGGCAGGCAGCCGCCCGGGAAAATGTAGCGCTTGATGAAATCGACACTGTCGCGCGCCTGTTCGTAGCGCTGGTCGGTCATGGTGATGGCCTGGATGACCATCTTGCCGCCGGGCTGCAGCAGGGCGGAGCAGGTACGAAAGTACTCGCCGTAGAACTCGTGGCCCACCGCCTCGATCATCTCGATGGACACCAGCTTGTCGTAGCGTCCGCGCAACTCGCGGTAGTCCTGGCACAGGACGGTAACCCGGTCCTGCAGGCCTTCCTGGCGCACCCGCTCGCGGGCGTAATCGAACTGCTCGCGGGAGATCGTGGTGGTGGTGACCCGGCAACCGTAGTACCGCGCCGCGTGCACGGCCATGCCGCCCCAGCCGGTGCCAATCTCCAGCAGGTGGTCATCCGGTTGTAATTCCAGTTGCCGGCACAACTCGTCGAGTTTTTCCCGCGAGGCACACTCCAGGCTCTGCGCCGGGTCGGTGAACAGCGCCGAGGAGTACATCATGCTCGGGTCCAGGAACAGCGCGAAGAAGTCGTTGCCCAGGTCGTAGTGCGCGCCGATGTTGTCGCGCGAACCGGAGCGCGTGTTGCGATTGAAAAAGTGCGCCACGCGCAGGCCGAGCCTGACCCACAGGGACTGGCTCGCGTCGAAGCGTTCCAGCACGCGCATGTTGGCGCAGAACAGCCGCGTGACCTGGATGATATCCGGGGTCGACCAGTAACCGCGCATGTAGGTTTCGCCGGCGGCGATGGAGCCACCCATCGCCATCTGGCTGTACACCGCGCGGTCGTGCACATGGACTTCCGCGCGGGGGCCGTGGGCGACGCCAAAGCGATAGCTCTGCGACCCCTCGTGCACCGTCAGGCTGCCCGTCTCCAGTTTGCCCAACAGGCGGAACACCGCCTCCCTGGCGATATTCACACCCAGGCGCGCGCCGCCCAGGCGGGGCAGGCGGACGCTGCCGACACTCATTTCACTCATTTACTGGCTCCTATGGCCTGGTTGTCGGGATGCGGATAGAAGGGTATCCGCTTCAGGAACAGTTGCAGGGCCTGCCAGTAGATGGCCAGGCCCACCTTCGCACTCATCAGGGGAAAACGCAGCAGCAGCCGGTCCATGGCCGCGGGGGTTGCCGCCTCGCCCTTCAGCGCCAGCGTCGCGTCGAAGACCCGCTCGCCGTCGCGGTAATTCTCCATGTGCAGGGCCAGGGTCTCCGCCGGCGTGTTACTGCGCCAGTGGTAGCGCATATCCATGGGGTTGAAGGGGGAGACGTGGAAGGCCTTGTCGAACTGCGTGCGCAGTATCTCGCCGTCGCTCGGGCCGGCCAGGACGTAGCTGTAGCGCTCGTTCCAGGGCGTGTTGTTGACCTCCGCGACCAGGTACTCCAGGCGCGACTCGTCCTCGTTGAAACAGTAGTAGCAGGCGATGGGGTTCATCACCAGGCCAAAGCAACGCGGGTTGGCCAGCAGGTAAATCGGCCCGCGGTGCTCGACGCCGCATTCCTCGCGAATACGCCGGCGCACCTCCACCTGCAGCGGCAGGGCCGGGTCGCCGAGGTAGTCGCTGCGGCGGAACTGACCCGGCGCCAGGCCGTCGGCGGACCACAGCCGGCTGCGCGCAAACAGCCGGGGAATCTCGTCCAGGCGCAGGTAGGGGATGGCCACGCGGTAACTGAACGCGTGGGGCCGCGGCAGGTGCCTGCGGTGGCGCACCGTTCCCTGGTAAATGCGTGATGCGGTCAAGCGGCCACCTCCAGGCGCTCATCGATCGCGTTGGCCACGCGCAGTGCGCTGACCACACCGTCCTCGTGGAAGCCGTTGTGCCAGTAGGCGCCGCAAAACCAGGTATCGGCCACGCCGTTGATCTCTTCCCAGCGCGCCTGCGCCGCCAGGCCGGGCAGTGAGAACACCGGGTGGTCGTAGCGGAACCGGCCCAGCACCTTGTGCGGGTTGATCGCCGCGGAGTTGTTCAGCGTCACACAGAAGGTCTCCGGCGCCTCTATTCCCTGCAGGATATTCATATTGTAGGTCACCACGGCGCGGCCGCCCTGGGTGAGGCTGTAATTCCAGCTCGACCAGGTCTTGCGCCGGCGCGGCAGCAGGCGCACGTCGGTGTGCAGCACCACGTCGTTCTCCTGGTAGGGGATGGCCCCCAGCACCTCGCGCTCCGCCACCGAGGGCGTATCGAGCATGGCCAGCGCCTGGTCGGAATGGGTGGCGATCACCACCTGGTCGAAACGCGCCTGTTCACCGCGGGGCAGCACCAGTTCCACGCCGCCCTGGGGCAGACGCACGACCTTTTCTACGGGGCAGTCGACACGGATGCGCCCGGCAAAGCGCGCGCACAGGGGGCCCAGGTACTCGCGCGATCCGCCCTCGATCGTGCGCCACTGGGGACGGTTCGTGACCGACAGCAGGCCATGGTTGCGGAAAAAGCGCAGGAAGAAGCTCACCGGGAACTCCAGGATGGTGGCGCAGTCCGCGGACCAGATCGCCGAGCCCATGGCGGCCAGGTAGTGGCTGCTGAAGCGCGCCCCGTAACCATTGCGCGCCAGGTAGTCCCCCAGCGTTTCCTCCACCCCCAGGCGCCCCGCCTCCAGATCGGCGACGGCCTCGCGGTTGAAGCGCAGGATGTCGCGCACCATGCCGAGAAAGCCGGGCGACAACAGGTTGCGGCGCTGCGCGAACAGGGTGTCCAGGCTGGAGCCGGCATACTCCAGCCCGCTGGCCGGGTCGCTGACGCTGAATCCCATGGAGGTGGCACGGCTGGCCACGCCCAGTTCCTCCAGCAGGGCGATGAAATTCGGGTAAGTCCAGTCGTTGAACACGATAAAGCCCGTGTCCACGGCGTAGCGGCGCGTGCCCAGTTGCACATCGACCGTCGCCGTGTGCCCGCCCACGCGCGGCCCCGCTTCGAACACTGAGACCTCGTGCCGCGCGCTCAGGTAGTGCGCACAGGCCAGCCCTGAAATGCCGCTGCCAATTACCGCGATTCTCACTATGTCACTCTCCCGCTGATCCACCGCGCGCCGGATATCGGCCCGGCAGGTGTTCTGCCCGGTTTACGCCGGCGCGTGGCGCATGGATCACCCGGCGCGCCAATGCCCTGTCCGAGGTGCATTGTTGTGATCCAAACGCCCGTGGCGGCGTATACTGGAAAAACCGACCACGGATACGGACATGCTGGCAGTGAGCGAAACGACGGGCGATGAGCCCACAGGGGGCGCCAGAAGCGCCGACGGTACGCGTATCGACGAGTGGAGCGAATGCCTGCGCCTGATTGCCGAAAACCAGGATCGTGCGGCTTTTACCAGGCTTTTCAGGCACTTCGCGCCGTTGATGAAGGCCTTCGCCCTGTCCGGGTCAACCCTGTCGGCCAACCACGCGGACGAGCTGGTGCAGGAAGTCATGCTCAAAGTATGGCAGAAAGCCGGGGCCTTCAATCCGAAAAAGGCCGCGGCCAGCACCTGGATCTATACCATCGCCCGCAACTGCCGCACCGACCTGTACCGGCGCCTGCAGAAGTTCGACACACCCCTGGCGGCGGAGGACGTGACCGGCGACCTGGAAAGCGAGGAGGCGTTCATGGCGCTGCACCAGCGGCGCAGCGGCGAGCGCATCCGCCAGTTGATGGGTGAGTTGCCCAACGACCAGGCGCAGATCCTGGCCAAGGTCTACATGGAGGGAAAATCCCACTCGGAGGTGGCCGGGGAGCTGGATATCCCCCTGGGAACCGTCAAGTCGCGTGTGCGGCTGGCGTTACAGAAACTTCAGATTCAGATTGATCGATAGCATTATGAGTAAATTTCACCCGGATCTCGACCTGCTTACCGAATACAGCGCGGGCACCCTGCCCCTGGCGCAGGCCGCCTGTGTTTCCATTCACGTCAACCAGTGCGACCACTGCCGGCGCGTGCTCGGGCAGCTCAACGAACTGGGCGCGAGCCTGATGGAGTCGCTGCAGCCGGAGCCGGTGGGCGACGAGCAGCTCAACGCCGTGCTCGCCCGCCTGGACGAAGAGACGCCCCTGCAGTATGAGCGCAGGGCGCAGGACGGCGACAACACACCCGCCATCCTGCAGCGCCTGATGCGCGGCGATTTCAGCGACCTGAGCTGGAAGAACATCGGTGCCGCGCTGCGCATAAGCTACCTGAAGACAGGCGACCCGCAGCACGAATTCGCGCTGTACCACATCCGCGCCGGCGGCCGTATTCCCGAGCACACGCACCGCGGCGGCGAGATGACGCTGATCCTGCAGGGTGGGTTTTCCGACTCGCAGGGCAGCTACCACGCCGGTGATTTCATCTACCGCAGGCCCGGCGACGTGCATGCGCCCACCGCGCTGCAGTCGGAGGACTGCATCTGCCTGGCCGTCCTGGACGCGCCGCTGAAGTTCACCGACTGGCGCTTCCGCTGGATGAACCCCTTCCTGCGCCTGCGCGCCGGTTGAGCCCCGCGGCGGGCCTCAGAGCCCGCTGACCATCCCGCCGTCCACCTTGATCATCGCGCCGTTGGTGTAACTGGATGCGTCCGAGGCCAGGTACAGGGCGGTGCCGATGATTTCCCCCGGCTGCCCGGCGCGACCCAGCGGCACCATGCCGGCCAGCGCCTCCTTCACCTCGTCACCCCAGGCATCGGCGATATCCGTGAGGAACGGTCCGGGCAGGATACAGTTGCAGCGCACCTTCGGCCCCAGCGCGCGCGCCAGCGACTCGGTGAGGTTGTTCAGACCCGCCTTCGCCGCCGCGTAGGGCGCCTCCGTGGGGCTGGGCGCCAGCGAGGCGATGGTGCTGATATTGATGATGGAACCGCCCTCGCCGGCGGCCATGCGCTCGCCGACCAGCGCCGCCAGGCGAAACGGTCCCGCCAGGTTGACGCCGATCACCTTGTCGAACAGCTCGCGCGACACCGTCGACAAGGACTCGTACAGCGGCGACACCCCGGCGTTGTTGACCAGCACGTCGACGCGGCCAAAGTGCGCGTAAGTGGCCTCGACCAGCGCGTCGCAGGCCTCCCAGTCGGCCACGTGACAGGCCACGGGCAGGCACTGGCGCCCGCTGTCCGCCGCGATATTCGCCGCCGCCCTGTCGCAGGCGTCCTGCTTGCGCGAACTGATCACCAGGTCGGCGCCGGCCTGGGCGAAGGCGCGGCACATCTGCAGGCCCAGGCCGCGGCTGCCGCCGGTCACCAGGATGACCTTGCCGCTGAGGTCGAATCGTGCCGCCACTTTATCTGTCTGCATGGGTGCGCTCCGCCGGGAATCGGGCGCACAGCATAATACGCGTGCGCCGCGAGTGTCAGCCCCGGCGCGCTGGACTTGCCGCGGCGCGCTCATATAAGCTGCCCCACATCCCGCATCCACCCGGACCGTCCATGAGCGTACAGTTTGTCATCGTCGGCGCGCCGCGCACCGGCAGCACCCTGCTGGTAAAAACCCTGAACACCCTGGACGACGTGCGCTGCCACGGCGAACTGCTGGGCGTCAACGGTGTGCGCGGCTACGAGGACGGCTTCGACCCGGCAAACGCCAGCCAGGCACAGCGCGACGCGCGCATGACCAGGCTGTTCGAGCAGCGCCGTGCCGACCCCCTGGGCTTTATCCAGCAGGCGCTGAGCTCGGACTGCGCGGCCACCGGTTTCAAGGCCCTGTACGCAGCGTTGCAACACCCGGACTGGCAGGCGGTGGTGGATGACCTGCTGTCGCGCTCCACCCGCTTCGTGCACCTGCTGCGCAACAACGAGCTGCGCCGCTACGTCTCCGAACAGATCCTGCTCGCCGGCGGCCCCATCCACTCGGGCGCGGGCGGGCGCAGCGAACAGTCGGTGAGCGTGCACATCGACATCGACGCCTTCGCCAGCGCCCGCGAGGCCATGCGCAACGAGGCGCAGCAGGTGCGCGAGCGGCTGGCCGGCTGCCCGCTGCTGGAGCTGGACTACGAAGCGCTGTCACGGGACACCGCGGGCACGGTGGCCGGGGTCTGCCGCTTTCTCGGCGTGCAGGTCGAACCCCGCGCCATCGTGCCGGCCCTGCGCAAGGTCGGCGCCGCGGACCTGCGCGCCGTGGTGAGCAACTACGATGAGTTACTGGCCAGCGAGGTGACGCGCGAACTGCTACTGGCGGACTGAGCCCGGTTCAGGCGTTGCGGATGGTGACGCCGCCGTCCACCACCAGGGTCGCGCCGGTGATGTAACTCGCCGCGGGCAGCACCAGGGACAGGGTGGCGTGGGCCACCTCCTCGGGCTCGCCGTAGCGACGCAGCACGGTGCGCCGCCTGGCGAAAGTCTCCTTGTCGTCCTCGGGAATACCCGCGGTGATGCCGGTGCGGATGGGCCCGGGGCAGACGCAGTTCACCGTGATGCCCTCCTTGCCCAGGTCCACCGCCATGGCGCGGGTCAGGCCGATGCTGGCGTGCTTGGCCACGCTGTAGGTGCTGTTGTAGCGAGTCGCGCCGAGGGCCTCGGTGGAGGCGATATTGACGATGCGCGGGTGGGCGGCGCGGCGCAGGCTGGGCAGCGCCGCGCGAATCGCCCAGGCCTGGGCCGCGGTCATCACCGCCAGGGACAGGTCCCAGGACTCCTCGAAGTTGTCCGCGTCGATACTGGTCGGCAGCACCAGCCCGGCGTTATTGACCAGGATATCGATACGGCCAAAGTGCGCGGCCACCGTCTCCACGGCCTGCGTAACCGCCGCGCGCGAGGACAGGTCTACCGTCAGCGGCAACACGTCGCCGCCGGCCTCGCGGATCTCCGCGGTCACCGCGTCCAGTCCCTCGGCGTTGAGGTCCAGGATCGCCACGCTGGCGCCCTCGTCGGCGAACAGGTGCGCGGTGGCGCGCCCCATGCCGCTGGCCGCGCCGGTCACGATGGCCACGCTGCCGGCAATCGACCGGCTCAACTGACTCAGTCTCGCCATTGCTGCTGTCTCCCTGGTGGTTCGCGCCGCTAGAGCAGGTCGGTCATCAGTACGCCGATGCCGATCCGGTTGGTCTTCACGTCGTAGTCGATCATGCTCTCGCCGTAGCCGTAGAACCACTGCACGTAGCCCTTGAAGCGGCTGTTCAGGGGAAACGACCAGTCGACCTGGATCGCGCCCTTGTTGTCACTCTGCAGGTTGTTGCGCAGCAGCGAGGACACGGTCATCTCGTCCACCTTGTAGGCCAGTAACACATCGCCGTAGCCGTAGTAGTCTTCCGTGTCCGGGTTGTCGTCGTCGTCCTTGTCCTCGGGGATGCGCCACCACACGCGTGGCATAATGGCGAAATTGCCCTGCTCCAGCGTGGCCGAGCCGATCACCCGGTTCCAGCTGCGCGACAACAGGTCGCCGCGGCCGTTGGACTGGTGGGTCAGGCTCAGCCCCATGCGCGACAGGTTCATGCCGAGAAATTCCCGGTTGTAGTCGTAGGTCAGCATGACCTCGGGCTGGTAGTTGGTTTCGCGGAAAGGCGAGGACTCGTCATCGTTGTACACCTGCCACCAGTTCTCCTGGGTATAGGCGGCCCAGAGATCGAAGTTCTCCGAGATGTCCCACAGCCTGGCCTTGAAACTGATCTGGAACTTGGCCTCCACGTCGTCCATGTTGACGCCCGGGAAGGCGTCCTCAAAGGGCTCCTTGTTGATCTTGCCGTTGTAGGTGACCGGCAGGATGTAGTTTGGCCGGTAGGCGGCCAGGGCGAAGGGGTTTTCCAGCGCTCCCTCCTCCACGTCGCGGCGCTCCTCGACCGCGGACTGCCCTGCCTCTGCCGCGGCCACTGTCTCCGCCGCGGGCTCCAGCACCTCCACCTGGATGACCGGCTCGCGCGGCGCCTGGCGCCCGGCCGCCTCGTCGTAACAGGCCAGGCGCTGCAGCGGGTCCTCCACGGCGGTACAGTCCTGCACGGTGGCGGCGCCGGCCGGCAACGACAGCAACAGGCACAGGCCGGCGAGCCGGCGGCTGCCGCGGGCGCACGGGCGGGTACTCAGGTCTGGCATGGCGGATTCCTCGATGGCCAGGGGCGATGGACAGGATCAGCGCAATATAGCGAATTCGGCCGCGCACGGCGAGTACGGGCAGGCAGTGCAATGGCACCGCGGCTGGCTTATGCTGGTCCCCCCTGCAGCCTGCAAAGCCAAGGATACGACCATGCCGAATCCCGTCGGCCCGCTGATCCCGGCGGACGAGCACTTCACCCACCAGGTCGCGGAAACCTTCGCCTCGGTGGGCACCAGCGACCCGTCCTGGACCGAAAAGGTCTGCGCCATGGCGATGGCCAACGACGGCAGCCTGCAGATTGGCTTCGGCCTGGGCAAATACACCAACCGCAATGTCATGGACGGCTACGCCGCCCTGTCGCGCGGGGTGGAACAGCTGACCGTACGCGCCAGCCGGCGCCTGGCGCCGCAGCCGGATGTCACCGTGATCGGCCCGATTCACTACGAGATTGTCGAACCGCTGCAGGCGGTGCGCTTCCGCCTGGAGGCCAACGACGCCCAGCCCCTGGCCTTCGACTGGCTGTTCGAGGGTGTGGTGCCGCCGTTCACCGAGGAGCGCACCCACCTGATGCGCGACTACCGCCTGATGTCCGAGCTGGTGCGCTACCACCAGGTGGGCACCGCCTCGGGCTGGATCGAGCTGGACGGCCAGCGCATCGAGATGACGCCGGACACCTGGACCTCCACCCGCGACCACTCCTGGGGCGTGCGCTACGACGTCGGCCTGCCGCCGACGGACGTGGAGCCCAACGAGGGCATCCCCGCCGGCGCCGGTTTCATGATGATCTGGTGCCCGCTGCTGATGACGCGCCGCGACGGCAGCCGCTACGCCATGCACCTGCACTTCACCTGGTTCAACATGCCCGGTTTCGAGCAGAAAATGGTCACCTCGCGCATCGAGTACGACAACGGTGCCGAGGAGGCGATCACCGATATCGTACCGCGCCTGCGCTTCGATGCGGACAATCGGCGCCTGCTGGGCGGTAAGCTGGACTGCACGCTGGCCGACGGCAGCACGCGCTCGCTGGGCGTGGAGGTGCTGGCGCCGACCGGCATCCAGCTCGGCGCCGGGCTGTATTTCGGCCTGGACGGGCGCCACCACGGCCAGTGGCGCGGCGACCTGCACGTGGAGGGCGAGCGCATCGCCGACTGCAGCACGCCGCAACAGGCGCGCCGGCTGCACCAGATCCGCGACACGGTGGTGCGCGTCAGCGACCCGGTGGCGCAGGCCGAGGGCGTCGGCAACTGCCAGCCGATCGCCTACGGGCCCTGGCCGCAGCTGGGCCTGGCGGACGACCCGTGGATGTAGCTCAGCCGGCCGTGCGCTGCAGCAGGATGACCGGCAGCGTGCGCGCAGTACCGGCCTGGTAAACGCTGTACTGGGGGTTGAACTCGAGCAGTCGCGCCCAGGTGGCGGCGCGCTCCTCGCCCGCCAGCTCGCGCGCGTTCACCGCTCCGGCGTAGCCGCGAAACACGATATGCGCCCGCGGGTTGGCACGCAGGTTGTGCACCCAGGCCGGGGCCCGCTCACCGCCCCAGTTGGAGCCCACCAGCACGAAGCCGTCCTCCACGGGCATACAGATCAGGGCGCTCTCGCGCGGGCGTCCGGACTTTGCCCCCACGGTGCGCAACAACGCCACCGGCTGCATGGCGGTGTTCAGGTAACCGCGGCTGATGCGCAGCAGGAAGCGATCCAGAGGGGGCACCACCCGTTTCAGCAGGGCGACGACCCAGCCGGTAGCCAGGGCTTTGCGAAAGAAGTCGGTCTTGAGCAGCGACATGACGCACCATGCGGGTAGCAACGGGAATCGGGTTGACGAACGACACGCGGCGCGCCGGCCCGCTACCAGGCCACCGCTTCACCCGCCCAGTCGACAAAGTCCAGCTCGCCGTCCGCCTCGGCGTGCTCCATGATAGCCAGTAACCGGTCGGCAACATAGGCCGGCGTGAACAACCGGTCCGGCGGTACGTTCTTCCGGAAGGGAGCGGACAGCGGCGTATCCGTGGTGCCCGGGTGAAAGGCCAGCAGTTTCACCCGGCGGGCGCGGCGCGCGTACTCGATCGCCGCGCAGCGCAACAACATGTTCAACGCCGCCTTGGAAGCGCGGTAGCCGTACCAGGCGCCGGCACACTGCAGCCAGCGACACTGCGCGGGCAGGCAGCCGGGGGCGCGCCCGCCGTGATGCCGGCGCGGGGCTGCCCTATACTGCAGGCATGGCAGGAGGAACGGACGATGGGAATTTCCGCACTCGCGCAAGAGGCAATCGCAGGTGAATTGCAAAAAGTACCCGGCTGGGACCTGGCGCAGGGCAAGTTGCACCGCAGCTACCGCTTCGCCAACTTCGTCGAGGCTTTTGGTTTCATGACCCGGGTCGCACTGCTGGCCGAGGCCATGGACCACCACCCCGAGTGGTCCAATGTCTACAACCGGGTGGACATCTACCTCACGACCCACGACGCCGGCGGCCTGTCCACCCGGGATTTCGAACTGGCGGCGAAAATCAACGCGCTGGAAGCGGGCTAGGCGCGGCCCGGGTCGGCAGCGACAGCGCGCAGCCGGGCGGCGGTGTCCGGGTAACTCGCCGCCAGGGCAGCGGCCTCGGCGGCCAGGAACACCCCCGCGGCGCGGCGCAGGGCCGCCGGCTCCAACCGCGCCAGCACGGCCGGCAACACCGCCAGGGCCTGCGCGCACCAGGGCTGCGCCGGCGCACGCGGGGTGTGCACCGGCAGTGGGCTGTCCAGCCGGGCGGCGAGCCAGGCGGCCTCCTCCCGCAGCCCCGCCTCGACGTCCGCGCCGACCTCGCCGTCCAGGCACAGGGGCTCTCCGGGCAGTTCCAGCAATACATTGAGGTCCTGCGGGTGGCGCGCCACACCGTGTTCGGCCACGCGTTGCCTGGGGAACGCTTCGTTGAGCGCGCGCATGAGCTGGTAGCAGGCCATGCTCATGCGCGGGTTGTCGACGGGCGAACCGGTCGCGTCATCGCGCCCCGGCGGCAGGCCCGCCGCGGCCAGGAAGGCGCCGACCAGCCCCCCCGGCTGCCGGTACAGCTCGTGGTAATTGAGCAGGCGCAACGCGCCGCCAAACCCCGCCTGCAGGTTTTCCACCTTGCGCCGCGTGCGGCCGACCAGGTCGCCGGGCTGCAGTACGACACCGGCCTTGAGGCGCTCCTGCAGCAGGCTTTCCAGGCCATCGCGCGGGCTGCGAATGCAGGCGAGGACCTGCAGTTCGTCGCAGTGCGCCGCCAGGCGCCGGCGCAGGCCCCCGGCATCGCCGCCGTCGAAGTTCTCCAGCAGTTCCGTGGACAGCAGCAGCGTGTCCCCTCCGGCCGCCAGCAGCGCGTCCAGCCAGCGGCGCCCGTGCTCGACCAGCGCCGGCAGGTCGTCGCCGAAACGCTGGCGCAGGCCGGGTATATAGCGCTGTGGTGCGGCCGCGGCGGCCAGGGTCAGCGGCAGGGAATGGTTGTCGTGCGCCTCGTCGCGCCAGACGAAAGGGGGATACTCGACACCCTCCTCGCGCCAGGGGCCGGCGCGCCGCGCGCAACTGGCCTGGATACTGGTGCTGCCGGTCTTGCTCAGGCCGGCGTGCAGCAGAATGCGACGGTAGCGACCCACGCGCTGTCCCCGGCCCCGCGCCGGATCAACGCTTGCCCTTGCCCTTGTGCTCGGCGCGCAGTTGGTCGAACTGCTCCTGCTGCTCCGCGGTCAACACGGCGCGCACCTCGTCGCGCGAGCCGCCGTTCTGGCGAATCTCGCGCATCTGCGCCAACTGCTCGTCGCTCAGGTCAAGCTCGTCCTTGAGGTGTTCCATGCGCCCGGCGCGCTTGTCGTGGTGCTTTTTGCGCAGCGACTTCGCCTTTTCCCGCTGCTCCGGTGTCAGCACCGCGTGAATCTCCTTGCGCGTGTCGCCGCTCTCGCGAATCTCGCGGATCTGCTCGCGCTGCTCGTCGCTCAGGTCCAGTTCCTCGAACATGGGCCCGGGACCGCCGCGCGGGGGTTCCGCCAGCGCCAGGGGTGACAACAGGGACAGGGCCAGGGCTGCTGCGATGAGTTTTTTCATTACCGTACTCCTTCAGTGATCGGGTTCAGTGTTATTGGAACAGAACCCACGGTAAACGTGCGCTGTGCCTGGTTAAGAATTGTAAATGCCGGCGGACGACGCATCACGGTTCCAGCACGACCTTGATCGCACCGGCGGCGCGGTCGGCGGCGGTGGCAAAGGCCTCCGCGGCGGCGTCCAGCGGCAGGCGGTGGGTGATCAGCAGTTGGGCCAGTTCCGGGCGGCGCGCGAGCAACTGGGCCGCCGCCTCGACGTCGCGCACCAGACCGCGGCGACCGTAGAGGAAAGAGGCGTAGATGCGCAGGCTCTTCAGGCACACGTCGGCGGCGGGCAGGCTGACGTCTTCCCAGTAGGTGGCCAGCAGCACGATGGTGCCGCCGGGGCGGCACAGCCGCGCCGCGCTGGCCAGCGCCGCGGAGTTGCCCGCGCACTCGATGACCGCGTCGTATTCCCCCTGTGGATCCAGGCCCGCGCCCAGGCGCTGCGCCACCGCTTTCTGCGCATCGTGACGCGCCGCGACGTCGACGCTGTCCAGCCAGTCGGTGAGCACCGCCGTCGCCGCCAGCCCCACCGCCCCCGCGCCGATGACCGCGACCCGGCTGCCCGGCGCCAGGTCCAGCATGCCAATGCCGTGCACGGCTACCGCCAGCGGCTCGACCAGGCAGGCATCGGCGGCGCTGACGTTGTCCGGCAGCGGCACGATACAGCGCGGCGGCACGCGGATCTGCTCGGCCATACCGCCGTCCAGGCCCACACCGTAGAGCATGCCGGCGCCGGCGCGGCAGGAGAAGTAGTCGCCGCGCACACACATGTCGCAATGCCCGCAGGGAGCCAGGGGCTCCAGCGCCACCGCGCGGCCGTCGGCCAGCGTGCCCGCCACCTCGTGACCCAGGGTGCCGGGTATGGGGAAGCCCTGGTCGACCATGTGCAGGTCGGAGCCGCAGATGCCGGCGGAGCGCACGTTGACCAGCACGCCCTCCCCTGCCGGTGCGGGCACCTGGACCACGTGCACCTGCCTGTCGCAGCATCGAACCGCTTTCACAATCATTCTCCCGGCGCTGTTTTCCGCACGAGTCTAGCGCATTGCGGCGCCCAGGTACTCCTCCAGCCAGCTCGCGTAGTCGACGCGCTGCACGGCGGCGACCGCGCGGCCGAGAATTTCCGTCATCAACGCATCCTGTTCCTCGTTCAGCGCGCCAAAACCCACCGCGACGACGATAGTGAACAACGTGTGGAAGGTGAACGCGCGATACTCCTGCCAGGTCGCTGCGGCGTCCACCGGCGCGCCGTGCGCCGCGCGGCGCTCGACGTAGTAGTCGACCAGCTCGCGTTCGTGGGCCTCCAGCAGCGGGCGCGGCAGGGAGTCGATGAGGAAGTACTGCACATCGCGCACGCCCTTGCCCCAGTGCGCCGCCTGCCAGTCGAGCATGCCCATGGCGTCACCGCTGACGAAAAAGTTGCCCAGGTGGCTGTCGCCGTGCAGCAGGGACAATGGGCCGGAGAACCAGAATTGCAGCAAACGGTCCCAGTTGTCGATGGAACGACGGTAGGCCGCCGCCACCTCCGGCGGGATGACGCCGGGGCGCTTGTCGAGACAGGGCCGCAATGCGAGGCTGTTCAGCGCGCGCGACACCCGGCCCAGGCGCGGTGAGAGGAAGGGGTGGTAGGTCAGCGGCAGGATCGCGGCGCGCGCAACCGGGTCCAGGTGCACGTGGCAGGCGTGCAGGCACGCGAATGCGTCCAGGCAGCGCCGCACCAGCGCCAGCGAGGGTCCGCTGGCCATGTCGGGATTGACGAACAGCTCGACGCCTGGGTCCTGCCGCAGGTTTTCCTGTATCAGGTAGAAGCGCGTACCACGCCAGGCAGTGGCGTAGGTCACCGGCGTGCGCAGCGGCAGGTCGCCGGCGACATGGCGGAAAAAATGCGATTCCAGGCGCCAGGAGCGCATGATGCCCATGAACCAGCGCGTCGCCAGCTGCTCCATGGGCAGCTTGACGAACACGCTGTCGGGCAACAGTGCCGGACCGGACTGCTCCAGGTCCAGCACCAGGTTCTGGCAGTTGCTGCTGACCGCGGGCACCGGTTGCCGGCGCACCGCGGTCACCGCCGGGGGGCGCGGCCAGGGCCGCACAGCGCCCTCGCGCAGCAGACGGTTCATGGTGTCCGCGCGGCACACCTGCTGCGGCCGAAAAGGCAGGCTGGCGCCCACCAGGTCGCCCAGGGAATCGGCGGCCAGGGCGCCCAGGCCGCGGGTCGCGGCGCTGCCGAGAGTGACTACATCGGTAAGCATGGCATCTCTCCAGAAGCGTTGTGCGGGGCAGCCAGACTGCGCTTGCCGCCATAGGACATTTTTCATAATATGTCCGACGAGCGACTGACACAAGCGACGCGACCGGCAGGAGCAGGGCTTATGACAGCAAAGAGCACGGCGGGGCGGGAACAGCAGCGCTACGATTGCATCGTGGTCGGCGCCGGCCACAACGGTCTGGCGGCGGGCCTGGTACTGGCACGCAACGGGCGACGCGTCCTGGTGCTGGAAAAGAACAACTACGTGGGCGGCATGGGCGGTACGCGGGAAATCCTGCGCGGCTGCCGCAACGAGGTCGGTGCGAGCTGCCTGTTCCCACTGTCGGCGGAGGTCAAGGCGTATTTCGACTTCGAGTCACACGGCGTGGAGCTGATCCCGCTGCCGGTGATGGCGGTCAACCTGGTGGGCGGCGACGGCCGCCCGCTGATTTTCTTTCGCAGCGCACTGCGCACCTCGTTCAACCTCCTGCGCCAGTTCGGACCGGGGGCGATGCTCGGCTTTGCGCGTTTTCTCAAGTTCTGCGCCTACCCGGCGCGGGTGCTGGACCGCTTCACCGCGCGCAAGGCGCCACGCCGCCTGGAAGACCTCATCGCCGAGGCCGCAACGCCGCAACAGCGCGAACATCTGGAGCTGGCCTTCAAGGGCTCGGCCATGGACATCATCGACCGCTTTTTCCCGGACAGGGTAAAACACCGCGAGCTGCGCGCCGCGATGGCCTTCGCCGCGGTGCAGGCGACCTACAAGGGCCCGTACACACCCGGATCGGGGCTGTGCCTGATCTACACCATGGCGCAGGAGGGCTCCGAGGGCCTGATGCAGCGCGTCAAGGGCGGCATCGGCAGCCTGTCGGAATGCCTGGCCAGGCAGATAGAGGAACTCGGTGGCGAGGTGCACCTGAAGCAGCGTGTCGCGCGCATACTGGTGCAGGACGGGCGCGCGGCGGGCGTCGAGCTGAAAAACGGTGAGCGCCTGTACGCCGAATGCGTGGTGTCGAACCTGGACAAGCAGGCGACCTTCAATCACCTGCTGGCCGGGCACGCGCTGGCGCAACCGGAGCAGGCGCGCGTGGATGCCTTCACCCACCGCGGCGCCTTCGTACACATGCTGTTCAAGCTGCGCGGCCTGCCGCACTGGGGCGGACGCTACGCCGCGCTGCAGCGCGTACCCCGGTCGCAATTCGGCGGCGCGATGGTGCTCGACCCCGAGGAGTTGCAACGCAGCTACGAGGCCTGCGCGGCGGGCCGGGTACCGCAACAGATGCCGCTGGCCTTCCAGATTCCCAGCGTCAATGACCCCAGCCTCGCACCGCAGGGCTATCACGTTGCCAGCGCCTACGGTTTCTACTTCCCCTGCGAGGCGGACAAGTCCCTGCGCGGCAAGCTGCGCGACGAGGTCGCGGACAAAATCATAGATCACTGGTGCCAGTACATGCCGGACTTCCGCGAACTGATCGTCGACCAGGCCATCTTCTCCAGTGACCACTTCGCCAGCATGCACGGCGTCACCGGCGGCGACTGGACGCACGGCCTGCTGCACCCGGACCAGATGATCGGCGAACGCTGCCTGGTGGATGGCACCGGTCACACCACACCGCTGCCGGGACTGTTCCTGTGCGGCTCGTCCTGCCACCCCGGCCCCGGCGTGACCTTCCTGCCCGGCTACAACTGCGCGCACGAGATTCTTGCCGCGCGGGCGCCGGTTACTGCAACAACACCGGCACCAGCAGCGCGTGCAGCGTAGCGCGCAGCTCCTCCTCGCCGCGGATGCGCTGGCTGGGCAGGGTGAGGAAAGACAGCAACTGGCGGTAGATCCACTCGGTGAGCACGTCCGCAGACACCGCATCCTGCAGCATCCCGCTCGCCTGCGCCGGTTCGATCACGTAGCGCATGAGCTCGTCGCCGAAACTGAGAAAATCCGCCGATTCCCACAGCACACTGCGCACACGGCCGGCCTCGGCGGCGACGAACACCGCGCGCAGCAAGGGGCGCCGGTTGATCGCGCGAATGGCGAACAACAGCCCCTCCACCACCTGGTCGGGAAAGTCGTCAAAGGACTGTACACGGCGCTGGATACTGACATTGACGGCGAGCATTTCCTCCTTCATCACCGCGAGCAGCAGGTCGTCGCGGCGCGGGAAATAGCGGTACAGGGTGGAGCGCGCGATCCCGGCGCGTGCGGCGACCTCGCGCATGCCGGTGGCGTCGATGCCCTCGTGCAGGTAGCAGGCGCGCGCGGCCTCGAGAATGACGTCGACGGTGGCGGCGCGGCTGGGGCGCTTGGCGCGGTTAACGCTCATAAGCTCGGTGACGACCCTGTATCGTTTGCCGCAGAATGGGGCATTCTTTCGCAAATGACCGGGCGCGTAAAGCTGCGCCCCGCCGGCGGACGGCGCACACAAGGGTAAGGATGATGAACGACATGCAGAAAATGCGCGCAACGGACTACCAGCGCGTCCCCTGGCGCGCCGCCAACACGCTGCTGCGCGCGGCGCAAAAGGTCGGCCTGGCGCGCTTCCCGCTGGACGTGCAGCAATTGCTGGACGATGCGCGCAAGGCCACGGGACTGGATGACTTCGGCGACGAGCGCTTTCTCGAACCACTACAGGTGCTGGTGCGCTCGACCAACGAGGAGGCGCGGCTCAACCCCCTGGGCCGCTGGCTGGCCAGGAGCAACATCGAGCGCCTGCTACAGGCACGCCTGCGCGCCCAGGACCTGTTCCGGCGCCACCCGGAAATCCTCGCGCGCCGCATGCCCGACCCGGTGGTCATCGTCGGGCTGGGACGTTCCGGCACCACGCGACTGCACCGCCTGCTGGCGTCCGACCAGCGCTTCCTGCACCTGAAATCCTGGGAAAGCGTCTACCCGGTGCCCACGCCGGAGTGTTTCGCAGCGCGCGCGGCAGGCCAGCCCGATCCGCGCATCAAGGCGCTGGACGGCGCGCTCAAGGCGGTGCTCTACACCAGCCCCCAGGTCGAGGCGGTGCACCCCCTTGGGACCCTGGAGGTGGAGGAGGAACTGGGCCTGCTGCAGCACGCGATGACCTCGCAGATCTTCGAGATCATCAACGAGCTGCCCAGCTTCGCCGAGTACATCATGACCCACGACCAGCACTACGCCTACGAATACATGGTCGACCTGATGAAGCTGGTGTCGTGGTTCCGCGGCGACCCGCAGGACAAGCCCTGGGTGTTGAAGACGCCCCAGCACATGCAGGACACCGATGCGCTGTTGCACGTTTTCCCCGGGGCGCGCCTGATCTGCCCGCATCGCGACCCGATCAAGGTGGTGGGCTCAGTGTGCTCGACCGCCTGGAACTCGCTGGTGCGCGACAACGACCACGTCGACCCGTACCAGGTCGGGCGCCACTGGCTGGACAAGACCGAGCGCATGCTGCACAAGAATTTCCGCGACCGGCAGCTGTGCCCGCCGCAACAGCAGTACGATGTTCTCTACGCCGACATCACCGCCGACTGGGAGCAGGCCATGCGCGGCATCTACACTTTCCTCGGCATGCCCTTCGAGGAACAGGCCCGCAGCGGCATGGCCGCGTGGCTGGACAGCAACGCCCAGCACAAGCACGGCGCGCACAAGTACAGCCTGGAGCAGTTCGGGCTGGACCGGGACGAGGTCGACGCGCGCCTGATGTTCTACCGCGAGCGCTTCGACATCCCCTACGAGACACGCAACCCACACCTGAAAGCCGAACAATAGACTACCGAGGTAACAGCATGACCATTACTACCGAGAGCCGCACCGCCCTGCACGAACTGATCGCGCTGTTACAGGAAATCGACGAGCGCTGGTCGGGCCCGGAATGGAACCTGGCCAGCGAGGCGGACGTCGCCGACTCCCATCGCGCCCTCATGCATATTCTGGAGGCCGCCCTGGTCGGCTACTTCGAGCAGGACCCGCAATCGCCGGACTTCCGCCGCATCGTCACCCCCAGCCGCAAACTCACCGGCGACAACTCCGACGCCATCTACTTCGACGCGCCGGTCACCGACGGCCACACCTATGTCGTGCACGGCAACCTGCAGGGCGCAGCATACTTTTCGGTAACCATCGAGGAGGGCTGCGCCGACGGCGACATGGCGACCAATACGGCGGGCGTGCTGAACAACCTGGATATGGACATCGACAGCAACGGCAACTTCACCCTCTATATCGGCGGCGAACCGCGCGAACGCAACTGGCTGGCGCTGACGCCGGAGGCCGCGCGCATCACCACCCGGCACTATTTCGAACAACCGCAACCGGCTGCCGCGCAGCCGGACCTGGAACCCAGGCTGCGCATCGAGTGCCTGACCCGCGACGCCACGCCCGCCGCACCGGACGACGCCAGCATCGCCGCCGGCATCCGCCGCGTCGCCGCCGCGGTGCGCGGCCGCACGCTGGGCATGCCGCCCATGGCGAACAGCGAGCCGCCGGCTTTCGTCTGCCTCACCCCGAACGAGTTCCCGGCGCCGGTCCCCCCCGGCGACTTCGGCCTGGCCGCCTTCGACGCGCACTACTCCATGGCGCCCTATTTCCTCGCACCGGACGAGGCGCTGGTGATCACCGGCCGCTGGCCGCAGTGCTGTTTCGGCAACGTGTGCCTGTGGAACCGCTTCCAGCAGACGCTGGACTACCGCAACCGCCAGGTGTCCCTCAACCGCGCGCAGACCAGCCTGGAGGATGACGGCAGCTTTCGCATGATCCTCGCCCACGAGGACCCCGGCCTGCCCAACTGGCTCGACACCGAAGGCAAACCCCTGGGCCTGGTGTTCTGGCGCTTCTTCATGGTCGAGGGCGAGGTGCAGACGCCGCACGCCGAGGTGGTGAAACTGGCGCAACTGGCGCGCTGAGCATGAGCCGGTTCCCCCTGCCCCTGCGCCTGCTCAACCTCGCCGGCCGCGGCGCCAGTGCGGTCGGCCTGCACCCGGTGAACCTGCAGTTCGACAACCTGCTGCGCAGCGCGCGTAAAAATACTGGCCTGCAGGACTTCGGCGAGGACGACTTCGAGGCGCCCCTGCGCATGCTGCTGGACGGCCTGGAGAACGAGGCGCGCCTGAGCCTGCTCGGGCGCATGATCGCGCGCGCCGACCTGCTGCGCACGCTGCAGAACCGCCTGGGCATCGTCGACCTGCTCAAGCGCCACCCCGAGATTACCGAGCAGCCGGTGGACAGGCCGATGTTCGTGGTCGGGCCGCCGCGCTCCGGCACCACCATTTTCCACGATCTGCTGGCCAGGGACCCGGACAACCGCGTGCCCCAGTCCTGGGAGGTCTCCTACCCGCTGCCGCCGCCGCAGAGCGCCAGCTACGACAGTGACCCGCGCATCGCGCGCTGCCAGGCGGACCTGGACCGCGTTGACCAGTTCATCCCCGAATTCAAACAGATGCACCCGATGGGCGCGCAGCGCGCACAGGAATGCGTGGCCTTCATGTCGCTGGATATCACGTCCATGATCTTCTACGTGCAGTTCAACGTGCCGACCTACGACCACTGGGTGATGCAGCACGACATGGCTTCAGCATTCCGCTGGCACCGCCGTTTCCTGCAGGTGCTGCAATGGCGCTGCCCCGGGGTGCGCTGGGCGCTGAAATCGCCGCAGCACATGTGGCACCTGGAGTACGTGCACCGGGAGTACCCGGACGCGCTGTTCGTGCAGACCCACCGCGACCCGGTGAAGACCGTGATATCCATGAGCAACCTGACCCGCGTGCTGCAGGGCCTGGCGTCCGAACACGTCGATATGGCGGCGATCTCGCGCCACTACGCCGAGGGCCTGGCCATGGGCTACGACAACACGGTGGCCTACCGGCGCAGCGGGGGCATCCCTGAAGCGCAGATCGTCGACCTGTACTTCCGCGACTTCATGCAGGACCAGGTGGGCACCGTGCGCCGCGCCTACCGCCACTTCGGCTTCGAGCTGGGCGACGAGGCGGCGCGGCGCATGCAGGCCTTCCTCGACGCCAACCCGGCGGACAAGCACGGCAAGCACCTGTACGAGTTGGCGGATACAGGCCTGGAGCTGGACTACCTGCGGGATATCTTCAGCAACTACGAGCAGTATTTCGCTATTCCACGGGAAGAAACATAAAAATAACTTGCCCTGGCCGCGAACATCCTGTATTTATTTGTATTACATTGAAATACAACCAGGTAGGCCAGCATGGGCAGGAAGTCAGCGGTGGTCACAGTAAGGCTAAGCGATGAAGAGCAGAACATACTCGCAACCTTGAAAGTAGATGGCGCCACCACGATCAGTGACAAATTGCGCAGCCTCGTCCGGGGCGCAGACAGTGCCAGGCGGGCTCACGACCACTATCCTTCTGCTATCGAACTGGCAGAGGGTCTACTGAAGGAAACCCAGACCGCGGTGAAGCTTGCCGAACACGAGGCAGGCGTCCATTCTGATTTTCTGGAGCGATTCCTCACCTGGCTTCCGCTGGCGTTGGCGTCCGCGCTTAGCCACACTGACGCAATTCGCATCGAGGGAGAAACCGCTCTCAGGAAGATCGAAAATGCACTGTTCGAACAACACGCCCGACACGTAGAATCCGTGTTGCAACTCGGGCTGACCGCAGACAGAGGTTGCTACTCAAGTGACGTCTACGAGAGAAATATAGAAAAGAGTCTACAACTGGCGGAATTGGTTCAAGGACAAATCATTCAAAGCGCAAGGAGTGTGTCATGACTGAGTCATTGCTATCAAAAGTTACCCGAATCGTCACGGGATCAATCAATCATCTGGTCGAAAGCGCCGAGGGTGCCGCGCCTGAAATCGTTATGGCCGAGGCAATCCGGGAAATCGAGAGTGCTATCGGTGACGTTAGGGACGAACTGGGCAAGGTTAAAGCACAAAAGCACAACGCCAACCTTCGACTGGTCTCTGAAAACAACCGGCATGAAGAACTGACTGAGAAAATCAAGCTGGCCCTGCAGGAAGGACGGGAAGACCTGGGGGAAGCAGCGGTGCAATCACAGCTCGACATCGAGGCCCAGCTACCCCTGCTGGAAAAGACTATAGCCGATTGCAGCGACAGGGAAAAAGAGCTTGAGAACTATATTCTTGCACTGCAGGGACGGCGCCGTGAGATGGAAGATGAACTGGCACAGGCAAAAGCCACCCTGGCAGAATCGACCGGCTCGGGAGAGGCCGCAGTACGCCCCGAAAGCGGCGCGGGCTCCGTAGACAAGGCAGTTGAAAGAGCCAACAGTACCTTCGACCGTGTGGCGCGCGGTATCACTGGCACACCGGGTGCTGCAGCACACGCCGACCCCGCAAAAATTGCCGAGCTGGAGGAACTTGCCCGACGTCATCGCATAAAAGAACGCCTGGAGAAGTTCAAACGCGAGCAAAGCTGATGATTGAGTTCATCGTCGCACAGCACAACCAGCCGTTTGCCATAGCGATCTGCCTTATGCTGATAATCGCGCTGCTTGAAGGTGTAGGAACGGTGCTGGGTATGGGCATCTTCAGCTTTCTGGATACGCTGATACCCGATTTTGACGCGGATATCGACATCGCGGCTACAGACGCTGGCCTGGACAGCTTGAGCGACATCAATCCACCTGAGACCTCGTCTCCCAATGCGCTATCCCGGATTCTTGGATGGCTGCGCGTCGGCCGCGTTCCGCTATTGATGCTGCTGGTGATTTTTCTTACCAGTTTTGGCCTTACAGGCTACATCCTCCAGGGAGCCTTTTATAGCCTCAGTGGCCTGCTATTACCAGCATCAGCAGCTACCGCTGCCGCCTTGGCTGGCAGCATCCCGATCCTGAGAGTGTCAGCACTGACGCTTGAGAAGATAATGCCGAATACCGAATCTTCCGCCGTCAATGCCGACAGCTTTATAGGAAAAATAGCTGTTATCACACTAGGGTCCGCCACCCCCGAGCGCGCGGCGGAAGCAAAACTGACCGACCGCTACGGACAATCACACTACGTGCATGTAAAGCCGGAACAGGGCCACGGCGATTTACATCAGGGCGAAGAACTACTACTCGTCAGAAAAGAGGGAAGCCTGTTTGTCGCAGTTCGCAATAACGATGACATTCTGAGCGACTGATGATCGAAAAACAGGTTAAACAAGGAGGCTATTTCAATGATTGACTCACTATTCAGTATCGGTTCAATAGCGGTAGTGCTGTTTATCGCACTGCTTACACTGGGCTTCATTTTTGCACGACTCTACAAGCGCGCCACCAAGGAGAGGGCCTACGTCCGTACGGGATTCGGTGGGCAAAAAGTTATCAAGGATGGCGGCGCTTTCGTCCTTCCGGTGCTGCACGACATTATCTGGGTGAACATGAACACCCTGCGCCTGGAAGTACTACGCGCCAATGAGCAAGCCCTGATCACCAAAGACCGAATGCGTGTGGACGTCACTGCGGAATTTTATGTACGCGTCAAACCCGACACAGATGCTATCGCTACTGCGGCGCAGACACTGGGTGAGCGCACGATGGTGCCCGAAGACCTGAAAAAACTCGTAGAAGGCAAATTCGTGGATGCTCTGCGTTCGGTTGCTGCAGGCATGACCATGGAGCAGTTGCATGAATCCCGCTCCGAGTTCGTTCAACAGGTGCAAACGACGGGCGCGGAAGATCTCAACAAGAACGGACTGGAACTGGAGACAGTATCGCTTACCGGACTCGACCAGACCGCGAAGGAATACTTCAATCCCGATAACGCATTTGATGCCGAAGGCCTGACAAAGCTCACTCAGGAAATCGAGGAGAGGCGCAAGAAGCGCAACGATATCGAGCAGGACACCCGAATTCAGATCGAGCGCAAAAACCTGGAAACCGAACAGCAGTCGCTGACAATCGCACAGGAGGAGGAGTTCGCTCGTCTAGGTCAACAACGGGAGGTGGAGAACCGCAGGGCGAGTCAGCAAGCAGAAATTCGCCTGACAGCTGCGGAAAAACGCAAGGAGGCGGAATCTGCCGATATTCTGGCAAACCGCGAGGTCGAACTCGCGGAGATCGCAAAATCCCGGGCCACTCGCGAAGGCAGCATCGAGGCTGATCGATCAGTGCGCGAAAGGGAGATCGAAAAGGAAAAAACGATTGAGCTGGCCAACCAGGACCGCGACATCGCTGTGGCGGAGAAATCCAAGGAGCAGTCTCGCGCCAAGGCGGAGGCCGATAAAGCCAAGGCTGATGCCGTGCGAGAGCAGGAGAATGTCATTACGGTCAAGGAGACGGCCGAGGCCGAACGCGACAAGTCGGTGGAACTGATCAAGGCCGCGGAGGCGGCTGAGCGTGAAGCGATCGCGGTACGAGTGCGAGCCGAGGCGGAAAAATCTGCAGCCGAAGACAATGCGATTGCCGTCGAGACAGAAGCCAGAGCTGCCGCGGAGTCAATCCGTCTCAAGTACGACGCAGAGGCCGAAGGGACAAGGCTGCTCAACGAAGCAAAGAATATTCTAAGCAATGAGCAGATCAGCCTGGCTGTAAAACTGGCCATGATAGAGTCCCTGCCCGCCATTATTGCGGAATCCGTAAAACCCGCCGAGCAAATCGAGTCCATCAAGATTCTCGACGTCAATGGTATCAACGGTATCGCCGGTGGCGAAAACCACGCAGGGAACGGCTCGGGTGGCGCGGCCAACGACATTGTCGCAGCGATGCTCAAATACCAGATGATGCATCCGCTGGCGAAAAACCTCATCGAGGAATTGGGGCTCGAAAGTGCCCTGTCGGACGACGGCTCATCACCATTGAAATCGCTGCTCACAGGACAGAGTGCACCAACAGAACACGGCCCCGAGACAGACCAGTCCACAGCGGACAAGGCGTCGGAATCCGCACAGGGTTTCTCAACAACCGCCGGCGACACCAATATCACCTACTCCGGACATAACGACGAACAGTGAAATTCTGGCAAGCCATCACCTGGGCCGAGACCGGGCAACTCGTCGAGATCGCGCGCGCGGCCGAGGAACTGGGCTTTCACGGCCTGATGAGCGGTGACCACGCGGTGTACCCGGAGTCCATTGCGCCGGACTACCCCTACTCGGACAACGGACTGCCGCCCATGCGCCCGGAGGACGAGTACCCGGACCAGACGGCGATCTTCGCCGCCATGGCGGCGGTGACCTCGCGGCTGAAATTCACCTGCGGCGTCTACGTGCTGCCCCTGCGCAATCCCCACGAGGTGGCGCGCGCAGCGGCGACGCTGGCGGTGCTCAGCGACAACCGCTTCATCCTCGGCGCCGGGGTGGGCTGGATGAAGGAGGAATTCGACATCTACGGGGTCGACTTCCACCGGCGCGGCGCGATTACCGACGAGTCCATCGAGGTGCTGCGCAAGCTGTGGCGCGGTGGCATGGTGGAGCACCACGGCGAGTTCTTCGATTTTCCCCGCGTGCAGCTGAGCCCTGCGCCGACGAAGCAACCCGCCATCTATATTGGCGGTTCCTCCGCAGCCGCGCTGCGCCGCACCGCGCGCGTCGGCGACGGTTACATCGGCGCGGGTACCGCGCCGCAGGACGTCGCGCCGCTGCTGGCGCGCCTGCAGTCACTGCGCGCCGAGTGCGGCCGCGAGCACCTGCCCTTCGAGGCCATGCTGGGCATCGCCGACACCCCTTCCTACGACCTCTACGCGCGCCTGCGCGACGACGGCCTGGACAGCACGGTAGCGCCGCCCTTCCTCTACGCCCTGGGCAAACGTCATTCCAGCCTGGATGAGAAGAAGCGCTACATGGAGGACTACGCCGAGAACATCATACGGCGCCTGGCCGACTGAACGGCGGGGCTAGGCCTCGTCCGGCACGTTGTAACGCTCCTGGTAGCGCCGGAACAGGGCGCGCTCGGCAGCGCGCTCCGGTCCTACCGTGTAGCGGTGCGCGCCGAACTTGCCGCGCGGTTTCTCCTGCAGGTAGGCCAGCATGCGCTTTCGCGCCTGCGCGGACAGGGCCATGTCGAAATGCGCGTAGATGCTTTCGATACAGGCCAGCGGATCGTCCATCAGGTCCTGGTAGCGCGAATCGGTGATGTTCTGCGCCGGCACGACACCGGTCTCGCGCAGCGCCATGACCGCCTCCAGCCGGTTCGCCGTGGCCTCCCCCATGATGATGTTTTCGAACATCGCCGCGTTGAAAGGCTGCTCCGAACGCATGGAATACAGCGTCCCCATCAGGCTGGTGGCCGAGGCCATGCACTTGATCGGGTCGCGATGGGTCTGCACGATACGCGCGTCCGGGTAGACCGCCAGCAGCGTCTCCAGGTGCACCTGGTGTTCCGGCGCCTTCAACAGCCAGCGCTGCCGCGGGTTTTTCCACTGCAGGATTTGCAGCACCTGCCTGTGGTACCGGTACACCGGCAGGAAGTCGGCCTGCGCCAGCCAGGCGCTGTAGGACGGCGTCTGGTGCAGCGAGGCATTGTGATCGGAGACGAAGGTCGGCGCCATCAACAGGCCGCACTCGGCGGGAATATCGCCGCGCATTTCATGCATGCCGGCAAACTCCGGCGCCACGCGACTCCACTGCGTGAACAGCCGGTGGGCAACGTCGATGCGCGGATCGCTGGCGTAGGTCGCCGCCTCCGGCGGTGGGCAGGGTTGCAGCGCCTCCCACATCAGGGGCACGCCGGCCGCGGGGTCCTGGGCGAGCAGTTCGTAGAGAATGGAGGTGCCGCTGCGCGGCAGGCCGACCACGAACATCGGCGCGGGCACGGGCTGCTGGAGAATCTCCGGGTGGCGGCGCAGCGCATCCACCACGCGCAGCCGCGTGGCCAACCACAACAGGATGTCATTGCGCGCCATCAGGCGACCCATCAGGGTGAGCCGGGCCTCCTCCTCCAGCGCGCGAATGTATACGGCGAAGGGCTCGCGCCACAACTCGTCACCGAAATCGTCCAGCCCGGTGACGCGGCGGGCGTGGTCCAGCAGCGACTGCGCGTCCAGCGGCACCACCGCCGCCAGGTCGAAACAGTCGCCTTCCGCATTCATGCGCGCCAGCCAGTCAGGTGGCTGCGGGGCCTGCCACAGGCTGCTGTCCCTGCCCTCCATGCGCTGCCTCCCGGTATTCTCAGTAGCGGAAACGCCGCTGCGCCCCGGCGCGGCGCTCGGCGAGCTGGGCGCGCCGGCCCTGTGCGTCGATGCGTTTCACCCCCTCGGGCAGGTGCGCGGCCAATTCCCCCAGCGGTACCTGCTCGCAATGGGGCGTCGGGCATTCGGCGGCGCCGATCCAGCGCACCGTGATATAGCCCTCCCCATGTCCCGAGGGATCCAGCCAGTTGGGCACACCGGGGTCGTCGTGGGCCACTACCAGCAACAGCTCGCCACTGTCCTCCAGCACCGCGTGATGGCAGTTGGTGCTGCACAGGCGGTAGCGGTAGTCCATGGTCTCCCACCAGTAATTGCCGAACTCCACCGACCAGAAACGCGCCGCGGGGGGCGTGACGCGCACCAGCAGCGCCTCGTCCGCGGGCACGCGCCAGTAGCAGATCAACGGCTCGCCCCCGGGCGTGGCGTCGATGGCGTTATCGTCCAGCTGGCGGTAGGACAGGAAATGGTTGGGCCGCGCCTGCCAGCGGTCCAGCATGTCGGCCCAGTAGGTCGTGGATGCGCGCACCCAGTTGGCCGCGCGATCCAGTCCCTGGCACAGTGTATCGATATCGAACCGCGGCCCGCCCGCCTCCGCGTCCAGGCAGTCGATACGCGCGTCCATGGGCGCCTCGTTGACCCAGTCGGCGAAAAACTGCCGCACGGTGACGCGCCAGGCGCCCGGGGTGGTGCGAATCCAGTTGCCCGGGTGTTCGTCGGGAGACAGCACGATCTCGAAACTGCCGTCCTCGGCGACGTCGATTTCATCGTCCACCAGGCTGCCCACCACCGCCCCGCCCCAGGGCGTGACGCCGTCCTCGAGCACGGTCACCGCGAAGTAGCGTGCCGTGCCGCGCTGGCCGCTGATGCGATAGGTGTGTGCGCCGTCCACGGGCGCGCCGACATAGAGCGCATCGGCGTTGTCGCCGCCCTGTTTGCGCAACGGGTCGAAGTAGTGCAGCAGCTCCGGGCAGGCCGGGTCATTGTTGTCCAGGTGAAACTGCAAGCCCAGGGCGATATTGCGCGCCATCAGGCGCAGGCCCTTGGCGCGATCCAGGTCGCCGATGGGGGCGGTGTCGCGAAACACCGTTTCACCGGCGGCCTGCAGTTGCGCGCAGAAATCGCTCCAGGCCTGGCGCAGTTGCTCGTCGTTGGGATTGTCGCCGTACATTCAGTTCCCTGCGGATTCTGCTTTGTGTGCGGGTACCGGGGACGTGTCCGTTTCACCTCCCCGCCGCGCCTCCAGTTCTGCCGCGCTGAGCTTGTACACCCGCCGCGCGTAGCGCCTGGGCACGGGTTCCGCGCCTTCCTCGTCGGCGGTGACACTCACCACCTCGGCCCCGAAAAAAAGGATGATGGCGGTGTAGTAGACCCACAGCATCAGCACGAGCACCGAGGCGGCGGCCCCGCCGAGCTGGCTCAATTCGCTGCGCGCGATGATCATACCGATGGCGTACTTGCCCAACAACAGCATCACCGCCACCAGCACGCTGCCCTGCAGCTTGCTGCGCCGCGACAGGTGCACATCGGGCAGAAAGTGAAACATCGCGTAGATGACACCACTGATGAGCGTAATCATCAACAGCATCTGCAGCACCTGAACGACAATCACTGCGGCATCGTTGAGGATGCTGAAAAGGTAATCGTGAAACACCATGACCGCCGAATCCAGCACCAGCGATACGATCAACAGGAAACCCAGGCTGACGATGATGCCCAGCGACATGACGCGGTCGATGGCCTGCTTCACCAGACCCGCGCTGGGCATGGATTCCACGCGGAAAATCTCGTTGAACGTCGTCTGCACCTGGATGAAGATATTGGTCGCGGAGAAGGCGAGCACGCCCAGGCCCAGCGCGAGTTTCCAGCCTCGCTGCTGCTCCTGGTCCAGCGTGCTGATCAGGACCTCGATACCCGCCGCAGCGCGCTCACCCATGAGCCCGGAAAACTGTTCGGCGATCTGCTCCTGGAAATTCACCTCCGCCGCCCACATACCGGCCACGTACGACGCCAGCAGGATGATCGGCCCGACGGAGAACAGCGCATAGAACGACAGTGCCGCCGCGTTGCGCATGCAGTTGTCCGCGAGCAGCCGCCGCACGGACAGCCAGGTGACCTTGAGCACGAACTTCAGCTTTGTCCACATGTTCCTGTTTTCCACATCGAATCTGCGCTCGCGCCCCATCATTCCACATTGCAGCCGCGTCCGAAACCGGCCTAACCGGAGCCGCTACGCACCATGTGAACAAGCAGCAGGATCATGCCGATAATAAACAGAAACCATGCCGCTTGTCCCGCCAGCGCCCAGCCGACCACGACATGCAGGCCGTCTGCGACGAGCCCGATAGAAAACGCGCCCAGTGCCCGATTCAGCCAGGCAGTGCCACGCATGACAGCCTCCCGTACTTCACCTGCGTTAATTGTAGAGAGGCAACTTGCGTGCCAGCGGCCGGGCAGGCCAGGCGCCTGGCAGCCGCAGGGGGCGTCGCGGCTATCAGCAGGGCAATTCCTGCGCCGCGCCGGCAAGTTTTACACGCGCAGGCGTATCAGTCCCTGGCGGCGCGCTTGAGGAACCCGGAAAACTGGAAGATGAGGAAACCCACCACGGACAGCACGATCGCCACCTCGTAGCGGCGGTAGGCGACCGCCAGGCCGATCGCCCCGGTGAGCCAGATGCCGGCGGCGGTGGCCGTGCCGGACGTACCGTTCTCGTTCTTGAACACCGAGCCACCACCGATAAAACCCATGCCGGTGATGATGCCGTACATCACCCTGGCCTCCGCGTCCGAACCCTCGTACACGCTCATGCCCACGAGCATGAAGGCGCAGGAGGCGATGGCCACCAGCGGGAATGTGCGCAGGCCGGCGCCCTCCTGGCTGTGCTCACGGTTCAGCGCGATCGGCAGGGCAAGGCCGAAGGCCATGCCCATCTGCGCGAGATGGCGCAGGATTTCCTGTACCTCGATGTCCAGTTCCATGGCGCCGGCTCCCGGGGTTGGCCAGGGGCCAGATTACCGCAGCGGCGCTGGCGGTTCCAATATGTCACAAGTTATGCCATATTGCGCCGCCGGGCGCAGGGCGCCACCCACCCAGACAGGAGCAACAGGGCTACCCGATGAAGACACGACTGACCGAACTACTGGATATCGACACCCCCATCATCTGCGGCGGCATGATGCGCGTGGGCACCGCGGACCTGGCCGCGGCCGCCTCCAACGCCGGCGCCCTGGGTGTGATGACCGCGCTGACACAACCCACCCCGGAGGGCCTGGAGGCGGAGATCGCACGCTGCCGCTCACTCACCGACAAGCCCTTCGGCGTCAACCTGACCGTCGGTGTGGTCTCCACCGAGATCAATTACGACGATTACGTGGATGTCATCGTCCGCAGCGGTGTGAAAATCGTGGAAACCGCCGGGCGCAGCCCGGAGCCGTTCATGGACATCTTCAACGCCCACGGCATCAAGGTCATTCACAAGTGCGTCGCCGTGCGCCACGCGCTCAAGGCCGAGCGCCTGGGCGTCGCCGTGGTGAGCATCGACGGTTTCGAGTGCGCCGGGCACCCCGGGGAAGAGGACATCGGCGGCCTGGTACTGTTTCCCGCCGCGGCGGCCGCGCTGAAAATTCCCGTGGTCGCCTCGGGCGGTATCGCCGACGGCCGCGGCCTGGCGGCGGCGCTGGCCCTGGGCTGCGAGGGTATCAACATGGGCTCGCGCTTCATGGTGACGCAGGAGGCGCCGATTCACGAGGACATCAAGCGCAAGATCGTCGAGATGAACGAGACCCAGACCCGGCTGATCTTCCGCAGCTACCGCAACACCGCGCGCGTCTACCGCAACGGGGTGGCGGACAAGGTGGCAGAAGTGGAAGCCGCCGGAGGCGATTTCTCCCAGGTGCACGAACTGGTGTCGGGCAAGAACCAGGACAAGGCCTGGACGACCGGCGACATTGAGGCGGGCATGGTCACGGTCGGTATGAGCGGCGGCCTGATCAACGATATCCCCAGCTGCGCGGAGCTGGTGCGCAAGATCATGGCCGACGCCGAGCAGATTGTCGGCGAGCGCCTGGCCGGCATGCTCGCCGGCGGCGAAGCCGCGCGGGCCGGCGCGGCCTGAGACGCACCGCGGGCGGCGCCGCCGGGCGAGCGTTTGGGGACCACTCGTCCGGCGGCGCCTGTTCGCGTGCAGTTGCGCGAGGGGTGGCGCGCACGCCTCCCGTTCTCTCAGCGATTGCGCCTGTGATCAGGCTTTTTCCAGTTGCAGGCGATTGTCCACGTCGCGCACTCCCTCGACGTTGCCGGCGATCTTGCCGGCGAGGGATTTTTCCTCGGCGGACTGCACCGTGCCCGTCAGCGTGATCTGCGCGTCCTCGGCGTCGACGTCGATCGACAGCCCGTCGGTGTTGCCGTTGGCCAGCAATTTCAGTTTCACTTCCGCGGCCAGGGTGGCGTCCTCGACCAGGGTGGAGTACTCGCGGCCATCCTTGTTCGCCGCAGACCGGGCCTCGGCCGCGGGTACGATCTGCAGGCGGTTATCCACCTCGTCGATGCCCGACATGCCCTGGGCGATTTCCTGCGCCAGGTCCCGGTCGATCTCGGACTCCACCTTGCCGATAAGGATCACGCGGTCGCCGCTGACTTCGGGGTCGATAGAGAAGTTGTTCAGGTGCCGGTTCACCAGGTACATGGTGTCGAGCTTGCCCTCTTTCCACGCGTCGCTCGCGGCGCCCTCGTAGTCCCTGTCGCCGGCCATGACCGGGGACGCAAGGGCCAGGCCGAGTGCGATGGCGCTGGCTGCGTGCCTGAAAGATTTACGCTTGTACATATTGATCTCCTTCTCCCTGAATGAGGTTGACGTTTTCCGGGACCTACAGCGCCCCGCTGCCACAGAGGCAGCAACAAGCGTGCCAGGGGCATGATTTCGGCCGTTATATCAGGGACATGGACCGCTTCGGCGGCAAAATCGCCCGCGCAAAAAACGGGGGCCGGCACGACCCCCGTGTAATTTCTGCCACTGGCAGCGGAAAAGATTTCAGGCGCGGCGCGGACTCAGCTCACCGCGGTCCAGATCGCCTCGCGGGGCTTGCGCGCGCTGAGTTCCTCGGCGCCGGCGGGATCCACGTGGCCCAGGGTGAAGCCGCAGATGACCTGGTCGGCATCCGGGTCCAGGCCGAGCGCCGTGTAGACCCTGTCATAGTGAATCCCGCCCATGCCGTGGGTGTACAGGCCCAGCGCGCGAGCCTGCAGGCTCATCGCCATCCAGGCCGAGCCGGTGTCGAAAGCGGCGTGGACGTTCTCCTTGCCGTTGCGCTCGAAGTTGCGGCTGGCGACGACAAACCCGATGACCGGCGCGGACTTCGCCCAGGCCTGGTTGCCCTCCACCAGCAATTCCAGGAAGTGGTCGTAGCTGGCGTCGGTCGAGGTGTAGAAACGCCAGGGCTGCTCGTTGTAACAGCTTGGCGAGAGGCGCGCGGCCTCGAACACCAGCGCCAGTTCATCCTGGGTCACCGGGGTATCGAGGTAGGCGCGCGGCGACCAGCGCGCGGTGATCAGCGGCTCCAGCCCGGCGAGACTCACCCTGTTGTGTGTATTCTGGTAGTCGGTTTGCATGTTGTCCTCCTGTGTCATGCCGCGGTCAGGCGACCGCTGTTGTAGTCGTCGATAGCCTGTTCGATCTCCGTCATCGAATTCATGACGAAGGGGCCGTACTGGTGCACCGGCTCGCGCAGCGGCGTACCCGCCAGCAGCAGCGCGCGCACTCCTTCGGGCCCGGCGTGCAACGCCAGCGTGTCGCCATCGGTATAGATACCCAGCTGCCGCGCAGCCAGTTCCCCGGTCGCGCCCTCGTACACGTAAAGCGACGCCTGTTGCCGCGCGGGCACCGGCACAGCGAGGGCGGCGCCGGGCTCCAGCCGCAGGTCGAGATAGAGCGGCGCGGTGGTACCGGTGACCACCGGACTGGCGACGCCGGCGAAACGCCCGGCGATCACGCGCACCTCACCGCCCGCCACCGGCACCCGGGGCAGCTGTCCGGCAGAGTAGTCCGCGTAATCCGCCGGGCGCATTTTTTCCGCTGCGGGCAGGTTCAGCCAGAGCTGGAAACCGTGCAGCAGGCCGTCGCTCTGCTCGGGCATCTCCGAGTGGATGACGCCGCGGCCGGCGGTCATCCACTGCACGCCGCCGTCGCTGAGCAGGCCGCGATTGCCCAGGTGATCCTCGTGGCGCATGCGCCCGTGCAGCATGTAGGTGACCGTTTCGAAGCCGCGGTGCGGGTGCGGCGGGAAGCCGCCGATGTAGTCACTGCCATCGGCACTGCGAATCTCGTCCAGCATGAGAAAGGGATCGAACACCGCGCTCACCTCGCGCCCGCCGATGCGGTGAATGCGCACCCCGTCGCCGTCACTGGACGGCCTGGCGTCGATGCGCCGGGAAAGTTGCCTGGTCCTGCTCATGCCGTTCTCCTGTGCGCCGCGCCGACGCCCTCGCGCCCATGCGGGCGGCCAAAGTCGATTTCCTGGCCCAGCGGCACGATGCCGGTGGGGTTGATGGTGGCGTGACTGCCGTAGTAGTGCTGCTTGATGTGCTGCATGTCCAGCGTCGCCGCCACGCCCGGCTGCTGGTACAGGTCGCGCACGTAACCCGGCAGGTTGGCGAAGTCCTCGATGCGCTGGCGGTTGGTCTTGAAATGGCCAAAATACACCGCGTCGAAGCGCAACAGGGTGGTCAGCAGCCGCCAGTCCGCCTCGGTGATGCGCTCGCCGAGCAGGTAGCGGCTGCGCCCCAGGCGCTCATCGAGTTCGTCGAGCATGGCAAACAGCGCGTGGTAGGCCTCCTCGTAGGCCTGTTGGCTGGTGGCGAAGCCCGCGCGGTAGACGCCGTTGTTGACCGCCTCGTACACCCGCGCATTGAGCGCGTCGATGTCGGCGCGCAGCGGCGCCGGGTAGAAGTCCTCGCGGTTGCCGGTAAGGCCATCGAAGGCGCTGTTGAACATGCGGATGATCTCCGCGCTCTCATTGCTGACGATGGTTTCGCGCTGCTTGTCCCACAGCACCGGCACGGTGACGCGGCCGGAGGCACGCGGATCCACCCGCGTGTAGATCTCGTGCAGGTAGCGCGCGCCGTACAGGTCGTCGCCGCCGGCGCCGAACTCCCAACCGTTCTCCAGCATCAGCGGCTGCACCACCGACACGCTGATCAGGTCTTCCAGTCCCTTCACCGCGCGATAGATCAGCGTGCGATGGGCCCAGGGGCAGGCCAGGGACACGTACAGGTGGTAGCGCCCGGCCTGCGCGGCAAAACCGCCCTCCCCGTCGGGGCCCGCGGCGCCATCGGCGGTAATCCAGTTGCGGTAGCGGCTGGTCTGGCGCTCGAAGCGCCCGCCGCTCGCGGCCGTGTCGTACCACTGGTCGCGCCATTGCCCGTCTACGAGTAAACCCATTGCCTGCTCCTCCTGTCACTGTATTTGTCGCTGTGTTTGTCGCTGTTCCGGCCGTCACACCCGCCGCTGGAACCTTTTTTCGTTCAGATTTGATGACCGTTTAGAGCACAGTATAGATTTGATACGCCAACATAAAAGCGATACATTTAGTCCAATTTATTCAAAATATTTGATGTATGAAGCTGAACCTGGACGCCCTGCTGGTGCTGGACGCCATTGAACGCAAGGGCAGCTTCGCCGCCGCCGCGGCGAGCCTCAATCGCGTGCCGTCGGCTGTGTCCTACTCGGTGCAGAAGCTGGAACAGGACCTGGGCGCCACCCTGTTCCGCAAGGAGGGGCGCCGCGCGGTGCTCACCCATGCCGGGCGACTGCTGGTGGACGAGGGTCGCCAGTTGCTGGTCGCCGCCGAGAAGCTCGCGCTGGATACACAGCAGGCGGCCACCGGCTGGGAGCCGCGGCTGCGCATCGCCCGCGACCACAGCATCGACGACCACCTGCTCAACCAGGCGCTGCAGCGCCTGTACGCCGAGCGCCCGGACATCGCGGTCAGCGTCAGCGAGGAGGTGCTGGGCGGCACCTGGGAAGCGCTGCTGGAGGACCGTGTCGATCTCGCCGTGGGCGCGGTGGACGAGGTGCCCAGCCGCCGCGGCCTGCGCCACGAGCCCTGGTTCACCAACCCGTTCGTGTTCTGCGCCCGCGCGGACCACCCGATCTGCGCCGAACCGCGGCCCCTGGGCCGTGAGACCATCGCGCGCTACCGGCTGGTGGTGATCAACGACAGTTCGCGCAACCAGCCAGCCATCTCCCGCGGCATCGCCGGCGGCGGCGCCACGCTGGTGGTGTCCGGGATGCGGCAGAAACTGCAGGCGCAACTGGCGGGGCTCGGCGTGGGCACCCTGCCGCGATACCTGGTGCAGCCACACCTGGACAGCGGCGAGATGTGCATGCTGCCGCTGGCCGAGGCGCTGCCGTCCGCGCCCTGTCACCTGGCCTGGCGCAGCGCCAACCGCGGGCGGGCACTGGCGCTGGTCGTGGAGCAGTTGCGCAGCCTGGCGCCGGCGCCGTAAGCGGGCCTTGCCTTGCGCGGGCGCAGCGCATAGCATCGCTGACACTGCGGCGCACGCCAGGCGCGTGCCGCACGCAGCCGATACCGCCACTACAAAGAACGCTAACAAAGGTGACGCCATGCGCTGGTTGAAAAGAGGTCTGCTCGCCCTGCTGGCGCTGCTGGCCATCGCCCTCACACTCATCGTGGCCACGGGCAATGTGCCCACGGCCAGGTTGCTGTACGATTTCGCCACCGGGGCGCCGGATGAGCCGTTTGATCCCGGCGACGCGGTGCCGCCCCCCGATTACGCGGACGAGCACAACTGGGCCGCGCTGCCGTCGCGACAGGACCTGGCCGACCTGGTCCCGGCCGGGGTCGAGCGCGGCGTGGCGCAGGGGCAGGCGCCGGTCGATGTGTTCTTCATCCACCCCACCGGGTTCCTCAAGGGCAGCAGCTGGACCTTCTCCATGGACGCGGACACGTCCACCGAGGAGAACACCCGCTGGATGATCGCCAACCAGGCCAGCCCCTACAACGGCTGCTGCAACGTGTACGCACCGCGCTACCGGCAGGCGTCCATCTATACCTATTTCGCCGCCGACGAGGCCACCCGCGAGGCGGTGCTGGGCTTCGCCTACACGGACGTCGAGCGCGCCTTCGACTACTTCCTGGCGCACTACAACCAGGGCCGCCCCTTCATCCTGGCCAGCCACAGCCAGGGCACGCACCACGGTATACGCCTGCTGCGGGAAAAAATTGACGGCACGCCGCTGGCCGCGCGCATGGTCGCCGCCTACCTGATCGGCGGCGGGCTGGAAACGGCGCAATTCGACGACCTGCAGGACATCGCGCTGTGCGACGCGCCGCGGCAGCTGCACTGCGCCGTGCACTGGGATACCTGGAGCGAGGCGGTGCGCGAGGACCAGGACCCGCTGCCCAATGTCTGCACCAACCCCCTGACCTGGCGCCTGGACGGCCCCCGGGCAGGACGCGAACAGCACGTCGGGGCCGTGCCCGATTCCGGCGAGTACCACGTCGAGCTGTCCGGCGACGACGCCGCCCGCGACGTGATTTTTGCACCCCACGACGCGCCATTGCCAAAGCATGTCGAGGCGGAATGCGCCGGCGGCCGCCTGTTCGTCAGCGACCAGTCCGCCACGCCCTTCGGCGAGCGCGGCATCGCCGGCAACTACCACGGTCTGGACTACACGCTGTTTTACATGGATATTCGCGAGAATGCGCAACTGCGGGTGGACGCCTACCTGCAGGAGGCATCACCATGAAAAGAATTCACGCTTGCTGCCTGCTCGCCCTGGCCGTCGCACTGCTCGCCGCCTGCGCGCAGGAGCCGCCGCCGCAGGAAGGGCCGCCCTACCGCCTGCTCACCGACCTGCACCAGACCATGGAATGGGTGCTGGAGCCGGCCGCCGAGGTGATCTGGGATTCCGCCGGGTTCATCATCACCGCCGACGGAGAGGAGGATTTATCGCCGGACAGCGAGGCGGCGTGGGAGCGGGTGACCTGGGCCGCCGCGACCCTGGGCGAGTCGGGCAACCTGCTCATGTTGCCCGGCCGCGCCGCCGGCGACGACTGGGTGGAGTACGCCCAGGGCCTGGTCAGCGCCGCCGAGGGCGCCCTGCAGGCCGCCCGCGCGCGCGACGCCCAGGCGCTGTTCGATGCCGGCGGGCATATCTACCAGGTATGCCGCGCCTGCCACAACCAGTACTGGCCCGAAGCCCGCGACGACTGATGCGGGCGCTGCCGGCCATCGCGCTCGTGGCGTTGTTCGCCGCCGCCCTGCCCGGCCAGGCCCACGATCTCTCCGCCGCCAACGCCGCCTTCGTGCAGGGCCTGCAGGGTGCGGCCACCGGGCCATTTCTCTACCTGGGCGCGAAACACATGGTCACCGGCGCGGATCACCTGCTGTTCCTGCTGGGCGTGATCTTCTTTCTCTACCGCGGGCGCGACATCCTGCTCTACGTCACCCTGTTCACGCTCGGCCACAGCCTCACCCTGGTGCTGGGTGTGTGGGCGCAGTGGCAGGTCAATGCGCACCTGGTGGACGCGATCATCGGGCTGTCGGTGGTGTACAAGGCCTTCGAGAACATGGGCGGGTTTAAGCGCGTCTTCGGTGTCGCGCCCGACACGCGCATAGCGGTGTTCGTCTTTGGCCTGTTTCACGGCCTCGGGCTGGCGACGAAACTGCAGGGCCTTGTCGGCGACGATGGCCTGCTGCGCAACCTGCTCAGCTTCAACCTCGGCGTGGAGCTGGGACAGGCGCTCGCCCTGGGCCTGTTACTCGCGCTGCTGCTGGGCTGGCGCGCCAGGCCGCGCTTCGCGCAACAGGCTTTCGGCGCCAACGCGGTGCTGATGTGCGCCGGGTTCGTGCTCGCGGGCAACCAGTTCGCGGGGTACCTGTTCTCATGAGCGCGGCCCCGTCCGCCGCGAGCATCATTGCCGCCAGCGCAGCCGCGCTGGCGCTGGCGGCGCTACTGCTGGTGACCCTCATCCTGCCCGCCGAGTACGGCTGGGACCCGCTGGGCAGCGGCGCGGCCCTGGGACTGCTCGACCTGGCCGGCAGCGAGGACTCGCCCCTGCGCGCGCAGGACGCGCCGTGGACGCGGGACGAGATCAGCTTCCGCCTGGCGCCCTTCGAGGCGGTGGAATACAAGTACCGCATGCGCGCCGGCGCGGTGCTGCTGTTCGACTGGCAGGCGCAGGGCGAGGTGGTGTACGACCTGCACGCGGAGCCGGACGGGGCGGCACCGGGTTTCGCCCAGAGTTTCGAGACGTCGCGCGCAGCCGCCGCCGCGGGCAGCTACAGCGCGCCCTTCGACGGCATCCATGGCTGGTTCTGGCAGAATCGCGGGGACCGCGAGATAACGCTGCGACTGCGCAGCAGCGGTTACTTCACCGCGGCGACGGAGTTGCGCGACGGGCGCAGCTTCCACTACGACCTCGCCGCCGATGTTCAGCCGTAGGCCATCTCCAGCAGCTCGCGCACCGACTCGATTTCGCCCCACCAGTACATGACAAAACCCAGTACCACCGCGGCGCAGGCCAGCAGCGCCGCGCACTGCGCATCCCTTGCCTGGGCGTTACCCCGGTCCTCGTCCACGGCGACCTCCTAGCCGGAAAAACCGATCCAGCGCCCGGTGGCCGCCACCGAGAACCAGATCATCAGCGAAGCCAGCGCCACCAGGCGCAGCGTCCACGGGTGCACCGCGTCGGCGTGGCGCAGCAGCGGCCGCCGCACCAGGTACACGAACACGACGCCCACCGCCAACGCCAGCATCTTGTACCAGAACACCGGCAGGTAATAGACCTTGACCGCCACGCCGCAGGCCATGAAGACGCCGCTGCACACGACCACCAGCAGGGCCCAGGCAAACACCCGGTGGCAGCGCTGCTGCACCGTGGCCAGCGGCACTTCGCGCAGCAACAGGCCGAGCAGGCGCGCATCGGCGACCAGCACCGCGCCGCCGAGCAGGGCCATGGACAACAGGTGCAGCGCCTGCACCAGTGCGAACACGGCGCCCCAGGTCTTGCCGGCGACACCGAGCGGCGTCGTTTCCATCCACTCGAACAATGGCAGCAGCTCCTGCCAGGCCTGCAGGCGCCAGTCGGACAGTCCCAGCCAGGCGCCGGCAACAAGCAGCGCTGCGACCGCGGCGCTGCGGCTGTAGGGCAGGGAAAACGCGCTCACCGCCACCGCCTAGAACTGCGCCTGGCCGTCGATGCAGCCGGCCAGCGTGGCGATAAGGGGCGCCGGGGCGGCGCTGCAATCGAACCAGTCGTAGGCGATGAATCGCCCGCAAATGACGATCAATGCCCAGAAGACAAGGGACAGCGCCGCGCCCAGCCGCAGGCGCGCCGGTGCGCGCGCCGCGAGTTCCCAGCCGGCGGGCGCGGCGCGCAGGCGGCGGTGAAACAGCCAGGCGTTGAGCGCCGCCAGCAGCAGCAAAACCAGCTTGACGCGAAACCACAGGCTCTGCGCGGTGCGCACGGGAATGGCGTAGAACAGCAGCACGCCGGTGACGATCATCACGCTGAAGCCGACCAGCATGGGCAGGTTGAGACGCCTGGCGACGGCGCTGGCCGGCACATCCGTGAGCGCCAGGCCCAGCATGCGCAGGTCGATCAGGAACAGCATGCCCAGGCTGATCATCAGCGCCAGCACGTGGGTGGACTCGACCCAGTTGTACAGGTAGTACGACTCGTGCAGCGCGGTGCTCCAGTCGTGGCCGTCCACCCAGACGGCGAAGTCGTAGATCCAGCGGTTCAAGTCGTCGTTCGCCCGCGCTAGCGGTCGCGCGGATCGGAGCCGTCTTTCGGCGCGCCGGTGCCCGAGGAGCCCATGAACACCCGGCGCCCGTCGGCGAAGATCAGGTCGCGGCCGTTGGCCTTGCAGGCGGGCTGGCAGCGCTTGTCCTTGGCCTGGTAGCCGCGCACGCGTATCTCACTGCCGATGGGCAGGGAGTTCTTGTGAATGCCCGAGCGCAGCAGCGTGTTCGGTGTACCGCCCTCCACCATCCAGTCCTCGGTACTACCGTCCTGCGCCACCACCGCCAGGTGAATCCACGCGTGGGGATTGATCCACTCCACCCGGGTCACCTTGCCCTCCAGCGTCACCGGCGCGTCCTTGTCGAACTCGGCGGAAAACGCGTGGTGGCCGCGCACCTGCCAGGACAGCAGCGCGACCAGCGGCAGCAGTGACAGGGCGATCAGTCTGGTGTGCAACATGGTTTATCCCTCTTCTTCCTGGCGCGCGCCGGCGAGAATATTCGGCAGCGCGTAGTTGCCCTCGTGGCAGGCGTACTCGTAGATCGGCCCCTCGCTGGCGCGCAGGGTCAGTTCGCCGCGCCAGGGCTGTCGGTAGATGCTGTCGTCGCTGACTTCGAACTGGTAGAGAATCTCGTCGTCGTTGAGCCGGGTAAATCGCTCCTCGACCACGCTGTCCTGGGTCATGAACAGCTGGTGCTTGATCGCCAGGCGCATGTTCTGCTGCGGGTGGAACTGCGTGGTGCGCACCACCAGGGTATCGCCCTCCCAGTGACCCAGGGAATCCCCCAGCCAGGGGCGCAGCGCCGGCGGCAGCGGGCTGGCGTTCAGGCGCACGGTGCGCACGTTGTGGTTCATCTCCACCAGGATGAAGACGTGGTCGCGGGACTGCACGAACTGGTAGTTGTTGTTGTACAGCACCGGCAGCATCGGCGGCCCGCCGGAGGAGCCGAAGCCCACCGTGCAGCGCTCGCCGTTGGGGCGCTCCTCGGGATTGTCGTGGCGGCTCATCATGCGGTAACCGTTCCAGTAGAACCTGGCGCGGCCCCACAGTGTGTAAGGCACCTCGCCGTCGTCGGGCTCGACGATGATGGAGCTGCGCGGCTCGCCGCGCACGCGCAGCACACGCGTGCCGGGGTCGACCCAGAAGGAATTGTAGCCGCCGACATTTTCGCCCGCCTGCAAATCGCCCTCGGGCAGGTTGTCGATCTCCTCGAGCCGCTCGGCGCCGTTTTTCTCGATGAACGCGGCCTGCGCCTCGGTCAGCACCAGTTCCTCGATTTCATCCGGCCGCTTCAGTTCGGTCAGGGTGGCGCTGGTCCAGATGCCCTGCAGGTCCGGGTGGCCCCAGGGCATGCGCGGCGCCTGCCACTGCTGGGCTGTGGCCAGGGCGGGCAGCACCAGGCAGTACGCGGCAAACAGTCGTGCAATCATGCGGTGTGGCCTCCTTCGAGCCGGCGACTCAATCGAGGGGTTCCCTGCGCAGGTGCCCGTACATCAGTTCCTCGACGTACTCGACGCAGTTGAACTGTAGCATGTTCTCGTCCGCGCCGACGCGCCGGTACAGGGGCATGCGAATCGTCCACGGGCGGGTGAACACCTGTGGGTCTTCCAGGGTCGCCGAGTAGTCGATGGTGTGATCCGAGGTGCGCACAAAACGCTCGGTCACCACGAGCTGGTCGCTGTGGTAATTGCCCGCGCGATCGAGCCAGGTGCGGTCGTTCATGCCGGTGGTCTCGATCACCAGCGTATCGCCTTCCCAGCGCGCCCAGGACTGGCCCATCCAGGAGTCGATGGGCGCCGGGCCCGGGTCGGACAGCGCCACATTGCGCACCGCCCCGGCATAGGCGTAGGAAAACAGCAACGCGTTGTCGTTGTGCACGATACGGAAGGGGTGCGGCATGTAGGTGGCGCGCGGGATGCCCGGCAGGTAGCAGTACACTTCCGGGTCGGCGCTCACCCAGTTGCGCGCGTTCTCCTCGCGCTGCGCCAGGGCGCCGGGCTTGTAGGGTATTGCGCCGCCTTCGACCACACCCAGGCTGGGCGGCAGGGCGCCCACCGCGCCCAGCGCCACCAGTTCCTTCGCCGGCACCGGCACCACGGGCCCCTCGCGCATGACCTGGGCGGCGCGGCCCGGGTGCGCCTCGAGATTGTGGTTGGCGCTGTTGAGTACCTGCCAGACGCCGCTGAAGTCGACCTTGCCGCCGGCGGTGCGCGGCGGCTCGTAGGCCGCGACCTGGGCGGCGAGGAAGACCAGCATCGCCGGTATCAGTCTGGACGCTTTCATTATCGTTGTCTCCTGCAGTTCAATCGGTTTGCGGCGCCCGCGGCAGGGCAAAGGCCACCAGGTGGTCGCCCGGCGGACTGCCGCCGGCCCAGTGACCGCCGGCCGCGATGACCACAAACTGCCGGCCGCCGGGGCGCACCTGGTAGGTCATGGGCAGGGCGTTGCCCGCCGTCGGCAGGTCGCCGCGCCACAGCTCCTGCCCGGTGCGCACATCGAAGGCGCGCAGCACGTGCTCGTTGGATACCCCGGCAAACACCAGCCCGGTGGCGGTCAGCATGGGCCCGGCCATGCCCGGCAGCCCCTCTATCCACCAGAAGGGGAAAGGGGCCAGGTCACGGGTGGTGCCCATCGGCACACTCCACAGCGTGCGCCCGGCGACCAGGTCGATGGCGTCCAGCGTACCCCAGGGCGGCGCGGTGCAGGGCAGTCCCAGCGGCGACATCAGCCAGCCCGCGTCCACGCAGTAGGGCGTGCCCTCCTGGAGCTGCATGCTCCCGGCACATTGCTCGCGCGGGATCAACCGCGTGAAGCCGGGTACGCGATTGGTGTGCACCACCATGACGCCGCTGTCCGGGTCGATCGCGGGCGAGCCCCAGTTGTTGCCGCCGGCGTTGCTCGGGTAATTGATACTGCCCTGCAACGACGGCGGCGTGTAGATGCCATCGTTGTGCATATCGCGCAGTTTGTCGGCGCAGTGCCCGCGGTCCCAGAAAGTCAGGCCCCAGGCCATCTCCGGCGTCAGCGGTCCCTCCACGGTGTAGGGCACGTGGCTGGGAAAGGGCTGCGTCGGCGACAGGTACTCGCCCGGGACCAGGCCCCGCTGCGGCACCGGGCGCTCCTGGACCGGCCACAGCGGTTCGCCGGTCTGCCGGTTGAGCACGAAGGTCATGCCCATCTTGGTCACCTGCACCAGGGCGGGAACAGCTTCGCCGTCGACGGTCAGCGTCACCAGCGTCGGCTGCGCCGGGGTGTCGTAGTCCCACAGGTCGTGGTGCACGAACTGGTAGTGCCAGGCGACCTCGCCGCTGTCGGCGTGCAGCGCGACCACGGAACTGGAATAGTGGTCCAGTCCCTGGCGGTGCCCGCCGTAGTAGTCCGGCGTGGTGTTGCCCGTGGGCAGGTAGACCAGCCCCAGCTCCTCGTCGGCGGCGATGATGGACCACACGTTGGTGGTGCCGGCGCGCCAGGTACCGTCCGCGTTGCGCGCCGGCGTACCCGGCGGCACCGCGCTGAACGCCCACTCCAGCGCGCCGCTGCGTATGTTGTAGGCGCGCACCACGCCGCCGGGGGAGTCGGTGCGCTGGTTGTCCAGCACCATGGAGCCGGTGACCAGGCGGTCGCCGATGATCGCCGGCGGCGAGGTAATGCCGTACTCGCCGGGGTGGTGCGCCGAGAGGCCGTCGCTGGTATCGACCTGCCCGCCGTCACCGAAGTCCGGGCAGGGCCGCCCGCTGGCGGCGTCCAGCGCGATCAGGCGCGCATCGAAGGTGCCGAACACGATACGGTGCTCGCAAAAACCCTCGGCGCCGCTGCGCCAGCTGCTGACCCCGCGGCAGTTCGGCAACACCGGCACCTCGTCCATGTTCACCCCGGGGTCATAGGACCACAGTTCCGCGCCGCTCTGGGCATCCAGGGCGAAGACGCGGTTGAACGGGGTGCAGTAGTACAGGCGGTCCTGCACCACGATGGGGGTGACCTGCATGGAGCTCTGCGACAATCCGGGAGGCGGTCCGTCGCGCTGCGCCTCGCGGTAGTCGCCCGAGCGGTGCGTCCAGGCGACCTGCAGCGCGGCGACATTGTCCGGGGTGATCTGGTTGGCGCGGGAAAAATGACTGCCGCCAGCGCTGGCGCCGTAAGCGGGCCAGTCGGCGGCCACGCCCGGCGGCGGCGCCTGCAGCGTGGTCGCCTTGCACGCCACCAGCAGCGGCAGCGCCAGGCAGGCCGCCAGCGCGCTGAAAATGCGCTGCCCTGTGTAATTATTCACCGGCGAGTCGGGGCCTCTTGCGGGTATATTTTGACCAGACGGTCATTAAAACAGAGCCGGCGGCAAATCACCAGCGGCTCGAGCCGGCGCAGGGCCGCGGGCGCCGCTGCTGCCGCTGCGGACTGCGCAGCGCGCGAGCCATGCAGTACACTCCACCCGGGCTGGCCGTTTGCGCCATGTCAGCGGCGGCGCGGGCAGACCACAATACGCAGTTCGGGTACGACAACAGGGAGCACGCATGGATATCAAACTCGACCAGCCGGCGGAGGGTCCGCTGGCGGGCATACGCGTCCTGGACATCACCGGCATGATTACCGGCCCGCTGTGCGGCCAGCACCTGGGCGACCTCGGCGCCGACGTGATCAAGATCGAGCCCCTGCACGGCGAGGTCGCGCGCTGGATGGCGCCGCCGCAGCAGGCCGGGCTGAGTGGCTTTTACGCACAACAGAACCGCAACAAGCGCAGCCTCGCGGTAGACCTGAAGCACCCCGAGGGCATCGCCCTGATCAAGCGCCTGGCGGCGGACGCGGACCTGCTGCTGGAGAACTTTCGCGCCGGGGTGGCGGACCGGCTGGGCATCGGCTACGAGGCCCTGCGCGCCGACAACGAGCGTCTCATCTACCTGGCGATCAGCGGCTTCGGGCCGGACGGCCCCTACTCCGACCGCCCCGTCTACGACCCGATCGCCCAGGGCCTGGTCGGCGGCTGTTTCATCCAGGGCATGCCCTTCGGCGACCGGCCGCAGCTCATCCAGTCGGCCATCGTGGACAAGACCACAGCGCATATCGCCGCCGGTATCGGCGTGTCCGCCCTGTACGCCCGGGACCGCCCCGGCGGCACCGGCAAGGGGCAGCGCGTGGACGTGCCCATGATCGACAGCTGGGCCGCCGCCTCGCTGTCGGACATGATGCCCACGGATGCCTTCGTGCCCAACGACATGCCGGACCCCACGCCGCTGGCGGTACTGCGCACTTTCGAGACCCAGGACGGCTACGTCGTGGGGATGGCGCTGCAGGACAACCACTTCCAGGGCCTGTGCAAGGCGCTGGAGTGCGAGGAACTGCTGCAGACGCCGGGCATGCGCGACGTCGGCGAGCGCATCGGCGACTTCGGCCCGTGGCTGGACGCCATCGGCGAGGTGATGAAGCGCTTCACCACCGAGGACCTGCTGGCGCGCCTGGATGCGCACGGGGTGCCCTTCGGCCCGGTGAAAACGGTGCGCGAGTTCGCCGAGGACCCGCAGGCGCGCCACAACCGCACGATCTTCGACGCCGAGCACCCCGAGGCCGGCACCATGCGCTACATCCGCTACCCGGGGCACCTGTCGGAGACGCCCGCGTCGCTGCACAGGCACCCGCCGCGACTGGGCGAGCACAGCCGCGAGATTCTCGCCGAGGCGGGGCTCGCCGGGGCGGATATCGAGCGGCTGGTGAGCGAGGGCGTGATCGGCGTCTGAGGGCGCGGCTCAGTCACCCGTGTACACGGCCGGCGACTTCTCCAGCATCGCCGCCATGGCGCGGCGGTGATCCTCGCTGTGGTGGCAACTGGCCTGGAAGCTCGCGCTCATGTCGAGCAGGTCCTCCAGTTGCATGCGCTGCGCCGCCTTCATCAGGCGCTTGCTCATGCGCAGGGCCTGCGGCGGCTTGCTGGCGAAGTCCGCGGCCAGCGCCCGGGCGCGCGGCACCAGTTCCTCCGCGGCGACAATCTCCAGCAGCAATCCCAGCTGCAGCGCCTCGTCGGCGTCGATGACACGGCCGCTGAAGGTCAGTTCCGCCGCGCGCTGGTAGCCCACCAGGCGCTGCAGGAAAAAGGCGCCGCCGTCGCCCGGTATCAGGCCGAGATTGAGGAAGGTCTCGCCGAATTTCGCCGCCGGCGAACCCAGGCGGATGTCGCACATGCAGGCCAGGTCGAAACCGGCGCCGATGCCGGGGCCGTTGACCGCCGCGATTGCCGGCACCTCCAGGCCGTGCAGGGCCCGCGTCATGCGCTGGATACTGTGCCGGTAGCCCTCGGCGATACGCGCCGGGGCACCGGCGAAAATGCCGCAGCCGTCGCGGATGTCCTTGACATTGCCCCCGGCGCTGAAGGCCCGGCCCTCCCCGGTGATCACCAGCGCCCGCACCTGCGGGTTGCTGTTGGCCCAGTGCACGGTGGCGCAGATATCCTCCACCAGCGCCGTACCGGTCAGTTCGTTGCGCACGTCGTCGCGCGCGAAGCTCAGGGTGGCGACGTGAGCGTCGAATTCCAGTCGGGCGTCGACCGTGGCGGGCAGTGCAGTCATGGGGCTATCCTGTGGGGGCGCGTGGGACAGGCAGTATAGCGCCGCGAAATCGGGGAAAACCAGTTAACATGCCCGCTCACGCTGGACGTTGTAATCGAGGACAGGCGATGGGCTTTTTTGAACAGGACGAGGACCTGCTGGCGATCCGCGAGGGCGTGCGCCAGGTGTGCCGACAGTTTTCCGACGAGTACTGGCGCGAGCGCGACGCCGACGGCGAGTTCCCCGAGGAGTTCCACCGCGCCATGGCCGAGGGCGGCTGGCTGGGCATCACCATGCCGGAACAGTACGGCGGGCAGAACCTGGGCGTGGCCGAAGCGGCCATGATGATGCACGCGGTGGGCAATGGCGGTGGCGGTATGGCGGCGGCGTCGACCATCCAGATCAACCTGTTCGGCCCCCATCCCATACTGCTGTTTGGCACGGAGGAGCAGCAGGCGCGCTGGGTGCCCGACCTGGTGCAGGGCCGCGACAAGGTCGCCTTCGGCGTCACCGAACCCAACGCCGGGCTGGACACGACCAGCATCACCACCTTCGCCGAGAAGGTCGACGGCGGCTGGCGCGTCAACGGTCGCAAGATCTGGACCACCACCGCCCAGGTGGCTACCAAGTACCTGCTGCTGTGCCGCACCACGAAGCGCGAGGACTGCGCAAAACGCACTGACGGTATCAGCCTGTTCTACACCGACTTCGACCGCGACAAGCTGGAGGTGCAGCGCATCCCGAAGATGGCGCGCAAGGCGGTGGACTCCAATATGGTGTTCATCGACGACCTGTTCATTCCCGACCAGGACCTGATCGGCGAGGTGGGCAAGGGCTTTCCCTACATCCTCGCGGCGATGAACGCCGAGCGTATCATCATCGGTTCGGCCGCCGTCGGCCTGGGCATGGATGCGCTGAGCCGCGCCGCCGGCTATGCGCAGGAGCGCGAGGTGTTCGGGCGCCCCATCGGCATGAACCAGGGCATCCAGCATCCGCTGGCGCAAAACTGGATGCAACTGGAAGCCGCCTGGCTGATGTGCCAGCAGGCGGCGCGGCTATACGACGCCGGCCAGCCCTGCGGGGCGCAGGCCAACGCCGCCAAGTACCTCGGCGCCGAGGCCGGTTACCACGCGGCCGAGCGCGCCGTGCTCACCCACGGCGGCATGGGTGTGGCGAAGGAGTACAATGTCGAGCGCCTGTTCCGCGAATCCATGCTCATGCGCATCCTGCCCATCACCGAGCAGCTGATCATGAACTACATCGGCGAGCACGTGCTGGGCATGCCCAAGTCCTACTGAGGAGACGTCATGTGAGCAGCACGTATAACAGCCGCCTGGAACGGGAATTTTTCCGCATGCTCAATCGCGTGGTGGAACCGGCGGTGCGCCGCGGCATCGGCTCGCCGCGTTTCGTGCCGGGAGGACTCATCGTGCTGGAGAGCGTCGGTTTCCGCAGTGGCGCCACCCGGCGCACGCCGCTGGTGGCGACCCGCCTGGGCCGCTACGTGTTCGTCAGCACCGTGCGCGGCGAGCGCTCGTTCTGGGTCAGGAACCTGCGCAAACAACCGCGCGTCACCTATTACCTGGGCGGCAGGGCGCGCCAGGCGCGCGCTTTCGTGCTCATGCCGGGCAAGCGCTACCGGCGGCCCAAATCCCTGCCGCCGCTGATTGCCGGCATCACCGACTTCCTCGCGCCCTACACGCGGGCAGGCTGGGCCTTCGCGGTGCTGGCTCCGGTCGCGGAACCCGCCTAGGCCGCGTTGCCGCCGGCGCGGCGCCGGCGGCGGCGCTTGCGGCCCTGGCCGGGGCGCTGTTCGCCCGCGCGGTTGCCGCCACCGCGGTTCGCGGCCTGCTGGCCGTGTGCGGCGCCACCGCCGCGCCTGCCCGACGCGCGCGGTTTGCGCAGGGGGGCACTCTGCGGCAACTCGTGGTCCGGCTCGAAACCGTCGACATAGGCGCGCTCGATATGGCGCTGGATGAGTTGCTCGATGCCGTTGAGGTGCGCGATCTCGTCGGCGCTGACCAGTGAGTAGGCCGTGCCGGTCGAGCCCGCTCGGCCGGTGCGGCCGATGCGGTGCACGTAATCCTCGGGCACGTTGGGCAGATCGAAGTTCACCACCTGCGGCAACTGCGCGATATCCAGGCCGCGCGCGGCGATGTCGGTCGCCACCAGCACGCGGATATCACCGTTCTTGAAACCCGACAGCGCGCGCGTGCGCGCGCCCTGGCTCTTGTTGCCGTGGATGGCGGCGGCGTTCACGCCCGCCTTGTCCAGGTACTGCGCGAGGCGGTTGGCGCCGTGCTTGGTGCGGCTGAAGACCAGCACCTGGTCCCAGTCGTTGTCGACCACCAGTTCCAGCAATGCGGCGGACTTGCGCTTCTTGTCCACCGGGTAGACCCACTGCTGCACCGTGTTGGCGGTGGCGTTGGGCGGCGACACCGTGACCTCCTCCGGGTCGTGCAGGATGGTGTCGGTGAGAGCACGGATCTGCTCCGCGAAGGTGGCGGAGAACAGCAGGTTCTGGCGCTGAGCCGGCAGCAGCTTGAGGATGCGGCGGATGTCGTGGATGAAGCCCATGTCGAGCATGCGGTCCGCCTCGTCCAGCACCAGTATCTCCAGGTCGGAGAAGTTCACCTCGCCCTGCTGGTGCAGGTCCAGCAGGCGGCCCGGCGTCGCCACCAGGATATCGACGCCACGGCGCAGGCGCTCGATCTGCGGGTTGATCTTGACCCCGCCAAAGACCACGCTGGTCTTGAAGGGCAGGTACTTGCCGTAGGTGGTCATGCTGTCGGCCACCTGGGCGGCCAACTCGCGGGTGGGCGTGAGCACGAGCACGCGGATGCGGTGCGGGTGCGGCGCGTCACAGCGCTGCAGGTGCTCGAGGATGGGCAGGGTAAAGCCGGCGGTCTTGCCGGTGCCGGTCTGGGCGGCCGCCATCACGTCGCGGCCAGACAGCACCGCGGGGATGGCCCTGGCCTGGACAGGGGACGGCTCGCTATAGCCTTTTTCCGCCACGGCGCGCAGCAGGGGCTCACACAAGCCCAGTTGGTCGAAAGTCATGGGATAGTCTCTGCAGTGTACGATGGCCGGCCCGCGCAATTGCCGTCGGGGCCTGCCGAAGGGCGCGCATGTTACTGCATCCGCGGGCAAATTGATACCGCCACAGGGCGCCCGCCGCTGGTATGCGCGGCCGTTGCCGGGTAATCTGGTCCGCACCTGTCGGCGTATACGCCACAGCCCCGCCCGTTAGCGCAAAAGGACACCCTGCGTCATGCCCCACCGACTTTTTCGCGGCCTGCCCGCCCTGTTCCTGCTCTGCCTGGCCTGCCTGCCGCTGCGGGCGGACACCGACTACCCGCCGCAGGTCTCCCCCATCGTGGAAAACCGCTGCATGGTCTGCCACGGCTGTTACGACGCGCCCTGCCAGTTGAAACTCGACGCCTGGGCGGGGGTGCAGCGCGGCGCCAGCAAGGACAAGGTCTACGACGGCACGCGCCTGCTCACCGCCAACCTGACGCGCCTGTTCGACGACGCCAGCGACACGGCGGGCTGGCGCGACAAGGGTTTCTACCCGGTGCTCGACGAACGGCGGCCGCAGGCGGGCGTCATGGCGCGCATGCTGAACCTGAAACGCCAGCATCCCCTGCCCGCGGGCGACATCCTGCCGGACAGTTTCGACCTCGGCCTGGATCGCCAACAACAGTGTCCGAAAGCCGACGAGTTTGACGCTTTCGCCCGGGACTACCCGCTGTGGGGCATGCCCTACGCGATGCCGGCGCTGTCCGACGCGGAGCACGCCACGCTGGCGGACTGGTTGCAGGCTGGCGCCCCCGGTGTGGCCACAGCGCCCCCCGGCAAGGCCGAGCGTGAAGCCCTGCGCCAGTGGGAGCGGTTCTTCAATGGCAGCAGCCTGAAAGAGCAGCTCATGTCGCGCTATATCTACGAGCACCTGTTCATCGGCGCCCTGTACTTCGCCGACCTGCCGGATTCGCGCTACTACGAGATGGTGCGTTCGCGCACGCCGCCGGGACAGCCCATCGACACCATCGCCACCCGGCGCCCCTACGACTCGCCGGGGACCGAGCCCTTCTACTACCGCCTGCGCCCGGCGCGCACCACGCCCCTGGCCAAGCGGCACATGCCCTACGCGCTGGACGCGGCGCGCATGACGCGCTGGCGCGAGCTGTTCCTGGCGCCGCAGTACACGGTGAGCGAGCTGCCCTCCTACAGCACGCGCGTTGCGTCCAACCCGTTCGTCGCCTTCCGCGAATTGCCGCAGCTGAGCCGCTACCGTTTCATGCTCGACGAGGCGCAGTTCACAATCATGGGGTTCATCAAGGGGCCGGTGTGTCGCGGCCAGGTGGCGTTGAACGTCATCGACGACCATTTCTGGGTCGTGTTCATCGACCCGAACGACCAGTCCGCGCAGTCATCGGCTGACTTCCTCGCCCAGGAGAGCGGCAACCTGCGCATGCCCAGCGGCGACAGCGGCCTGCTGGTGTCCCTGGTGGAATGGCGCAAGTACGCGAAAAACCAGTTGCAGTTTCTCAAGGCGAAGATGGATTTCATTGCGCGCCAGGTCAGCGCGGAAGACGTGGCGGTGGACCTGGGCCTGATCTGGGACGGCGACGGCGACAACGACAACGCCTCGCTTACGGTCTTCCGCCATTCCGACAGCGCCTCGGTGGTCAAGGGCCTGGTCGGCCGCTACCCGAAAACCGCCTGGGTGATCGACTACTCGCTGCTGGAGCGCATCCACTACCTGCTGGTGGCGGGTTTCGATGTCTATGGCAACGTCGGCCACCAGCTGGAAACCCGCCTGTACATGGACTTCCTGCGCATGGAGGGCGAACAGAACTTCCTGCTGTTCCTGCCGGAAGCGGAGCGCCTGAAACTGCGCGACTACTGGTACCGCGGCGCGGCGGAGCACGCGAAAAAGTACGTGCTGGGCGACTCGGTCGCCTTCGACCGCGACACGGACATCCAGTACCACAGCGACAACCACAAGGTCGAGCTGATGGACATGCTGAAACAGCGGCAGTACGGCGCGCAGGCGGCGCGCTACCACGTGGACAATGCGCTGTTACAGCGCCTGGCACGGCAGACCGGGGCCAATCTCAGCTTCCTGCCGGAGGTGGCGTTCCTGGATGTGCTGCACAAGGACGGCCGCTCCAGCATCTACTCCCTGGTACACACCAACGGCTTCACGAACAACGCACAGCTGTTCAAGGAGGAGCAGCGGCGCCTGCCGGACGAGGACTACGTGAGCGTGGTCAGCGGCTTTATCGGCGCCTACCCCAACGTGTTTTTCCAGCTGCCGGAGAGCGACCTGGCGTCTTTCGTCGACGCTATCGCGGCGCTGGACAGCGACAAGGCCTACGCCGCGCTGGTGTCGCGCTACGGCGTGCGGCGCAGCGCGCCGTGGTTCTGGTCGCTCAGCGACAAGCTGCGCGCGCGCTATGCGCAGGAGCAGCCGCTGGAGGCGGGCCTGTTCGACCTCAACCGCTATGAGAACCGCTAACGGCGCTCATTCCTGCGTGTAGCGGCTGTCCCAGCGCTCGACGATCGCGGCGTGGGAGCCGTCCTTGCGCGCGGCCGCCAGGGCGCGGTTGAAGGCGGCGACGATATCCTCGTGGCCCTGCAGGCTACGGTTGACCGCCAGGTGCCGCGCCACCGCCGGCAGCTTGACCCCGGTGACGGTGTACTTGCTGATGCTGTCCTTCAGGTACTCGTGCAGGTAGTGATTGACCGTGCGCCGGTCGCCGATGACGAAATCCACGGAGCCGTTCTGCAGATTGAGCAGGTTCTGGATCAGGTGATTTTCCTGTACCAGCACCAGGCCGGGCACCGCGTCGAAATCCACGCCGTAGGCGTAGTCCGTGCGCACGCCCAGGCGCGCCCCGGACAGGTCCGCCAGCTCGTCGTAGCGATTGTTGTTGTCGCGGCGCTTGAGGATGATCAGCTCGGCCTGCAGGTAGGGCTCACTGTACAGCAGGTACTCGTCGCGCTCGGCGGAGTACCAGGCCGCGGCCAGGCCGTCGTAGACACCCAGCTGCGCACCTTCCACCGCCCGTGACCAGTTCTCGATACTCACCTGTGCCGTGTAATCCGTGCCGGCGAACACGTGCTGCACCAGCTCCAGCGCCAGACCCTGCTGCGGCAGTTTGGCGTCCGCGTAGGGCGGCGAGGTGTTCGCCATCAGGCGCAGGTTCTGCTCGGCCTGGGCGTGGCTGCACAGGACGAGGACGGCGATCAATAACAGGCTGAGTCTGGACATGCTTGAACCTCTGTAGAGGGCGACGCGCATCGTGCCCGGGGCCTGATTATCGACAATCCCCCACGGCCTGTCACCCGTTGCGGCGATAGTGCTATGCTCCGCAACCAGTCGTAACAGAGGAAAACGCCATGGGGAAAAAAGCGCTGGCCTGGTCCGCCGTCGCGTCGCTGCTGGTGGTGTTTGCCGCCATCCAGTTCGTCCCCTCGCCACCCCTGCAGGTGCCGGCGCAACTGCCCGCGCCCGAGCGCGCCGCGCACCGCCTGCTGAACTTCGAGGGCATACACAACTTCCGCGACCTCGGCGGCTACCCCGCCGCCGACGGGCGCCGGGTGCGCTGGGGTGTGCTCTACCGCAGCGGCACCCTGGCGCACGCGACGCGCCAGGACCTGGAGGGACTGGCCGGCCTGGGCCTGCGCACCCTGGTGGATTTCCGCTCGGCGCAGGAAAAGGTCGAGGAACCCAACCGCCTGCCGGATCCCCTGCCCTTCGAGGTGGTGGACATACCCACACTGGATGACGCCAACCAGGCGCTGGTGGGCGAGATTTTCGCGCGTATCGAAAGCGGCGACTTCGACGGTTTCGACCCGGGCGCCACCATGATCAGCGCCAACCGCCAGTTCGCCACCGAGTTCACGCCCCAGTTCCGCCAGTTCCTGCAGCAGGTGCTGGCGGCGCAGGGCGCACCGGTGGCCTGGCACTGCAGTGCGGGCAAGGATCGCACCGGCTGGGCCGCGGCGGTGCTGCTGCGCATCCTCGGCGTGCCCGAGGACGTGGTGATGCGTGACTACCTGGCCAGCGCGGCGCCCTCCATCGAGTCGCGCAGCAACCAGCTCAGGTTACTGCGCCTGTTCAAGGGCGACCAGGCGGCGGACAAGCTCGCCGTGCTGATGGGTGTGGAGGCGCCCTGGCTGCAGGCCGGTTTCGACGAGGTGCAGCGCAGCTGGGGCGGTTTCGACGCCTACGTCCGCGACGGGCTGGGCCTGAGCGAGGCGGATGTCACGCGCTTGCGCGCGACGCTGTTGCAATAACCCGCTGCCCCGGGGTTTGACGCGCTAGTGCAATTACTTGAGCCGCCCGACAGCGGGACAGGCTCTATAATCTACGCCGCGAACACAATCCACCGACAACAACGGACCCGGCATGAATTTCGAATTTTCCGAGGAACAGCAGTTCATCCGCGACCAGGCGCGCAATTTTCTCAGCCAGGAATGCACCACGGCAGTGGTGCGCGGCGTACTGGAAAGCGACGCGGCCTGTGACCGCGACCTGTGGGGCAAGATCGTCGAGCTGGGCTGGACCGCCATGGCCATCCCGGAAGAGCACGGCGGACTGGGCCTGGGCTACCTGGAGCTGTGTGTGATCGCCGAGGAACTCGGTCGCGCACTAGCGCCCGTGCCCTTCTCCTCCAGCGTCTACCTGGCCACCGAGGCGATCGTGCGCTTCGGCAGCGCGGACCAGCGCGCCCACTACCTGCCGCGGCTGGCAGCGGGGGAACTGATCGGCGCCCTGGCCCACGCCGAGGGGCCGGGGGAGGCGGTGAACCTGCAGGTGCTCGACAACCGGCTCAGCGGCAGCAAGTGGCCGGTGCCCGACGGCGATGTCGCCGATATCGCCGTGGTCAGCGCGCGCGACGCGCAGGGCGAGCTGCGGCTGTACATCGCCGACCTGAATCACGACGGGGTGCGCCGCAACACGCTGCACAGCATGGACCCGTCGCGCTCCCAGGCGCGCATCGATTTCGACGCCGCCGTGGTGGCGCCGCTGGGCGACGCCGGTGAGCGGGAACTGGACGCGCTGCTGGACGGCGCCGCGGTGCTGCTGGCCTTCGAACAGGTCGGCGGCAGCCAGGCGGCCATGGACAGCGGGCTGGAGTACACCAAACAGCGCTACGCCTTCGGCCGCCCGGTCGCCTCCTTCCAGGCCTTGAAACACAAGTTCGCCGACATGTTCGTCGCCATCGAGCTGGCGCGGTCCAACGCCTATTACGGCGCCTGGGCCCTGTCCAGCGACGCGCCGGACCTGCCGCTGGCGGCGGCCACCGCCCGGGTCAGCGCCAGCGACGCCTACTACCTGGTGAGCAAGGAGAACCTGCAGGCCCACGGCGGCATGGGCTTTACCTGGGAGTTCGACTGCCACCTGTACTACCGCCGCGCGCAACTGCTGTCCAGCCAGGTCGGCAGCCAGCGCCGCTGGAAAGACCTGGTCGCCACCCGCCTGCTGCAGGCCGCCTGAGGAGCACGTCATGGATTTCGAAGATACCCCGGAACTGGCTGAATTTCGCCGCGAGGTGCGCGCCTGGCTGGACGCCAACGCCGAGCGCCGCAGCGACGCGCTGTACATGGGCATGGAGGGCGAGCAGGCTTACCGCGAGGCCAAGCAGTGGTACCTGGACAAGGCCCGCGCCGGCTTCGCCAGCCTGACCTGGCCGAAAGAGTACGGCGGCGCCGGTCTCACCGCCCTGCACGAGGTGGTGTGGACCCAGGAGGTGGCGAACTACCGCACCCGCGACGGCTACTTCGTCATCGGCATTGGCAACTGCGGCCCGGCGATCATGCACTTCGCCGACGAGGACGCCAGGCGCGAGCTGCTGCCGCGCATGGCCAGCGCCGAGGACGTGTGGTGCCAGCTGTTTTCCGAGCCCAGCGCGGGCTCGGACGTGGCCGGCCTGCGCACCCGCGCCGAGCGCGACGGCGACAACTGGATCGTCAACGGCCAGAAAATCTGGACCTCCGGCGCGCAGTACTCCGACTACGGTGTGGTGCTCACGCGCACCGACCCCGACGTCTCCAAGTACGCGGGCCTGACCATGTTCATGATCGACATGCGCCAGGAGGGCGTGGAGGTACGGCCGATCAAGCAGGCCGACGGCGGCCAGCATTTCAACGAGGTGTTCTTCAACGACGCGGTCATCCCCGACAACTACCGCCTCGGCGAGGTGGGCGGCGGCTGGTCCGGCGCGCTGGCGGTGCTGATGAGCGAGCGCCTGGCGATCAGCGGCATCCAGCCCACCGGGTTCCCGCAGTTCCTGGGCATGGTGCGCTCGCTGCAGCTGGACGGCGAGCCGGTGGCGCAGGACCCGCTGGTGCGCGAGCGGCTGGCCACCTGGTACAGCCAGTACGCCGGTCTGCAGGCGGCGAACAAGCGCATGATCACCGCCGTGGCCAAGGGCGGCTTCGCCGGCGCGGAGGCTTCACTGGGCAAGCTCGTCGGCGCGGTGATGAACCAGGAGATCGCCAATTTCAGCTGCCAGTTGTTCGGCCAGGCGGGCATCGTGCAGGACGAACAACTGAGCCCGGAGCGCGCGCATTTCCAGGGCTCGGTACTGTCCTCGCCGTCGGTGCGCCTGGCCGGCGGCACCGATGAGGTGATGCGCAACATCATCGCCGAGCAGGTGCTGGGTATGCCGCAGGAGCCGAGGGCGGACAAGGGCATGGCCTTCAAGGACATCCCCACCGGTCCCGAACCGGGCTAGCCGCCGGCGCACAAAACCCTGTGTCTGGCGCGCCGCGGCTGCTAGACTGCCCGGCGATGGATGCCGAAGCCCTGCCAACACTCCTCGGGGTAGCCGTGGTGCTGGTCTACGTACTGGCCGTGGTCTCCGCTTTCGAGGCGGTACTCAAGGCGCGCACCGCCCAGGGCGCCATCGCCTGGACCATCTCGCTGGTCGCCTTCCCCGTGCTCACCGTGCCCATCTACCTGGTATTCGGCCGCAACCGCTTTACCGGTTACCTGGAGCAGCGCGAGTTCATCGAGGCCGAGTCGCGCCGGCTGATCGAGCACACCAGCGGCAATGTGGCCGAGCACATCGTGCCGGTGACGCCCGAGATGCCGGTATACGGCTCGCTGTCGCGCCTGGCGCGCATGCCCGCCACCGAGGGCAACGCCGTGGCATTGCTGATCGACGGCGCGCGCACCTTCGACAGCATCGCCGCCGGCATGCAGCGCGCGCGCAAACACATCCTTTTCCAGTTCTACATCATCCGCGACGACGACCTGGGCCGCCGCCTGGGGCGCATCCTGGCGGACAGGGCGCGGGCGGGGGTAAAGGTGTTCCTGCTCTACGACGAGATCGGCAGCCCGCGCTTTCACCGCACCCGCCTGTACCAGCAGTTGCTGATGACCGGCGTCAACCTGGCGCCCTTCAACACCACCCAGGGCCGGCGCAACCGCTTCCAGCTCAATTTCCGCAACCATCGCAAGGTCGTGGTGGTGGACGGCGAGGAGGCGTGGATCGGCGGCCACAACGTGGGGGTGGAGTACCTCGGGCAGAACCCGCGCTTCGGCCACTGGCGCGACACCCACGTACACTTCCGCGGCCCGGCGGTGCTCAGCGCGGAACTGGCCTTCGCCACCGACTGGCTGTGGGCGACCCAGAGCAACCTGCTGCTGGACTGGGAGGTCAACACCCAGGCCGACGGCGATTGCCGCATGATGATTTTTCCCTCGGACCCCGCCAGCGTGTACGAGGAGGCGGGCCTGATGTTCCACCAGATCATCGTCAGCGCCGCCCGGCGTATCTGGATCGCCAGCCCCTACTTCGTGCCCGACAACGCCATTATCTCGGCACTGCAACTGGCCGCCCTGCGCGGCGTCGATGTGCGCGTGCTCATTCCCGACGAGCCCGACGGGCCCGTGGTCGGCATGGCCAACTGGTCCTTCACCCGCCAGCTGCTGCCGCTGGGGGTCAAGGTGTACCGCTACCAGGGCGGCTTCATGCACCAGAAGGTGCTGCTCATGGACAGCCACCTGGCGGGGGTCGGCACGGCGAACTTCGACAACCGCTCCTTCCGCCTGAATTTCGAGATCACGGTGCTGGTGCAGGACGATGCCTTCGCCGCGCAGGTGGAGGAGATGCTGGAGAGAGATTTCGCCCGCTCGCGCCAGGTCAGCCGCGAGGAACTGGACGACAAGCCCGCCTGGTTCTCCCTGGCGATGGCCGCGGCGAGGTTGCTGTCGCCGGTACTCTAGAGCTTGTCGGCGATGCCCATGATGAAAATCACCAGCACCGCCGGCGGCACCACGAAACGGATGAGAAAGCGCCACAGGGCGTAGCCGCCGGCGTGCAGGGTGGTCAGTTCGTCGCGCGTCGACTCCACGCTCATCACCCAGCCGGCGAAGATCGCGATCAGCAGCCCGCCCAGGGGCAGCAGCACCTGGTTGGAGAACAGGTCCATGGCGTCGTTGAAGTTGCGCCCGGCAAAACGCAGTTCATCCAGCACGTTGTAGGAGAGGAAGGACAACACGCTGAAGCAGGCGATGGAACCGACCACCCATAGCGCACTGCGGTGCCGCGGCATGTCGAAACGGTCTTCAAGCCAGTGGGTGACCGATTCCACCAGGCCGACCATGGAGGTGATGCCGGCCACCGACAGCATGAGGAAGAACAGCACGCTGAACAGGTAGCCGCCGGGCATCTGCGCGAAGGCCACCGGCAGCGTCTGGAAGATCAGCCCCGCGCCCGCCGCCGGGTCCATGCCGTTGTGAAACACCGCGGGAAAGACCACCAGGCCCGCCAACAGCGCGACGCCCGTATCGATGATGACGATGACCATCACCGAGGAGGTGATGGAGATGTGTCGCGGCAGGTAGGAGCCGTAGACCATCATGCCGGCCATGGCGACGCCGAGGGAGAAGAACGCCTGGCCGATGGCCGCCAGCACCGTGCCGAAGCCGATCTTGCTGAAATCCGGTGTGAACAGCCAGGCCAGGGCCTCGTTGAAGCCGCCGGCGAAATAGTTGTACGCCGCCAGGCCGATCAACAGCAGGAACATCACCGGCATCATGATGCGCACCGCGCGCTCGATACCGTCCTTCACACCGGCGTAGATGATGCCGCCGGTGATGGCCAGGCCGATCAGTGTCCAGAACAGCATGCCGCCGTTGCTGCCCAGCACGCCGGCGAACTGCTCGCCGGCGAACTGCGCGTCGACCCCGACGAAACCCGTGGTCAGCGCCTTGAACAGGTACCACAGCACCCAGCCGACGACCACGGCGTAGACGATCTCGATCGTGAAGGCCGCGAGCAGGCCCATGGCGCCGACCACGCGCCAGTTGCGCGAGCGCGCGTTCTGCACGGCCAGTGTTTCCACCGCGCGCGTGGGACTGCCCTGCCCGCGCCGGCCGATGAGCACCTCGGCCATGAGGATCGGCATGCCGATACCGAAGGCGCAGGCCAGGTAGACCAGGACGAAGGCGGCGCCGCCGTTCTCGCCGGTGACATAGGGAAAACGCCAGATATTGCCCAGGCCAACGGCGAAGCCCACCGAGGCCATAAGAAAAGTGAATCGGGATGACCAGTGTGCCCCGCCGGCTGCCGCCATGCGCCCCTCCGCTGTTTTTTTATTCAGGCCAGTCTACACAAATCGCGGGCAAACTTCAGGCGGCCAGGGGGCGGGTGGCGCGCTCCAGCCAGGCGGCGTCGGCGGGTTCGAGCAGCGGGCCCAGCGCACGCGCCACGCGGCGGTGATAGGCGTCCAGCCAGGCGAGCTCGTCCGGGCGCAACAGGGACAGGTCCAGCAGGCGCGTGTCGAAGGGCACCAGGGTCAGCGCCTCGAAACACAGCATCGGGCGCTCACCCGCCTGTTCCACCGCACGCACCACCAGCAGGTTTTCACAGCGCATGCCGAAGGCGCCGTCGCGGTAGTAGCCGGGCTCGTTGCTGACGATCATGCCCGGGCGCAGGGCGACGTCGCTGTTCCTGGCAATGCGCTGCGGCCCCTCGTGCACACTGAGGAAGGCGCCAACGCCGTGCCCGGTGCCGTGGTCGAAATCAAAGCCCTCGCTCCACAGGTACTGCCGCGCCAGCGTATCCAGTTGCATGCCCGTCGTGCCCGGCGGGAAGCGCGCACTGTCCAGGGCGATATGGCCCTTCAAGACCAGGGTGAACAGGCGCCGCACCTCGGCGCCGGGATCGCCGATCGCCACGCAGCGGGTGATATCGGTGGTGCCGTCCAGGTACTGGCCGCCGCTGTCGCACAGGTACACGCTGTCCATGGGCAGGGGCGCGGGCGTGCCGTTGAGGTGGTTGTAGTGGGCCATGGCGGCGTTGGCGCCGGCGGCGGAGATGGTGTCGAAGGAACAGGCGTGGAAGTGCTCCCCCTGGCGGCGCAACTGCAGCAGGTAGTCGGCCAGCACGGCCTCGTCGTGCAGGCGGCCCGCCGCCACCTCGCCGTCCAGCCAGGCGAGAAAGCGCACCACCGCCTGCGCGTCGCGCAGGTGCGCCGCCCGCGCACCCGCCAGTTCGCTCGAATTCTTGCACGCCTTGGGCAGCGCCACCGGATCCTCGCCGGCCACCACCAACGCCCCCGCCGCGCGCAATTGCTGGCGCATCCAGGCGTTGGCACCGCTCTCGTCGAACAGCACGCGACGCCCGCGGCAGGCGGCGAACGCGTCGGCCAGCGCCGCCTCCGCGCGCACCTCGACCCCCGGCCCCACGTGCGCCGCGAAGCCCGCGGGCATGCGCGAGCTGTCGCAGAACAGGGTCGCCTGACCGTCCGCCTGCAGCAGGGCGTGACCGAGCAGCGCGGGCAGCTGGGGGATCTGCGTGCCGCGCAGGTTGAGCAGCCAGCTGACCGAGTCCGGGGCGAACAGCAGCGCCGCGTCGCAACCGGCCGCCGCCACCGCCGCGCCGATGCGCGCGCGTTTGTCGACGCTGGACTCCCCGCTGTACGTCTCGTCCAGCAGCAGCGCCGGCGACGGCGCCAGCGGCGGCCGCTCGCGCCAGCAGCGGTCGACGAGGTTGTCGGCGTCGGCGACCAGTTCCACGCCCGCCTTCTCCAGTGCCGCCGCGGCGGCGTCGAACCAGCGGCAGCTGTGCAGGCGCGGGTCGCAGGCCGCGCGCGCTCCGCGGACCAGGTTGGCGGCGAGCCAGGTCGCGGGAGGCGCGTCGATCAGGTGGTGCAGGGAAAACAGTCCGGCGTCACACTGCCGGCGCGCCTGTTCAGTGTAGCGGCCGTCGACAAACAGCGCCGCCGTGTCCGCCAGCACCAGGAGCATGCCGGCGGAGCCGGTGAAACCGCTGAGCCAGCGCAGCCGCTCATTGCGCTGCGGCAGGTACTCGCCCAGGTACTCGTCGGCGCGGGGTACGAACAGGGCGTCGTAGCCGCGCTGCGCCATGAGGGCGCGCACCGCGGCGAGGCGCTCGGCTATGCAGGACGCATCGGCGCCGGGGTTATTCCTCGAAGAGGTCAAAGTCGGCCTTGGAGATGCCGCAGTCCGGGCACTCCCAGTCCTCCGGGATATCCTCCCAGCGCGTACCCGCGGGAATGCCGTCGTCGGGCAGCCCCTCGGCCTCGTCGTAGATGAAGCCGCAGATCACGCATTCGTATTTCTTGAAGTCACTCATTCTCGGTCGTTCTCACAGGGTGGGTGAAAAAGGATTATACGCCAGTCGCGCCGCGTCAGAACTCACTGTCCAGCCGGATGCGGTAGCCGCCGTTCTCCGGCGCGGCCATCAGGTCCAGGGCGTTGCGCAGCATTGCATCCAGCGGTTCCTCGCCGTGCAACGCGAGGTCTATCTTGTAGCGCCGGCCGTGCAGTTGCGCACTGCCCTGGGCCTGCAGTGACCCGGCGACGGTGACGATCTCGCCGAGCAGCGGCTCGCCCGGTTGCTGCGTGAACTCCAGCGCGTAGGTGCCCAGCGGCACGCGCCCGCGCGGCGAGGCGAAACCGCCGTCCTGCCACACCAGCCTGCCCTCGGCGCTGTAGGGCAGGCCGTCGCGCAGGGACAGGTGTTGCAGTTGCATGGACACGCCGCCATCCACGGCCAGCGGCGCGAAGCGCTGCACCAGTTCCGCCGAGGCCTGCAGTTCCACCTCGCGCAGGTCCAGGTCGCGCTCCCCGCGCAGCCGCAACTGCCCGGAAAAACGCTGCTGGCCCCAATGGCTGTCGAGGGTGACGCGCGGCGCCAGGAACAACAGGGACAGGGGCTCCAGCGACCAGCTCACCCGGCCCAGGGCGAGGTCGCCCGGCGGCAGTCGCAGCACGCAGCGGCTGGCGCTGCCGCGCCACAGGGTGCCCTGGAAACCGGCCATGAGCACCTGTTCGGGCGGCAGTACGCGCCCCAGCAGGCGCGCCGGGGCCTGTGCCACCAGCACGAGCAGGAAAACCAGCACCAGGGCCAGGCCCCCGGAGAGTCGGGCCAGGCGCATCACTACCCGGCCTGCGCGATGCGCACTGTGGCGTTGACGCGGCCCGCCGTGCCGGTCTCGGTGATGGAGACCTCGCGCACCAGCAGGCCCTCGCGGTATTCCATCTGGTACAGCCAGCCGAGCACATCGTCGAAGGCGGCGTTTTCCATGCGCACCTGGATTTCGCCGCGACTGTTGGGCTGCAGCCGGCTCACCGGCAGCTGCGCGGCGCGTGTGCTCTGGTTGATCAGCGAGGTGAGGTTGCGCCGCGCGCCGCCCGGGCGGGCGCCGCTCTGGCGCAGTTGCAGAAACTCCGACACCATGGCGTCGACGCGGGTCAGCGATGCGGCGATGGCGTTGTTCTGCAGCGCCAGGTCGTCGCGGCGGCTGTCCAGGGGCGTCCACACCAGCATGTACAGCAGGTACAGGCCAAGGGCGATCGCCAGCGCCAGCAGGCTCAGCTGCTCGCGTTGCTGCAATTGCGCGAACCATTCCTTCATGAACGCTTGCCCACCCGCAGCCGCGCGCGCACCTTGTCGCCCTGTGCGCTGCTGCTCTCCATGACCGCTTCGAGGCCGGACTCGTTGATACGGCTGCGCAGGCGCTCCACGCCCTCGAAGTCCGCGGCGACGATATTCATGCGCATCTCGTCAGCCTTGTCGTTGTAGTTCATGGTGGCGATGCTCGTCTGCGGCATGCCCGCCACCGCCGCGCCGACCTGCTCGACCAGGCTGACGAAACCGCTGGTCTGGGCGGTGCCGCGCAGCGCGTCGAGCTGGCGCTGCAGCTGTTTTTCCGCGTCCACCACCTGGCCGCGCGGAAAGGCGCGGCGGTAGCTGTCCTGCACCGCCGTGCGCAACGCCACGTTCTGCGCGGCGAGCTGGCGGTAGTCCGCGTACGCCGCGCCCAACTGCACCAGGAAGGCGGCGGCGAACACCGCGGCAACCGCGCGCCACTGGCGCCACCAGCGTCCCAGCGGCAGGCGCGCGGCGAATTCGCCCTGCAGCAGGTTGAGGCTCGCCGGCGCCTCCTGCGACAGCAGCATGGCCTGGTACCAGTTGCCGCGGCGCCACTGGGCCTGGTCGCGCAGCGCCTGCGGCAGCAGCGCCAGGTCCGCCTCCTGGTCCTGCCCGTACACCACCACCTGCGCCGGGGCGTCGCCCTCCTGCAGCAGCGCCTGCAGCAGCGGCCCGGCCAGCTCGCGTTCGATGCAGCCGCCCGCGCAGGCGCCGCTGCGCAGCACCACCCGGTCACCCTCGATGAGCAGGCACCACTGCCCTGCCTGCCAGGGCAGCAATAGCGGCTCGGGCAGCCAGCGCCCGATGGCCGGCAGGTCGGCCAGCAGTTCGCGCCACTGCGCCATTTTTTCCCGCGCGCACAGCGCCACCCCCAGGGTGTCCCGGTCCAGTGTGCAGTGCGCGAAATGCAGCTGGTCGATGTCCTCGGCCACCTCTTCCTCGAGGGTGAAGGGCAGGGACTTGCTGATGTGTTTGCGTTCTGCCGGCGTCACCGGCAGCGACAGGAGGCGGACATCCTCCCCGGGGACGGCGAAACAGGCGGCGCCACGACGCTGGCCGATGGCCGCGCGCAGGCTCTGCCTGGCGACGTCGTCATCCAGCCAGCGCGGTTCCTCGCTGGCGCCCGGCGGATACCAGGCGAGACGCCCTTCCACCAGGCGTATTACGGCGACGTTGTGCAAAACCCGTTTTCCCCGCTCATCATGTTGCCACCACAACCCGCGTCGCGGGTACCCTTGTCACCACCTGGCTAGAGGCTGCCGCTGGCCCTGGCCAGGCTGGATATCCGCCGGTTGCGGCGCTGCAGCACACTGTACAAGCGCATGTTCCTGTCGGCAACCTCGGCCTCCGCGCGCAGCAGGAAGTAGTCGCTGCGCTCACCCAGCAGGCCGGAGATCTCATCCATGTCCTGCTTGCCCTGGAATACCGGGTGGGCGAAGAGGTCGGTCTTGTCGAGAAAGCCGGACTCCTCCCGGTACTGCAGTAGCGCCGCTCCCTCATCCTCGCTCAGCGGCAGCAGCGAATCGTCGCTGTTGATGCTGCGCAGCAGCATGGCCGGGGCGGTGTGGATATTCAGGAACTGCGGCTCCTGCGGCCACACGGTCACCCAGGGGCGCAGGGCAGCGTACAGTTCCGGCGTGACGTTGGCTACCGCGCGCAGCTCGCTGACGCTGGCCATGGGCCGGTTGGCGCTGCGGTGCGCCGGCGTGCGCGCGGCGTAGTAATCGTCCTCGGCGCCGTCGGCCACCGGCACGCGGTCGGCGTCCAGCCAGTCGCCGATGGACTCGGTGATCACGCGCGCCTCGTACTCCGACAGCGCCGGTTCGCCCAGCGCCTGCAGCAGGCGGATAAACTGTTTCTGCGCCGGGGCCAGGCGCGGCTGCCCCTCGCCCTGCGGCGGGCGCTCGGCCAGCCAGTTCAGGTTGAAACGGCCCTGCAGGTCCTCCAGTTCGCCGATCATCCAGCCGCCCTCGAAGCTGTAGGGCGGGCGCTCGCTGGCCGGCATGGCCCAGAACTCGGTGAGGTCGTCGCGCATCAGCCCGTTGTTCTTGTCGTTGTCGCGGTCCTGGATCAGGGCCATGCCGGCCAGTTCCTCGGCGCCGCGCAGGTAGGCCGCCGCCTGCTCCGCCACCAGCAGGTTGGCGTGGCGCGTGTAGAAACGCTGGAACTCGCCCTGCATGGCCACCACCAGGGCGGCGCTGACCGCGAACACCAGCATGGCCACCACCAGGGCGGCGCCGCGCTGGGCGCGACCGGGCGGGTTATAGCGGGGGCAGCGCATAGACCCTCCGCATCTCGCCCCAGTCACGCAACTGCAGGGTGATGGCCAGCGCCGCCGGCGGTTCGGTCGCCGCGCCGCCGCCGAGGCTGTCGGCGACCCAGTTGTCCGCCCAGTTGCGCGCATCCACCGTGGTGCCGCCGGTCTCCACCTCCAGTTGTTCGAGCGAGCCGAGGAAGGACAGTTCCAGGTACTCCACGCCGTCCAGCAGCAGCACGCTCTCCGGCTCGCTGTCGCCGGCGCGGTCCAGCACGTAGTACATGTCGCGCCACAGGCCCTCGTCCTCGAGGCGGTAGTTGACCCGCTGCAGGTTGCTGCGCGGGTGGCCGTTGGGGTTGTGCCAGCCGCTGCGCGTCAGGCTCAGCGGGAAGCGCGCCAGTTCACCGCCACTGAGGGCCGGTTCCGTCTCGCCGAACTCGTCGCGCACCGGGCGGTTGGCGAACTCGCGCAGGTCGCGGGAAATGATCATCCAGGCGCGATTGACCTCGTAGCTGCGATCGGCGTTGGCGCGCAGCTGCTCGACGCTGTTCATGACATTGGCCAGGCTGGTGTAGGCGATGGTCGCGACGAAGGCGGTGATCGCCAGGGCGATGAGCACCTCGACCAGGGTGAAGCCGCGCGCGCGTTCAGTCCTCATCGGGCAGCTCCGGGGCGGTGTCCTGCGGGGAGCCACCCTGCTCGCCGACGTCGTCACCCGAGCCTTCGTCGTCAGCGCCGTCATTGCCCTGCCCGAAATTGTCCTGCTCCTCGCGCAGGTCGCCGAACAGGAACGCGCTCAGCGAGTACAGCGGCTGGTCGCGGCGCTGCGGGTCGGCGGCGACGTCGATGTCGATGCGGAAGAAGTTGTCCACGCCGCCCGGCGCGGGGGCGATGTCCACCCACCAGTACCAGTCGCGCCCGGCCATCTGCTCCTCGCCGCTGCTCTTGCCGGCGGCCAGGGTGCGCGTCGCCGCCACCACCAGGCGCGTCTCCTGCAGGCGGTTGGCCGCCACCATGTGCGCCAGCGCCTTGTCGCGCAGGTAGGCGGTGTCGTCCGCCTGCTGGTACAGGGTGGTGAGCAGCGCCGGCAGGGCCACGGCGACCACGGCCAGGGCCACCATCACCTCCACCAGGGTGAAGCCGCGCGCGCGCATCACGGCAGGTCCCCGTCCGCCGGTTCGCCGCGGCGCAGCACGTCGAAACGGCCGAGCAGGTCCCACTCCACGCGCCACAGCAATTCTCCGTTTTCCACGCGGCGCAGGTTCAGCGCGCCCACCGTGGTCTCGCCGCTGGCGTAGAGCACCACCTGGGGGCCACGGTTTTCCTCGCGGGTCTCCAGTTCCACCTCGGCAAACGGCGCGTTCTCGATTTCCAGTTCGGCCTCGATACCCGGCGGCAGCTCCTGCTGCTCGAACACCTCCTTGCCGCTGGCCGGGAAGCGCCAGCCCTCCAGGCTGCGCTCGCGCCAGCTCCAGGTGTAAACCCAGTCTCCCTCCCGGGGTATGCGCTCGAGCAGCAGGCCGTAGTCGACCCCGGTGAACTGGGCCTCGTCCAGGGCGTACAGGGCGGTATCGGCAAAGCGTCGTACCTGGGCCTCCAGGCGCACGTCCTGGCCGCCGGAGTTGACGTTGATGCTGACCAGGGAGGTGATGATGACGACAACGAAGAGTACAACCAGCAGCTCGAGCAGGCTGAAGCCGCGCGCCGCGGGTGCGCCGCGCCGCGCCCGCGCGGCCGCTACTGGCCGGTCAGCGCACAGCACAAGAGGTCAGCCCTCTTCTTCTTTCCAGTTGCCGATATCGGCGTTCTGGCCCTCGCCGCCGGACAGGCCGTCGGCGCCCAGGGAGTAGATGTCCACCTCCTTGTGCTCGCCCGGGCTGAGGTAGAGGTAGGTCCGCCCCCAGGGATCCACCGGCAGTTCCTCGAGGTAGCCGCCCTCGCGGAAATTGCGCGGCTCCGGGTCCAGGGAACTGGGCTCGACCAGTGCCTGCAGGCCCTGCTCGGTGGTGGGATAGACGTAGTTGTCCAGGCGGTACATCTTCAGCGCCGTCTCGATGTTCTTGAAATCCAGCTTCGCTTTCTGGATGCGCGCCTCGTCCGCCTGGTTCAGCACCGTCGGCGCCACCACGCTGATCAGCAGGCCCATGATCACCAGCACCACGAGGATTTCCACCAGGGAGAAGCCGGCATTGTTGTTCAGTTTCATCACTCAGTTCACCATTGTATTGAGATCGAAGATCGGCAGCAGGATGGCCAGCACGATAAGCAGCACCAGGCCGCCCATCATCACCACCATCAATGGCTCGAACAGCGCCATGGAGCGGGTCAGGGTCATCTCCAGCTCGCGCTCCTGGTTCGCCGCCGAGCGCGCCAGCATGGTCTCCAGCTCGCCGCTGGCCTCGCCGCTGGCCACCATATGTACCATCATGGGCGGGAAGCGGCCACTTTGCTGCATGGCGCGGTTCAGGCTGCCGCCCTCCTGCACGCGCTCGGCCACCTCCGCGCTGTGCTCGCGCAGCACCAGGTTGGTCAGCACCTCCCCGGCGATGCGCAGGGATTCCAGCAGGGGCACGCCGCTGGCCATGAGAATGCTCAGGGTCGAGGCGAAACGCGCCGTGTCCACCGCCGTGAGCAGGCCGGAGATGCCCGGCACCTGCAACAGCAGCTGGTGCCAGCGACGGCGCCGGCCGGGGTCGCGCAGCAGGCGGCGGAACAGCACCACCAGCGCAACCACCCCCACGACTACCCAGACACCGTAGTGCTGGACAAATTCACTGCTGGCGATAAGCACCCGGGTCAGCATGGGCAGTTCCTGCTGGCTGTGGGCGAAAATGCCCACCAGCTTGGGCACCACGAAGGCCATCAGCAGGCCGATCACCGCCACCGCCACGCCGCAGAGAATGAAGGGGTAGATCATCGCGTTGCTCAGCTTCTGGCTGGTGTACTGGCGCTGTTCCGTGTAGTCCGCCAGCTGCTCCAGCACCGGGCCGAGGTAGCCGGCGTGTTCGCCGGCCCTGACCATGGCGCAGTACATCTCGTTGAACACCTGCGGGAACTCGGCCATGGCGTAGGCCAGGGAATGGCCCTCGGCGACGCGCGAGCGCACCTGCAGCAGCATGCCCTTCATGCGCCCGCTGCGGTTCTGCTGCGCCGCCGCCTGCAGCGCCTCGTCGATGGGCATGTTGGAGTCGACCAGCGTCGCCAGCTGGCGCGTCAGCAGCGCCAGGTCGCCGGCGCTGACCCGGGTAAAAAGATGCGCCAGGCGGAAACCCTGGCGCTCGCCCTGCTGCGGCCGGTTCGCCACCGCCACGTCCACCGGGCGCAGGTCCCTGCCGCGCAGCGCCGCGCGCACCTGGCGCTCGGAGTCGCCCTCCTGCACGCCCTTGACGATCTTGCCCTGGGGGTTGAGCGCCCGGTAGCGGTAGGCCGTCACGGTTCAGGCGTCCGTCGTCAGGCGAGGGAAGTCACGCGCAGGACTTCCTCGATACTGGTCTCGCCGGCGAGGATGCGGCGCTGGCCGTCGCGTTCGATACCGGGGTATTTCCTGCGCGCCAGCGCCAGCATTTCCTGTTCGGAGGCGCCCTCGTGGATCATCACGCGCATCGGGTCGTCGATCTCGATCAGCTCGTAGATACCCGTGCGGCCGCGGTAGCCGGTGTAGTTGCAGCGCTCGCAACCTGACGGCCGGTAAACGCTGACATCCTGTGCGCCGCCCAGGCCGAGCACGTCCAGCTCCGCCGCGTCCGGCGTGTGTTCCTCGCGGCAATCCCGGCACAGCAGGCGCACCAGGCGCTGGGACATCACCGCGAGCAGGCTGGAGGAGAGCAGGAAGGGCTCGATGCCCATGTCCTGCAGCCGCGTCACCGCGCCGATGGCGGTATTGGTGTGCAGGGTGGACAGCACGAGGTGGCCGGTGAGCGACGCCTGCACTGCGATCTCGGCGGTCTCCAGGTCGCGGATCTCGCCCACCATCACCACATCCGGGTCCTGGCGCAGGATGGCGCGCAGGCCGCGCGCGAAGGTCATGTCCACCTTGGGGTTGACCTGGGTCTGGCCGATACCCGGCAGCATGTATTCCACCGGGTCCTCGATGGTGAGGATGTTGCGCGAGCTCTCGTTGATCTCCGCCAGGCCGGCGTACAGGGTGGTGGTCTTGCCCGAGCCGGTGGGGCCGGTGACCAGGATGATGCCGTGGGGCGTGTGCAGGAACTTGCGGTAGGCGTCGTGCACCTGCTGGTTCATTTTCAGCTGCGGCAGCTGCAACTGCCCCGCCGCCGTGTCCAGCAGGCGCAGCACCACGCGCTCGCCGTGCGCCGAGGGGATGGTGGACATACGGATGTCCACCGCGTGCCCGGCCAGCTTGACCGAGATGCGCCCGTCCTGGGGCACGCGCTTTTCGGCGATGTCCAGCCTGGCCATGACCTTCAGGCGCGACACCAGCAGCGGCGCCAGCATGCGCTTGGGCGAGAGCACCTCGGCGAGCACGCCGTCGATGCGGTAGCGCACGGACAGCCGGTCCTCGAAGGTCTCGATATGGATATCCGAGGCCTGCTCGCGCACCGCCTGGGACAGGATGGCGTTGATCAGGCGGATGATCGGCGCGTCGTCCTCGGTGTCCATGAGGTCGCCGGCGTCGGGGATCTCGTCCGCCAGGCGGCTCAGGTCGACATCCGCGCCGATGTCCTCGGCCATCTGCACCGCCTCGTTGTTGCCGCGCTGGTAAGCCAGGGTCAGGCGGCGCTTGAACTCCTCGTCGGCCACCCCCTGCAGCGCGAAGGGACCGCCCAGCAGGCGGCGCAGCTCGGTCAGCACCTGCGCGCGCAGGGCGCCGGCGTGCACCACCAGCGGCGCGCCGTCCTCGGTCTCGTCCAGCAACACGCCGTGCTGCTTGGCGTAGGTGAAGGTCAGTGCCGGGCGCCCGGGCGCGGCAGCCACCTCCTCCACCACGGCGGCCTCGCTCACCGGCCCTCTCCCGCGCCTTCCGGCGGCGGCAGTTCGTCGCCGACGCTGCCGGCGGTGGCGGCACCGGTGGCGGTATCCACATTTTTCATCGTTTCCAGCTGCTGGATCTGTGCCTCCCACTCTGGCAGCAGCGGCAGCTTGTCATCGTCGAAGAACATCAGCCCGCGCTCGCGGTTCAGTTCCTGGCGCTCGCGGATGTAGCGGTACTTGTCCGCGGTCGCGCCGGCCAGTTGCTCGTCGTCGCGGATCACGGTCGGGCGGATGAAGATCAGCAGGTTGGTCTTCTCGATGCCCACGCTGTCGTTGCGGAACAGCCTGCCCAGGAAGGGAATGTCGCCGAGGATGGGCACCTTCTGTTGCCGCTCCTTGACGTCGTCCTTGATCAGGCCGCCGAGCACCACCACGCGCCCGTCCCTGGCCAGCACCTTGGTCTGGATCTTGCGCTCGCTGGTGACCACGTCCGAGGCGCCGGTGATCACCGAGCCGCCGACGATGACGCTGGAGACTTCCTGCTGGATATCCAGCACCACCGCGTCGCCCTCGTTGATCTGCGGCGTCACGGTGAGGGTGATGCCGACGTTCTCCCGCTCGATGGTCTGGAAGGGGTTCTGCACGCCGTCGCCGCTGCCGGTGTTGGTAAAGGAGCCGGTGACGAAAGGCACTTCCTGGCCCACGGTGATAAAGGCCTCCTGGTTGTCCAGGGTGAGCAGGCTGGGCGTGGAGAGGATATTGGCGTTGTCCTGTTCCTCCAGCGCGTTGAGGATCACCGTCATGGAGAAGTCGTCGTCCAGCGTGCCCCAGCCCAGGGTGGTGCCGGCGGTCTGTGCCAGGGCGCCGGCGAGGTTGCCCAGGTCGAAGTCCTCGGCGCCGGAGTCGCTGTCGGGGGGCAACACCGCGGCGCCGATGGTGCGCGCGCGCGCGTCCTGGGCATCGATGTTGCTGCCGTAGAAACCATTCTCCTCGGCGAACAGCCACTGCAGGCCCAGTTCCTGGCCGTCGGTGACCGTCATCTCCACGATGATCGCCTCCACCAGCACCTGGGCGCGGCGGATATCGAGGCGCGCGATCACCGCCTCCAGCGCCGCCATCTCGTCCGTGGCCGCGGTGATGATCAGCGCGTTGGTGCCGGCGTCCGCCTCGATGGTCGAGCCGCTGCTGTTCGCCCGGGCCGGCTTGCCCGCCTCGGAGGACTCCAGTTGTTCGATGTTCTGCATCACCTTGGTCAGCACTTCGGCGATTTCCGTGGCGTCGGCGTACTCCAGGTAGATCACCTTGACGTTGCCGCTCTGCTGCAGCGGCGTGTCCAGGTGGTGTATCAGGCTGCGGATGCGCGAGCGCTCCAGCTCGTCGCCGTTGACCAGCACGCTGTTGGTGCGGTCGTCGGCCACCAACAGTACTTCCGGCTCCGTGCCGCCGGCGGCCTTGGCCTCGGACTTGCTCAGTTTGCCGAGCATGTCCACCACGTCTTCGGCCACCGCGTGACGCAGCTTGATGATGTCGGTCTGCTGCACCGCGGAGCGGTCCATGCGCTCGATGATGCCGCGGATACGCTCGATATTGGCGGACACGTCGGAAATGATGATCGCGTTGCTCGGCGCGTAGGCGGCCATGTGCGCCTGCTGCGGCACCAGCGGGCGCAGCACGGGGATCAGCTTGGCGGCGGAGATGTTGTCCAGGCGAATGACCTGGGTGACATACTCGTCGTTGCCCTTGCGCTGTTCACCGTCGGTGACGGACACCGGCGAGGAACGCGCGTCCTTGGCCTGGATCACGCGCACCACGCCGCCGGAGCGCACGGCGGTGTAGCCGTGCACCTCGAGAATGGACAGGAACAGGTCGTACAGCTCGGAGCTGGACACCGGTTTGGAGGAGATGACCTTGACCTTGCCCTTCACCGCCGGGTCTACCACGATGGTGGTGCCGGTGGCCTCGGAGACGAACTTGATAAGCTCCTGGATATCCGTCTCTTTCAGGTTGACGGTGTAGTCCTGGGCGGTCGCGGGCACGGCCAGTGACAGCAGGGCGAGCAGCAGCAACAGGGGGCCGGTGCGGTGGACGGGTTTCACAGGGGTCGTTTCCTCATTCGCAGCCGCGCTACTGGCCGCTGTCTTCAAGGCTCACGCTGAGCGTGAGCGGCTGTTGTTCGCGTTCGAGTTCAAATACCACCTCACCCGCGGAGCGCATCGCATTGTACAGCTTCATGGTGTTGGCGGGGCTGTCCAGGGAAATGCCGTTGACGCTGGTCACCAGGTCGCCGGGGCGGAAGCCCAGCTGGTCGAACTGTTCGCGGTCCTTGCCCGGCGCCACGCGGTAACCCACCAGGGCACCGTCGCGGCGCACCGCGCTGATGTTGACCACCTCGGCGAGGGACTGGGGATTCTGGTACAGGCGCGAGCGGTAGTCCGAGGCCAGCTCGGTGATCTCCGGCTCCCCGCGCCGGTCCAGCGCCTCGGCCTGGTCCGCGGGGGTCGGCGCCGGCGGCGCCAGGGCGCCCAGTTCCGATTCCTCGTACAGCTCCAGGCGCTCGTAGGTGCCGCCGTTGTCGAGAATCACCTGCCGCGGCATGACCTTGGCCAGGGTGACCCGGCCGGGCGCCGGCAGCTTGTCCTCCACCGCGTACACCGCCTGTTGCGCCCGGTGTTCGATGATCGCGTGGCCCAGGCCATCGGCGGTGGAGGCGACGATGCCGCGCAGTTTCAGCGCGAGACGGGTTTCCCGCGCGCCCTCCTCGATGCCGTCGCGCGCATTGCTCACCACCGGCTGCGGCGCGGGCGCCACCGGCGCGGCGCCGGCCTCACCGAACAGGTGCCAGCCGCGCATGCGCTCGATATCGAGCTCGCGGCTGGCCGCCGGGGCGCTGTTGCTCACCGGGTTGATGACCTGCGCCGGCGCCGCCGCGGGCGCCGCCGCCGGCAGTAGCGCCCACACCATGCGCACCAGCGCCAGTACGCCCCAGAGTGTGAACAGCGCGACAAGCAACAGGCGCAGGCGCCTCACCTGGGCCGGCTGCGACAGACTGTGCAGCACCGGTTCGGCGAGGGCCGTGGCGCGGGCGGTCAGTTCACTGGTACTGCTGTGCCACTGGGCCGGCAACGTTCATTCCCCTGGATTCCGGCGCGCGGGCGCACCGGCCTTAAAATTGACCCGATTATAGGGTGCGGGGGTGAAAGATAAAACCGCGCCCGGCGCCCCGCTGAAAAAGGCTGGAAGCGCGCACTTCGCGGCCTCCGACACGCTGTTTCCGCCCCCCGGGACCTGTAGTACCATGGCCCGGCGTCAGCCATCGGCAGGGTCGACAGCGCCGCGCCACACTCGCTCAAGGACCCGCCATGACACCCTGGTCGACATCCCGTCTTCAGCGCCCCACGCCGCTGCGCCTGCTCGCCGGCCTCGCGGGCGGCCTGCTGCTCAGCGCGACGCCGGCCCGGGCGGAGGCGGTGCTCGAGGAGGTCATCGTCACCGCGCAGAAGCACGCGCAAAACGTGCAGGACATCCCCATCACGATCACTGTTGTGACCGGTGAACAACTGGATAGTTTCAGCATCCGCGACGCCAACGACCTGGCCGACTCCGTGCCGGGGCTGAGCATCCAGCACACCCCCCAGAACCTGTCACAGGTCACCATGCGCGGCCTGGGCACGGGCTCCGCCGGCGAGAGCCTGGACCAGTCGGTGGGCCTGTTCGTGGACGGCGTGTGGGCGGGGCGGATTCGCGAGTTCCAGGCCGCCCTGCTCGACCTGGAGCGCGTGGAGATCATGAAGGGCACGCAGTCCAACCTGCTGGGCAAGAACACCAGCCTGGGCGCCATCAGCATCGTTTCGCGCCGGCCCGGCGAGTCCCCCGGCGGCTACCTGCAGGCCGACTACGAACTGGAATACGACAGCACCTACCTCACCGCGGCGCTGGACATTCCCTCCGCGGCGGGCAATTTCCGCATCGCCGTCAACGCCATCGACGAGGGCGGCTACGTGGACAACCTCGCCAGCGGCAAGGAGGTGCCCGAGCGCGAGCAGACCACCGTGCGCGTCTCCGGGCTGTGGCCCGTGGGGACGCGCGGCGAGTTGCTGCTGCGCTACCAGCACGACGACCTGGACATTCACGGCGACACTTTCCAGCCGGACAGCGACACCCTGGGTTTCATTCGCGCGCTGGACCCGGGGACCGATATCGGCATCGACCAGACCAGGAACGCCTGGACCTCCTACAGCGACAGCGGCGACGCCGAGGACGAACAGGAATCGCAGCGCGCGACACTGCGCTACGAGCAGGCGCTGGGCGATTTCGCCCTCACCGCGCTGAGCGGCTGGTCCAGGTACGACAACGACCGCCTCACCGATTCCGACTTCGTCGCCGTCGATTACCTGAACACGCAGTTCAGCAGCGATTACGAACAGTTCAGCCAGGAACTGCGCATCGCCTCGCCGCGGGACGGCGGCCTGACCTATATCGCCGGCCTGTACTATCTCGACGGCGACATGGACTACAGCAGCCTGACCGACGCCGCCTTCCCGCCGCCGTTCCTGCTCCAGGGCCTGCCGCTGAACACGGCCAACCAGCTGCTCTACACACAGGACAGCGAAGTCTGGTCCGCCTTTGGCCAGGGCACCGCCCACTGGGGAGAGCGCTGGCGCCTGACCCTGGGCCTGCGCTACACCGACGAGGAGAAAGACGCCACCTGGGAACGCGTCAGGCTGCGCCGCGGAATACCAGGCAGCGACATCATCGCCGACATCCTCGCGCCGCAGACGCCGCCAACCCCGCTGCACCGTGCCGAGGACAACACCGACGGCTCGGTCAACCTGCAGTTCGACCTGGCCGACCAGGCCATGCTCTACGCCTCCTGGGCGCGCGGCAGCAAGAGCGGCGGCTTCGCTACCGGGGTCGCCGCGCCGCAGGACGCCGAGTACGACACCGAGGAGGCCGAGACCACCGAACTGGGCGTCAAGTCCACGCTGGCCGGCGGCGCCGGCCAGTTCAACGCCGCGCTGTTCTACACCGAGATCGACGACTTCCAGATCGTCACCTTCACCGGCGTGGCCTTCCTCACCGAGACGCTGCCCGCGCGGAGCTACGGCGCCGAGGTCGAGACGCGCTGGGCGCTGTCCGAGCGCTTGTTCGTCGGCGCCAGCGCCACCTACGCGGATGCGCAGGACGAGAATTCCGGGCTGCGGCTGCCCTACGCACCGCAGTGGTCCGCCGCGCTGGACGCCCGTTACGAGCGCCCGTGGCCCGGGCGCGAGTTGGTGTGGCGCGTCGACGCCGCGCTGAACTACCGCGATGAACAGTACATGCAGAGCGACGAGCGCAATCCCGACGGCGCCCTCACACTACTGGACCTGCGGCTGGCGCTGGCCAGCCCCGCGGCGGGCTGGGAGGTGGCCCTGCTGGGGCGCAACCTGCTCGACCAGGCCGCCTCCTTCGGCTTCGACTTCCCGGCCTTCGGCGGCAGCGCCGCGCTGCCCAGCGGGACGGCGACCCTGGGCAGCCTCAACCGCCCGCTGACCATCGCCCTGCAGGCGCGCTACGACTTCTGAGCCGCGCCCGGGGGCGCGTGCACCTCGAAGGCCGCCGGGGGCGGGGTAAACGCCGGCTCGGTGGCGTCCAGCGCCGCCAGCGCCGCCGTGCGGTCGGCGGCGGAAAAATCGCCGGTGGTGGTGCAGAACTCCACCAGGTTGTCATTCGGGTCCTTGGTGTAGATCGAGTAACACCAGTTGTGGTCCACCTCCAGCACCTGCAGCCCGGCATCCAGCCAGCGCTGCCTGCGCCGCCGCAACTCGTCCATGTCGGCCACGTCGAAGGCGATGTGATTCATCTGGTCCGGCAGTCCCGCGGCCTTCGACAGGTTGGTCTCGAAGTCCTCGCTGCCGGGCACCCCGTGCATCTCCCAGAAGGCGATGAAGGTGTTGTCGTCCTGCATGCGGTAGAAGAAGTGCTTGGCCCAGCCGCCCTCGGGCACCGGGCCGATTTCCACCTTGACCAGCTCGAAACCCATGACCCCCTCGTAGAAGTCGTGGATGGCGCGGATATCGGCGCAGGCCAGCGCCAGGTGATGGTAGCCCATCTAGCGGTCCTCCCCGCGGTCGACCACGGCCATGACATCATAGGCGCTGCCCGGGGGAGCGGCGACTTCCACGATGCGTTCGTCCACGTCATCGTACTCCAGGCGCAGCGCCCGGCTCATCACGGCGTGCATCTCGTACAGGGCGGTGATGTAGGTCAGCTCGAGAATTTCCTCGTCGCAGAGCTGCGCGCGCAGCGCGTCGAACACCGCCTCCGGCACCCGCCCGCCCTCCAGCACCAGCGCATCGGTATAGGCCAGCACGGCGCGCTCCAGCGGCGTAAACAGCTCGCTGAGCTGCCAGTGCGCGATGGCCTGTATCTTGTCCTCGGCCATACCCACGGAGCGGCAGGACTTGCAGTGCTGCGAGTAGACGAACTGCGAGCCGCGCGTATAGCCGGCGCGGGTCTGGCCCAGCTCACGCAGCTGCGGGTCCAGCTTGCGCGCCGGGTCGCGGTAGAACTGGAAGCCGCCGATGGCGTGCCTGAGGCAGTCCGGCACCAGGGCGAACACGGTCCACCAGTTGCCCGGCGTACCGGTTTCCGTACCGGGCTCGGCCACCGGGTCGCGGCCGGGAAACAACATGTCGTACATGGCGGTGGCGACGGGGTCCGCCTCCGCTCGTGGCACCTGGCGCAATCGGGGCATACCGGTCTCTCCTGTCAATTATTATGCGCCGCACCATAGCACAAGCGCGCGTCGCGCTTCAGGCGATGACACCCTGCTCGCGCAGCGCACTGAGCGCCGCCGCGTCCATGCCGAGCAGGCTGGACAGCACCGCGTCGGTGTGCTGCCCCGGCAGCGGCGCGGGGGTGTAGCGCTGCTCCGCACTGCGCGACAGTTTCACCGGGTTGCCGGGGCCGCGGGTGCTGCCGCCGGCGGGATGCGCCAGTTCCACCACCATCTCGCGGTGCAGCACCTGCGGGTCGGACAGGGCCTGGCTGAAGCGGTTTACCGGGGCGCAGGGGATGCGCTCGCGCTCCAGCTTGTGCAGCCAGTTGGCGCAGCTGTCCTGCGCCAGCGCCGCGTTCAGCGCCGCGGTGATGCGCTCACGCTCGCGCAAGCGCCCGGGCTGGGTGTCCAGCGCGGGATCGTCCAGCTCCGGCAGCTTCACCACGCGCTTGAGGTTGTGCCAGAAGTTGTCGGTGATCACCGCGATGACGATAAAGCCGTCGGCGCACTGGAACGTGTCGTAGGGCACGTGGACGAAATGCCGGTTGCCGATGGGATAGGGGTCCTCGCCGGAGAGAAAATGCATGGTGGCCATGTAGTTGAGCATGGACACCTGGCAGTCGAGCATGGAGATGTCCACGTGCTGGCCACGGCCGCTGCGTTCGCGTTCGTACAGCGCGGCGAGCACCCCCATGACACCGAACATGCCGCCGCCCAGGTCGCCGATGGGTATGCCCGCGCGCACCGGGTGCGCCGCGTCCTGGCCGGTGATGCTCATGCCGCCGCCGGCGGCCTGGGCGACCTGGTCGAAGGCCGGGCGGTGGGCGCCCGGCCCGTCCTCGCCGAAGCCGGTCACGGTACAGGTAATGATGCGCGGGTTGACCCGGCTGAGGCTGTCGTAATCGATACCCAGGCGCCGCGGCACGCCGGCGGCGAAGTTGCTCAGCACGATGTCGGCATGCGCCACCAGTTGCAGGAACAGCGCCCTGCCCTGCTCGTGCTTGAGATCGATGCAGACACTTTTCTTGTTGCGGTTCAGGGTGAGGAAATAGGCGCCCATGCCATCCAGCGAGTGCGCCGGGTCATCGGCCAGCAGGCGCCGCGTGCCCTCGCCGCCGGGCGGCTCCACCTTGATGCTGTCGGCGCCGAGGTCGGCCAGGATCATGCCGGCGTAAGGGCCCGAGAGCATGTGCGTGAGGTCGAGGATGCGCACACCGTCGAGAGGTCTGGCCATGGTGATCGCCGTTCCTAGAAAACGTAGTAGTCGAGCAGTGCGAGCACGATGGACACGCCCACCAGCGGGTAGATCCAGCGCGACAGCCGCGCCATCTTTTCCGGGTCGGCGGGTTTGGCGAAGCGCTCGCCCAGCACCACCATCAGCGCGACTCCGCCGAACACGAACAGCAACAACAACACCAGGGTACTCATTCACATTCCTCCCGACGCGGCGCGGTACCGGCGCGAACACTGGCGTACCAACCCGGAGGGTCGACGATTTCGCCGCTGGCGTCCAGTGGCGGGTAGGCCAGACCGCGCTCGCGGCAGAAGTCACGCACCGCGGGGTGGCCCCACTCGAACAGCAGCCGCCGGTAGGTGGCCGCGCCGATGCGGCGGCGGTCGTACAGGCCCGCCGCCTGGCGCTGCCGCTGCGCCTCGCACAGGATGATACCCGCTGCCACGGACACGTTGAGCGAATCCACCATGCCGACCATGGGAATACTGACGCAGGTATCGACATTGTCCCTGGCGGCGCTGCCCAGGCCGCGGCGCTCGGCGCCCAGTACCAGCGCGGTCGGCACGGTGTAGTCCACGTCGCGGAAGTCCACCGCGGCGCTGTCCGGGTGGGCGCCGAGCAACTGGAACCCCTGCTCGCGCAGCGCTGTCATGGCCGCGTCCAGCGAGTCTTCCCGCTGCACTTCCACCCAGCGCTGCGTGCCCGCCGCGGTGCCGCGGAAGGCGCGGAACTCCTGCGGCGGCAGCACCGCGCGCACGCCGAGCACGCCCACGGCGTCGCACACGCGCAGCAGGGCGGAGAGATTGCGCGGTTTGTGCACGAAATCGGTGACCACGGTCAGGTCCGGCTGGCGCCGTTCCAGCACCTGGCGCAGGCGCTGTATGCGCGCGGGCGTCACGGCCTGCGTTCAACCCGCCTGTTGCGCGGGGTCATCCAGCGCCTGCGGTGCGGCGCGCCCGGCGAACACGCTGCGCGCCAGCCCCTCGGCGAGATCGTAGATCGCGGTCGAGGTCACCTCGTAACAGGAGCGCACGATTTTCCACTGCCCGTCGATGCGGCGGTAGCGGTCGTCGTAGACGCCGCCGAGTTGGGTGAACAGGTCGCGCCGCGTATCGATCATGCAGTAGTACAGGCCCCAGGTGCCGCTGGCCTCGTCCGCCGAGTGCAGCTCGATCTGCGGGTTCTGCCCGTGGTGCATCTCGACGATATGCGGCTGGCAGGCCAGCTCGGTGAACACCGCGAGCATGTCCTCGCGGTCGCCGAAGCTGCCGATGCGGCCGTATTCCAGCTCGATGGGGCCGGGGGCGAAACACTCGCGCACCTGCTCCGGCTGTTTCTGGTCACAGGCGTGGAAGTAGCGGTACTTGAGCTGGCGAATGGCCTCGATGGCCTCCAGGCGCGCAATGCGCTGCTCCAGTTCCATGCGCGTCAGGTGGCGAACCGGTAGACCCGGTCCACGCCCTCGGCGCTGTCGACGCTGCAGCCCAGGTCGCGCAGCAGGCCGTCGCGCAGACTGTACACCCAGCCGTGCACTTCCAGGCGCTGTCCGCGCGCCCAGGCGTTCTGCACGATGGTGGTCTGGCACACGTGTTCCACCTGGCTGCGCACGTTGAGTTCGACCAGGCGGTCGATGCGCGCGTCGTCGTCGGGCAGCGCCGCCAGTTCATCGTTGTAGCGGCGCTGCACGTCCTTGATATTGGCCAGCCAGTTGTCGATGAGGCCGTTCTCGGCGTCCTCGTAGGCGGCGCGCACGCCGCCGCAGCCGTAGTGCCCGACCACCAGCACGTACTTCACCTTGAGCACGTCCACGGCGAACTGCAGCACGCTGAGGCAGTTGAAATCGGTGTGCACCACGAGGTTGGCGACGTTGCGATGCACGAACACCTCGCCGGGCATCAGCCCGACGATCTGGTTGGCGGGCACACGGCTGTCCGAGCAGCCGATCCACAGGTATTCGGGGCTCTGCTGCGCCGCCAGTTTCTCGAAAAACTGCGGGTCGCTGGTGTGGATGCTCTGCGCCCAGGCGCGGTTGTTGTCGAGCAGGTGGTCGAGCTGGCTCACATTGATTGTCCTGTCTGCGGGTTCGGTGGGTTTGTACGTGTCGCGTCCGCGCCTAGACCATCATGGTGCTCAGGCGCGCCTGGGCGACGCAGTTGCCGCCGCGGGACCTGGCGGTCTCCAGGCCGTTATTGCCCGCCGCTTCCATCTGCCGCGCCAGGCGCGGCATATCCACCGCGGGATACTGCTGCGGCTCCCAGGTCACCGCGCCGATACTCAGGCAGACCTGCAACACCGCGCCGCGACCGTCGTCGATGGGAAAGTCCTCGATATCGCAGCGCATGCGCTCGGCCACATCCTGCCCGACCAGTTCGCTGGAGTTCGGCAGCAACACGGCGAATTTCGGCTGCCCCAGGCGCGCCAGCATGTCGGTCTGGCGCAGGTCGGAAGACAGGCGCTCGGCGACCTTGCGCACGACGAAATTACCGCGCCGCTCGCCGTAGTGCTGATACAGGTCGTCGTAGCCGTCGACCTCCATGATCAGCACCGTCAGCGGCTGCTCGGCGCGCCGCGCGCGCGCTATCTCGCGCGCGATGTCTTTCTCGAAGCCGCTCAGGTTGCTGATTTCCGTCAGCGGGTCCAGCATGGTCAGCTGCGAAATCTGCTGACGACTGACCGCGTTGCGGAAACAGGACGAGATGATCGCCGCCAGGTGCGCCAGCAGCCCCTGCTCGGCCTCGTCCATGACCAGGGCGTCATCCTGCAGGCCCAGGTGCAGACTGCCGATCATGCGCCCGCCGTCGGTCAGCGGCATGAGCAGCGCAGCGTCTATGCCGTGTTCGGACTTGAGCACCTCGAACATGCGCGAATCGGTGGCGTCCACCAGGATCACGTCCGGCTCGAGTTCGTACAGGTCCTGTATGGGGAATACATCCTGCAGCAACTGCAGGCTGTGGCCGTAGCGCTGGCCGCCGACGATCAGGCTGGCCAGCACCTCCTCGGGATCGTACAACCACAGTTCGGAGACGCGAAAGGAGAAGTGGCGCGGCATGCTGACCAGCAGAATTTCGAACAGGGCCTGCAGGTCGGCGGCGTGCAACAGCATGTGCTCGAGCTGCTGCGCCTGCTGGTAGAGGTAGCGGTTGACCGTGATGGTTTCGCCGCGGCGGCGCTCGCGCAACTCGGAACGGGACTCCGCCGGCGGCGCGCCCTGAATTTCCTCCTCGTGGAGCCCGCTTAGATCAAACTCTTCCGCCATGCTGACACACCCGGGCCACGCCCGAATCTCGCGACCCCAGGATAGTTGTTATAAACTTGTGCAGTGTAAGCGCCCTATAGTTGCGTTGCAATCGCAGCGCGTTGCAACCGCTGCCAGGGCCTCCCCAGCCACCACGGATTCCGCCGCGCCCCGATGCCTCCCGAGTTACCGCCCCCCATCAGGCACAGGCTGGACAGGACACTGGACCAGTGGCGGCAGTGGCGCTGTCGGCCGGCGCTGCGGCGACGGCCCGAGGTGCTGGGCCGGCTCGATAGCGGCCTGAGCAACTACAGCGTGCTGGTGCAGGCCGGGGCGCGCCTGGTGGTGCGCATCGACGGGCCGCGCGTGATCGACAACGGCCTCAACCGGCAGGCTGAATGGCGCGCGCTGCAGGATGCCCACGCCGCGGGGCTGGCGCCGGCCCCACGCTACTTCAATCCCGAACTGGGCGCCCTGGTCTGTGACTACCTGCCGCCCGACCCGCCGCGCGAACAATCCCTGCAGGAGATCGCCGCACTGCTGCGCGCCATTCACGCCCTGCCGCCACGCCACCAGCGCCTGGACCTGCGCGCACGGCTGCAGCGCTACGAGTCACAGCTGGCGCAGTGCGCACCGCGCCGCGCACGGCAACTGGCGCCGCGCGGCGCGCGCATCCGGGACCTGCTGGGCGAACTGGACACGGCCGCGGCGGCGCTGGTGCCCTGTCACAACGATTTGCTCGCGGCGAACCGCCTGTACAGCGGCGCGCGGCTGTACGCCCTGGACTGGGAGTACAGCGCCATGGCCGAGCCGCTGTACGACCTGGCGGTCACCGCCCACGGCGACGACCTGGACGCGGCGGGCAGCCTGGCGCTGTTGCGCGCCTACCTGGGACGGCGGGAAACGACACAGGAGCGGGCGCGCCTGCAGCGCTGCGGCTGCGTGTATCGCTTCCTGGAGATTCTCTGGTACGCCGCGGCCGGGGCGAGTGAAGCGCAACTCACACCGCGCCTGGCGCGCCTGGACGCGCTGTTGCAGGCAGGGCCTGGCTGAACCGGCTCAGTCGCGGAAGTTGTTGAACTGCAGCGGCGCGCCGAAATCCTCCTCGCGCAGCAGGCCCATGACCTTTTGCAGGTCGTCGCGCTTCTTGCCGGTCACGCGCACCTGGTCACCCTGCACCTGCGCCTGCACCTTCATTTTCTCGTCCTTGATGCGCTTGACGATGGCCTTGCACTGGGCGCTGTCCAGGCCGTGCTTGAGGGTCACCGCCTGGCGCACCAGCTTGCCGCTGCTCTCCAGCTCGCCGCTGTCCATCGCCGCCGGGTCGATGTCGCACTTGACCAGGGCGCTGCGCAGCATATCCTCCATCTGCGCGACCTGGAACTCGGCCTCGGCAGTGATGACCACGCGCCGTTCGTCGCGCTCGAAGGAGGCTTCCACGCCCTTGAAGTCGAAGCGGTTGGCGACGATGCGCCCCGCCTGGTCCACGGCGTTGGTGAGCTGGTGCAGGTCCACTTCCGAAACGATATCAAAGGATGGCATAGTGACTGGCCCTGTCGCTGGCAAAACAAACACACCATGGTAAAGGGCTGCAGGCGGTTTGCAATCCCGGGAGACAACAGGCGTGGCCGCTGAACCGCACTGGCACGTGCTCGGCGCGGGAGCCATCGGCTGCCTGTTCGCCGCAGGGCTGGCGCGCGGCGGCAGCGACGTCACGCTGCTGTTGCGCGATAGCGGCGGCAGCGGGCAGGTCATCATCGAGGACGCCAGGGGCAACAGCGAGCTGACGCTGCCCGTGGTGCAGACCGGCCACTGCGCCGCTATCTCCCACCTGCTGGTCACCACCAAGGCCTACGACGTGGGCGCGGCGCTGGCCGCCTGCGCCGGCGACATCACCGACGGCGCCGACGTCCTGCTGCTGGTCAACGGAATGGGCCTGGCCGGCCCGTTGCAAAAACAGTACCCGCAACTGCGGTTCTTTCTCGGCACGACGACCGAGGGGGCGCACCGCCTCGGCCCGCGCCACGTGCGCCACGCCGGGCGCGGGCACACGCGCATCGGCCGGCCGGGACAGGTCGAGGCGCCGGCCTGGTTCGGCCAGTTCGCGCGCGGCCCGGGGCGCTGCCACTGGGACACCGACATCGACAGCGCACTGTGGGAGAAACTCGCGGTGAACGCGGTGATCAACCCGCTCACCGCCGTGCACCGCTGTCGCAACGGCGCGCTGGCCGAGCACGCGCAATTGCGCGAGGCGGTCGCCGCACTGTGCCGCGAGGTGACGCAGGTGAGCTACGCCGCCGGCTACACCGACACGGCGCAAACGATCGAGGACAAGGTGCAGCAGGTGATTCGCGCCACCGCCGCCAACCGCTCCTCCATGCTGCAGGACGTGGCGCACGGCCGCGCCACGGAGATCGACCACATCACCGGTTACCTGTTGCGGGTGGCGCGCGAACACGGCATTCCCGCGCGCCATCACCAGGCACTGTTCGACGAGGTAACAGCCCTTGCTCCCTGACGCTCTCCCCCTGGCGGCGCTCACGCCCCCCGCCCTGCTCTGCCTGCTCGCGGTGAGCGCGCTGGTGCTGTCCGACCTGCGCGACTGGCGTGTTGGACGCTACCTGTGCAAACCGCTGGCCGCGGCGGCGTTCGTCTGGCTCGCCCTGCGCCTGGGCGCCGGCGACACGCCCTACGGCGCCTGGCTGCTGGCCGGGCTGCTGCTGTGCCTGCTCGGCGACCTGCTGCTGATGCCCGAGGACGAGCGCTGTTTCCTCGCCGGCCTGGGCGCCTTCCTCATCGGCCACCTGCTGTACGCGGTGGCCTTCACGCGGCTGCCGCTGAACCTGTCCGGCCTGCTGGCCAGCGCGGTTCCCGCACTGCTGCTGATGGCGCTGGCGCTGCGCTGGATGCTGCCGCACGTGCCGGCGCAGATGAAACTGCCGGTGACGCTGTACACCGCGGTGATCACCGCCATGCTGCTGAGCGCCGGGCTGACCTGGGGCCTGCCCGCCGCGCCGTGGATCCTGGCCGGGGCCTGGGGCTTCGCCCTGTCCGACCTGGCGGTGGCGCGGCAGCAGTTCGTGCGCCCGTCGGCGCTGAACCGCGTGTGGGGCACGCCGCTGTATTTCGGCGCGCAGATGTTGCTGGCGGCGAGCGTGGGGCTGGCCTAGGGAAACAGGCTGGCGGTGCTCGCCGCCAGGGTGGCGCGCCACTGCGGCAGCGACATGTGCGGCAGCAACACGCTCTGCGCGCTGGCCAGTTCGCCGCCGCTGGATCGCGATACCTGCATCAGGCAGAAGGACTCCAGGCAGCGCACGGTGACCGCCACGTGGTGATCCACCGCCGGCGGCGCGGCGGGCGGTTCCGGCATCAACGGATGCGGCCCCGGCCGGTCGCCGAAGCGGCCGACCAGCCGCAGGCGCTCGAAGCGGGCGGCCAGCGCCGCCTCGAGCTCGGCCCGCAGCCAGCGCGAGGACAGGCCGGGAGGCACGTCGATATCCGCGTCGATGCGCAGCGAGGGCTGCCTGATACTCACGCGGGTGGGGTCCTGCTGCAGCGCCACCACCAGCGGCGCGGCGACCAGGGCGGCGACACACAGCGCCAGGGCCGCGCGGCCGGGCGTGCGCAGGCCGCGCAGCCAGTGCGCCAGACGCGCCAGGCGCCCGCCGCTGGGCGGCAGGCGCGAGCGCCCCTCGCGTCCCAGTTCGCCGGGAATACGCGGCGGGATATCCTCGGGCGACTCGGCGCGGAACAGCGGCCGCGCCTCGAACAGCAGGCTCCTGTGGCTCGCCATGGGGATATCGCGCAGCACCCCGCGCATGACTTGGCGCATGCCGCGGGTGTGCCGCGGGCGCTGCCCCGGGTCGCGCTGCAACAACTGGTCGAGCAACGCCAGCAGCGGCGCCGGCACGCGCCTGCCGTCGGCGAGCACCTCGCCCAGGGGGCGGGGCTCACCGCGCAACAGGCGCACCGTGTTCAGCCGGCCGTGGTCGTAGAAGGGGTGGGCGCCGCCGAGCATGCGGTACAGCAACAGGCCCAGGCTGAAGAAATCGGCCTGCTCGGTCAACGGCTCGCCCGCGCACTGCTCGGGGGACAGCGCCTCGGGACTGCCGGCCAGCACCAGCGCGCCACCGGGCTGCACCGGCTGCGAAATGCCGAAGTCGGTCAGGTGCGCCCGTCCCGCGACATCGACCAGCACGTTGCCGGCCTTGACGTCGCCGTGCACGATCCCGCGCTGGCGCGCGATGGCCAGCGCGCCGGCGATGTCGATGCCCACCGTCATGGCGCTGGCCAGGGCCGGCCGGGTCGCCGCCAGCACATCCTCGAGACTGCACCCGGACACGTACTCCATGACCATGGCCAGGTGTCCACTGGACTCGATTACGTCGTGCACCGGCACGATGCGCGGACACTCCAGGGCGGCGACCAGGCGCGCCTCGCGTAGCAGCTGCCGGCGCCCCGCGCGAGCGCCGGGCAGGCGGTAGATCTTGATGGCGACGCGCCGGTGCAGGCGCCTGTCGTAGCCCAGGTAGACACTGCCCTGCCCGCCGCGCCGGATCAGGCGCAGGATGCGATAGGGGCCGACGTAGCCTTCCATGGCGGCCGCTCAGGCGGACTCCAGCTCGCGCAGGCGCGCGCGCAAGGCCGCGGCGGAGACACGCAGGGCCGCGGCGGCGCGCTGCGGGTCGCCGCCCACGGCGCGCAGTTGCCGCGCCAGTTCACGCCGCGGCACGTCGGCGGCGAGCCGGTATTCCGGCGTCGCCGCGATGCGCCGGTACACCGCCGCACGCGACACGCCCAGGGACCTGGCCACCGCGGCGATTTCGAAGCGCTGCGCCTGCATCGTGTGCGCGAACACCGAGGCGCTCACATCGCCCATGCGCCGGGAGCGCGAGCGCGCGACCTCGCCGGGCGTCGTCACGCCGGGCGTCGCCACGCCGGTCGTATCCACGCCGGTCGCCGCGCCGCACAGCAGGCGCAGCTGGTGCTCGCCCAATTGCGGTCGCGCGGTGCTGGCCAACACCAGCTGGCGCACCATGTTTTCCAGTTCGCGCACGTTGCCGGGCCAGCGGTACGACAGAAACAGGAAGAACAGCATGGCCCATTCGGCGACATACGCCGGGTCGCTGCCGGCCCGCGGCAACAGCGCCTCGCGACCCTGTTCACGCGCGTCGCGGCGCAGGAAATACAGGGCGAGCTCTCCAATGTCCTCGGGGTGCTCGCGCAGTGGCGGCAGATGAATTTCGCAGGCGCCCAGACGGTGCCGCAGCGCCGCGCGAAACGCCCCGCCCGCGTGCTCCAGCGGCTGGTCCGTGGCGGAGATCACGCGCACGTCCACGGCCTCTATCGCACCGCCGACAGACTGAACCTCGCGCTGCTGCAGCGCGCGCAGCAATTGCGGCTGCACGCCGCTGGCGACATCGCCGATCTCGTCCAGGAACAGGGTGCCGCCCTGTGCGTCGCGGAAGTACCCGGCGCTGCTGCGCTCGGCGCCGGTATAGGCGCCGCGAGCGCTGCCGAACAGGGCGGCCGGCGCCAGTTCCTCGGGAATGGCCGCCATGTTGACGCAGACCAGGGGCTGCCCGGCGCGCCGGCTGGCGGCGTGTATGGCGGCCGCCACCAGCTCCTTGCCGGTGCCGGTCTCGCCGCGGATGAGCACGTCGAGATCACTGCGCGCCGCGCGCCCGATTTCCCCGCGCAGGGCCTGCATCCGCGCACTGTTACCGCGCAAGGACCGCGCCGCACATTGCGCCGCGGTCGCGCCCGCGCGCCGTCCCAGGCGCAACAACAGCACCACGCCGTGCCCCAGCAACAGCGGCACACCCCGGCGCAGGCGCGCCGGCCCCAACTCGACGTCGTCGAGCAACTCCGCCGTGTCCAGGCGGCAGCGGCTGGCGCCGGCGCTGCGCTGCAGGCGCAGGGAGCGGCCGTCATAGCGCAGGCGCAGCGCGCGGCGACTGACATAGGGGTCGTCCAGGGGTGCAGGCGCGGCATCGACACGGCGGAAGTCCGGGCTGCAGCGGCCCAGCACCCAGGCCCCGGCGCCGCGGTCTACCGGCACCACGGCGCTGGCGCCGATACGCGCGGTATCCGGGTGGAAAATGACCGTCAGCAGCAGTTCCTCGCCGCGCGCGCCGGCGGGCAGCGGCGCATCCAGCGACGGCAGGGTGGAACGCGTGTCCTCGAGCTGCGGCATGGGCGACGGTTGTTATTCACTGTTGTTATTGTCTGCTTACCCCAAAGCTTAGCAGCTGTGCGGGAAAAGGCCTGGAGCGGAACGGTTTTGACGACTCTGCCCGGGCGCGCGCGGCGGCGCGCTCAGCGGGCTGCTCCCCGCCGCGCGAGCAGCTCGCGGTAGCGCGCCCAGTCGAAGGACGGCCCGGGGTCGGTCTTGCGCCCCGGGGCGATGTCGCTGTGCCCGGCGATGCGCCGCGCGTCCATGCCCGGGTAGTGCGCCAGCAGGGCCGCGGTCACCGCGGCGAGGGCGGCGTACTGCGCGTCCGTGTAGGGGTCGTCGTCGGTGCCCTCCAGCTCGACGCCGATGCTGAAGTCGTTGCAGTTGTCGCGCCCGGCGTAGCAGGACTGCCCGGCGTGCCAGGCGCGCTCGTCGAAGCTGACGAACTGCACCGCCTCGCCGTCGCGGCGCAGCAGCAGGTGCGCGGAGACACACAGGCCGCGTATTTCCGCGAAGAAAGGGTGCTCGTCCCAGTCCAGGCAGTTGGTGAAAAAGCGCTCGATACAGTCGCCGCCGAACTGGCCCGGCGGCAGGGAGATATTGTGGATGACCAGCAGTTCCGGCGCGCAGCCGGGCGGGCGCGGTTCGCGGTTCGGCGACACGGCGCGCCGCGCCGGCCGCAACCAGCCCTGCTCGACGGTGAAAGTGTCCGGGTGCGCGCTCACGCGCCCATCATAACGGCAGTTCCCGGCCCCGGCGAGAGACTGCTACAATCGCCAGCCCCGCAACCGACCGACCCCCGCGCAATGAGCCAGGCACACGCAACAGGCACACCCCCGGATCCCCAGGCAGTGGCGGCGAGCGTACGCGCGGCGCTGGCCGAGGATATCGGCGACGGCGACATCACCGCGGCGCTGATCCCCGCCGCCGACAGCGCGCGGGCGCGCGTCATCACGCGCGAGGACGGCGTGCTCTGCGGCCGGCCCTGGGTGGACGAGGTGTTCCGCCAGCTCGACCCGGCCATCGCGCTGCGCTGGGCGGCCGCCGACGGCGAGCCTATCGCCGCCGGTGACGAGTTGCTGCAACTTGAGGGCAGCGCCGCGCACCTGCTCACCGGCGAGCGCACGGCGCTGAACTTCCTGCAGTTGCTGTCCGGCACCGCCAGCAGTTGCCGCCGCTACGCGGACGCCGTGGCCGGCACCGCGGTGCGCCTGCTGGACACGCGCAAGACCGTGCCCGGCCTGCGCCTGGCGCAGAAATACGCGGTGCGCTGCGGCGGCTGCCACAACCACCGCATCGGCCTGTTCGACGCCTTTCTCATCAAGGAGAACCACATCGCCGCCTGCGGCGGCATCGACGCCGCGGTGCGCACCGCGCGCGCGCACGCGCCGGGCAAGCCGGTGGAAGTGGAAGTGGAAAACGCAGGAGAACTGGCCCAGGCGCTGGACGCCGGCGCGGACCGCATCATGCTCGACAATTTCAGCCTGGAGGCGCTGCGCGAGGCCGTCGCGTTCACGGCGGGGCGCGCGGAACTGGAGGCCTCGGGCAACGTGACCGAGGCCACCCTGCTGCCGATCGCGCAGACCGGCGTCGACTACATCTCCATCGGCGCGCTGACCAAGGACTGCAAGGCCCTGGACCTGTCCATGCGGCTGCTGTAGCGCCGCTTTCCCTACAGCAGCGCCTCGCTGCTCACCAGCACGCCGTTGTTGTCCGCGTAGATGTAGTCCCCGGGCAGGATACGCACGCCGGCGATCTCGATCGGCACGTCGCGCTCGCCAAAGCCCAGTTTGTCGGTCTTCAGCGGCACGCTGCCCAGCGCCTGCACGCCGATGGCGGTGCGGCCGATCTCGTCCACGTCGCGCACCACCCCGTTGATCACCAGGCCGGCCCAGCCGTTGGCCGCCGCGCTCTCGGCGAGCATGTCGCCGAGCAGGGCGCGGCGCGGCGAACCGCCGCCGTCGACGACGATGACGCGCCCCTCCCCGGCTTCGCCGACGCAGGCCTTGACCAGGGAGTTGTCCTCGTGACAGCGGATGGTCACGGCGCGCCCGCTGAACACGCTGACCTGGCCGTAGTTGCGCCAGGGCAGCGGCAGCGCGCGCGCGGCGGGCGCCGCGTCGGAGAGGTCGGGGGTGGAAAAATCGCTCATGGGGTCGGTCCTGGTGATGTATTGCGCGCATGATTATACGCCAATGCGCCGCCCGCCCGGGGCCGCGGCGGCGCCACGGCGCGGGCGCCGCCGCCCATTGGCAATCCACGGCAGAGGCGTATAATTCCCCGAATCGATCAACCGTGATTAGTCCATTCACCCAGTGAATGCGGAGAGAGCCGTGAACGTCAACCGCATCGACCTCAACCTGCTGGTCTATCTCGACGCCCTGCTGCGCGAGCGCAACGTCACCCAGGCGGCGCACCAGCTCAACCTGTCCCAGCCGGCCATGAGCAACGGCCTGCGCCGCCTGCGCGAGGTGTTCGACGACCCCCTGCTGGTGCGCACCAGCGAGGGCATGACGCCCACCGAGCGCGCACTGGAACTGGAACCGGTGGTGCGCGAGGTACTGAGCAAGGTGGACCACGCGGTACAGCCGCGCACCGCCTTCGACGCGGAAAACGCCGTGCGCGTCTTCCGCATCATGGCCAGCGACTACGCCGAGTCCACCTTGCTGCCCACGGTGCTCGGCAAGCTGCGCACCCTCGCCCCCGGCCTGACCCTGGACATCATGACGCCCTCCGACGTCAGCTTCCTGGATGTGGAACGCGGCAAGGTGGACATGCTCATCAACCGCTTCGACTCCATGCCCCAGTCCTTCCACCAGATCCACCTGTGGAACGACAGTTTCACCTGCGTGCTCAGCCCCGAGAACCCGGTACTCGAGGACTGGACCCTGGATGCCTACCTGCAGGCCAACCACGTGTGGGTGAGCAAGACCGGCATGGGCGTCGGCGTGGGTGTCAACCCCGCCGACGTGCAGCGCCTGGGCTGGGTGGACGTGGCCCTGAACAAGCTCGGCAAGAAGCGCCAGATCCGCGTGTTCACGCGCCACTACCAGGCGGCGATGACCCTCGCCGAGCAGAACGACCTCATCGTCACCCTGCCCACGCGCTGTGCCAACCTGAAGGTGAACAACCCGCGCGTGGTGCTGCGCGAACCGCCGCTGGACATCCCGCCGCTGGAGCTGAAGATGGCCTGGAGCCCCCTGCTGCAACACAACCCCGCGAACAAGTGGCTGCGCAAGATCATCGCCGACACCGCGCGCGAACTCGACGGCCAGGAAGCGACGCCCTGACCGCCGGCAAGGAAACCGCTGACCACACAGAGGTCCCGCGCCGCACAGGCCCCTTGCGGACGCTGTGGGCCGCGCCGAGGGAGTGGAGCGAGACCGCAGGGCTCGCGACCGACCGAGGGCAGCCCGGAGGGCCGCGGGTCGCGAAGCAAGGGGCCTGT
>MDSW01157545.1_pt1 | contig 99111 bp, 84 predicted proteins | sample 811171 | NCBI WGS metagenome assembly MDSW01 (sample SAMN05326641, study PRJNA326480) | marine metagenome | isolation source: seawater | place: Atlantic Ocean: North West | collected 2012 | reverse complement strand
CGCGGGGGAAGTGTCCCGGGGAGGGAGTCTGCTTTTCGACCGACCGGGACACTTCCCCCGCGGGAGGTTCGATTAGGCCCAGGAACGACCCAATGTGAGAAGCCTCCCACGTGGAAGGTTCGGTTAGGCCCAGGAGCGACCCGACGTGAGAAGCCTCGCGCCGCAGCCGCAAAGGCATCTGCGCCCGGGGATTTTTTGTATACTCGCAATCAGTGGAGCCCGCCTGTCGAGGGGGAGCGACTCGCGGACAGGCAGGCATGCCCACAGGTACCCAGCATGAAATTTGTAGACGAGGCGACAATCACGGTCCAGGCGGGCAAGGGCGGCAACGGCTGTCTCAGCTTTCGCCGGGAAAAATACGTCGCCAAGGGCGGCCCTGACGGCGGTGACGGCGGTGACGGCGGCAGCGTGGTCATCGAGGCCGACGACAGCCTCAACACCATGGTCGACTACCGCTTCCAGCGCCACTACCGCGCGCAGAACGGCGAGGCCGGCCGCGGCCGCAACTGCACCGGCAGCAGCGGCGAGGACCTGGTACTGAAGGTGCCCGTGGGTACGACCGTGATCGATGAGGATATCGACGAGGTGCTGGGCGACCTGGCGGTGGACGGCCAGCGCCTGATCGTGGCGCAGGGCGGGTTTCACGGCCTGGGCAACACGCGCTTCAAGTCCAGCACCAATCGCGCGCCGCGGCAGACGACCCCGGGCAGCGAGGGCGAGAGCCGCAACCTCAAGCTGGAGCTCAAGGTGCTGGCCGATGTCGGCCTGCTCGGCCTGCCCAATGCCGGCAAGTCCACCCTGATCCGCGCCGTCTCCGCGGCGCAGCCCAAGGTCGCCGATTACCCCTTTACCACGCTGGTGCCCAACCTGGGGGTGATCAAGGTGCAGGCGCACCGCAGCTTCGTCATGGCGGACATACCCGGCCTGATCGAGGGGGCGTCGGAGGGGGCGGGGCTGGGTATACGCTTTCTCAAACACCTCACGCGCACGCGCATCCTGCTGCACCTGGTCGATGTCGCGCCCTTTGACGGCAGTGACCCCGCGCACGCCGCCCACGCCATCCTGCGCGAGCTGCAGCGTTTCAGCCCGGTGCTGGCCGAGCGCGAGCGCTGGCTGGTGCTGAACAAGTGCGACCTGCTTGACGCGGCGGCCCTGGCCGAACGGCGCGCACAGATTGTCGACGCGCTGGACTGGCATGGCCCGGTGTACGAAATTGCCGCCATCAGCGCTACCGGCACGCAGCGCCTGTGCGCCGACCTGATGACGCGGATCGAGGAGCGCGGCGCGGCGGAGGCGGCGGACCCGGAGCTGGCCAGGGCGGAGCGCGACCTGCAGCAGCGCATGCAGGCCCAGGCCAGGCAGCGGATTGCGGCGCTGCGCGCCAGTCGCCGGGGCGATGCCCCCGACAGTGAAGACGACGACTACGACGACGATGACCACGACGTCGAGGTCGAGTACCGCCCTTAGGAGAGCCGATGACACAACGCAAGGACATCGCCGTCGCGCGGCGCTGGGTGGTGAAGATCGGCAGCGCGCTGCTCACCGATGACGGCCGCGGCCTGGACGAGGCGGTGATCCGCGACCTGGTCGACCAACTCGTGCGCCTGCGCGAACGCGGTTGCGAGGTGGTGCTGGTGTCCAGTGGTGCGGTGGCGGCCGGCCTGGTGCGGCTGGGCTGGACGTCGCGCCCGCAGCTGGTGCACGACCTGCAGGCGGCCGCCGCGGTGGGGCAGTCGGTACTGGTGCAAAGCTATGAGTCCACCTTCGCCGCCCACGGCGTGTTCAGTGCGCAGATCCTGCTGGGTCACGACGATATCATCGCCCGGGAACGCTATCTCAACGCCCGCGGCACGCTGAACACCTTGCTCAAGCTGGGGGTGGTGCCGGTGGTGAACGAGAACGACACGGTGGTGACCGACGAGATCCGCTTCGGTGATAACGATACCCTGGCGGCGCTGGTTGCCAACCTGATCGATGCCGATGCGCTGGTGCTGCTCACCGACCAGTTGGGCCTGTACCACGAGGACCCGCGCGGCAACCCTGATGCGCGCCTGGTGGAGGTCGCCGATGTCGATGATCCGCAACTCGATGGTATGGCGGGGGAGGGCGGCAGTCTCGGGCGTGGCGGCATGGTCACCAAGTTGCGTGCGGCGCGGCTGGCGGCGCGCTCCGGCACGGAAACCGTCATCGCCTCGGGGCGGTTGCGGGACGTGCTCGCGGGTATCGCCGCCGGCGAACCGATAGGCACCTGGTTGCGCACTGGCCGGCAGCCGCAGAACGCGCGCAAGCAATGGCTGGCGTCCATGGTCAGGGCCACCGGCAGTCTCGAACTGGATGACGGCGCGGTGCAGGTATTGCGCGAGTCGGGCCGCAGCCTGCTGCCCGTGGGCGTGCGCGCCGTGCGCGGTGAGTTCGCCCGCGGCGATATGGTTTCCTGCCGCGACAGCGAGGGCCGCGAGGTGGCCCGCGGCCTGGTCAATTACAGCGCCGCGGAGACACGGCGTATCATGGGCTCACCTTCGAAAGCGATCGAGGGCATCCTCGGCTACCTCATCGATGAGGAGTTGATACACCGCGACAACCTGGTGCTGGTTTAGCCGGTTGCGGGTCGTGTCCGCTCTGGCCGCGGCCCGGGGTGTCGGGTGCGGGGGGGGTGCGGTGTTTACTGGATTCCCGCTTGCGCGGGAATGACGGTAGTGGGGGGGCGCGGGAATGACGTCGGTAGGGGGATGACGGTGGATTCCCGCTTGCGCGGGAATGACGTCGGTAGGGGAATGATGTCGGTAGGGGGATGACGGTGGATTCCCGCTTTCGCGGGAATGACGGTGGTGGGGGAATGACGTCGGTAGGGGAATGACGTCGGTAGGGGAATGACGGTGGTGGGCGGCGCGGGTCTTGCGTACTAGCTTAGCCACTTGCCCAGGGGCGTTTTCACCCAGAGGAAGTTCATCAGCTTTTTCATACCCTCGGCGCTCTCCGCGCTGTAGGGATAGGCGTTCTGCAGTTTGCCGCCGAAGCGGTCGATGACGATGGGCATCTCGTGGCAGTAGCCGCGCAGGCCCTTCTTGCCGTTGACCTGTCCCACGCCGGAGCTTTTCCTGCCGCCGAAAGGTGCGGCGGGGATGCCGTAGCTCACCGCCATGTCGTTGACCGAGCAGGAGCCCGTATCGATGGCGGCGGCGAGGTTGTAGCCCTTCTCCTTGTCCTGGGTCCACACGTTGCCGTTGAGGCCGAACTCCGAGTCGTTCGCCAGGCGCAGCGCCTGCTCCTCGCTGTCCACCTTCTGAATGCACAGGATGGGCCCAAAGGTCTCCAGCACCATGATGTCCATGCTGTTGTCGACGTCGGTAATGACCGTGGGTTCGTAGTACAGGCCCGGCAGGTCCGGGTTGCGCCGACCGCCCATGTGGATGGTGGCGCCCTTGGCGCGCGCGTCTTCCACGTGGGCCTCGATGATGGCCATCTGCCGGTCCCAGAAAACCGCCCCGATGTCCTCGTCCCAGCCGTGCTGGCTGCCCTGGCGCAGGGCCTTGCCCTTCTCCAGCACCTTCTGCAGGAACTCGTCGTAGACTTCCCTGACCACGTAGATGCGCTCGGTGCCGCAGCAGTAGTGGCCGGTGTTCATGCAGGAACCGACCCAGGCGCCGTCGGCGGCGCGGTCGAGGTCGGCGTCGGCGCAGACGATCATGGCGTCGTTGCCGCCCAGTTCCAGGGTGACCGGGATGAGTTGCCGCGCGCAGGCTTCGGCCACCTTGCGACCGGTGGCCACGGAACCGGTGAAAGACACCTTGTCCACGCCTCCCTCGACGATGGCCGCGCCGGTCTCGCCGTCTCCCAGCAGCACCTGCAGTACGCCCTCGGGCAGGCCCGCCTCGCGGAAGATATCCTCCGCCAGCTTCGCGGAATAGGGTGTGACCTCGGACCCCTTGGCAACGACGGCATTGCCCGCCATGATCGCCTGGGCGGCCTGGTTCATCAGCAGTACGAAAGGCCCGTTCCACGGCGTGATCAGGCCGACCACGCCCAGCGGCTTGTAGACGATGCGCAACTGCTTCATCAGGCCCAGCAGGCCGTGTACCTTGCGCTTGCGCGGCTTGAGGAATTTCCCGGCGTTTTTCGCGTAGTAGCAGAGCTGGTCGGCGACGGAAAACACCTCCATGCTCATCGCGTCGGTGCGCGCCTTGCCCGTCTCGCGCACCACGGTCTCTATGATGTCGTCCTGGCGCGCGATGACGATCTTCAGTGCGCGCTCCAGCACCTCGGCGCGCTCGGCGAAGCTGGTTTTCGCCCAGGAGAGCTGTGCGGTCCTCGCCCTGGCGATGGCCGCGGCCACGTCTTCGGTGTTGGCGCAGACCAGTTCGCCGATGGGCTCCAGGGTCACCGGACTTTTCAGTTGCAGGTGGCGACGGGAATCGGTGGATTCGATGGGCTCAAAGATCGACATGGCGGGGTCCTCCGGCTGGGCAGTCTAAACTAATGGTCATTAGTCTGGCTGTCAACCGCGCCGCTTCGCGCGAACATGAACATCGTGTCATGTGCGGCGCGCCGTGCCGATATCCCCGCAGGCAGGCCACACGGGGCGGCGAATGTGGGATAATTGCCGGTTTACTGCCTGCATAAGTCGACTCAGAGTGTCCATGACCGCATCCCCGGGGCTTTTGCTGGCCCTGTACTGTACCGCCATTGCCGCCTGTTCCCTGCTCGGCGGCCTGGTGCCCAACCTGGTGCGCATCACGCATACCGGTACCCAGCTGGTGATGAGCCTGGTGTCGGGGCTGATGCTGGGCGTGGCGTTTTACCACCTGTTGCCGCACAGTATCGTCCTGGGCGACGGCGACGTGGACACGGCGGTCTGGTGGCTCATGCTCGGTCTGATCGCCATGCTGCTGTTGCTGCGCCTGTTCCACTTTCACCAGCACGATTTCAGCCACGAGCACGGCGGCCACCACGACCACAACCATCCCCACGGGGCGGAGGGGGTGGCGCACAGCCTGAGCTGGGTGGGAATTGGCCTGGGCCTGTCGGTGCACACCCTGATCGACGGGGTTGCCCTGGGCGCTGTGATGCGCAGCGGCTCCGCCGCCGAGGGGCTGGCGGGCATCGGCGTGTTCCTGGCGATCGCCCTGCACAAGCCGCTGGACGCGATGTCCATCGTCACGGTGATGGAGTCCGGCGGCTGGAGTCGCGGCGCGCGCCGCCTGGCCAACCTGCTGTTCGCCCTCATGTGTCCGCTCGGCGCGCTGCTGTTCTTTTTCGGCGTGGACCTGCTGGCCGACAGTGCCGCGGTGATCGCCGCGGCGCTGGCCTTTTCGGCCGGGGCCTTTATCTGCATCGCCCTGAGCGACCTGTTGCCGGAGGTGCATTTTCACAGCCACGATCGCGCCAAGCTGACCCTGGCCTTCCTGCTCGGCATCGGCCTGGCCTGGGCGATCGGCGCGATGGAGCCCACGGGCCTGCACGCCGTGCATTGAAGCGGCGCGCCTGCCCGCTGCGCGCCAGACTTTACCTGCGCCTGCATCTGGCGCAAAATCGGTCTTCCAAGGTCCATTGGATTGGTATACAAGGAATGAAAATGACCAAGCGCGTTACAAGCCTGTTTTTGTCCTCCCTGCTGCTGGGCGCCCCGCTCGCCGTCGCGCAGGACGATGCCCTCTGCCTGGATTGCCATTTGCCCGAGGAAGACTGGGTGGGCATGTCCGCCGAGGAAATCTTTGCCACGGCACGGGACACCGAGATCAAGCGCCACGCCGACAACCAGGAACTGTCGGACGAGGAACTGAAGGCGATGATCGCCTCGCTGCTGGAAAAGTAGCGGCCGCGCCGGTCAGGGCCGCGGTGACGCGCGCCCGACTGGGCTAGCCACCCAATCTCCCAGTGCGTCCAGCGCCACCTGGCGCAGGGCGTCGATGTGCGCGGCCGAGCTGTTCAGGCACGGGATGTACTGGTAGTGCTCGCCGCCCGCGTGCAGGAAGTAATCGCGGTTCTCCACGCCGATTTCCTCCAGCGTCTCCAGGCAGTCCGCGGCAAAGCCGGGGCACACCACCTGTACTGAGCGCACGCCCTCGGCGGGCAGACCCTTGAGCGTCTCGTCGGTATAGGGCTTTAGCCACTCCTCGCGGCCGAACCGCGACTGGAAACACACGCGGTATTCCTCTTCGGTAAGGCCCAGCCGCTCCGCCACCAGGCGCGAGGTCTTCAGGCATTCGCAGTGGTAGGGGTCGCCCTCGTCGAGGTAGCGTTGCGGCACCCCGTGGTAGGAAAACAACAGCAGGTCGGCGCCGCCGTGCGCCTGGCGGTGGGCCTCGATACTGTCCGCGATGGCCGCGACGTAGGCCGGATGGTCGTGGTAGTGGGTGACAAAGCGCAACTCGGGTAGCCAGCGGCGCCGCGTGAAATCCTCGGCCAGCCTGTCGAAGGTCGACGCGGTCGTCGCCGCGCTGTACTGCGGGTACAGCGGCAGCACGACCAGGCGGCGCACCCCCTGTTCCGCCATGGACTGCAGTACCGCGGGTATCGACGGCTTGCCGTAGCGCATGGCGAATTCCACCACCACGTCCTGCCCGGCCAGTGCCGCGCGCAGGGCATCGCGCTGGGCCCGCGTGTGCACCAGCAGCGGCGAGCCCGCCTCGCTCCACACCGTGCGGTAGGCCCTGGCCGAGCGCGCCGGCCGGACATTGAGGATCACCAGGTTGAGGATGAGCCACCACAGGGGCCGCGGCACCTCGACCACCCGCGGATCCCAGAGGAATTCGCGCAGGTAGCGTTTCAACGCGGCCTTGTCGGGCGCATCCGGCGTGCCCAGGTTGGTGATCAGCAGGCCGCTGCGCGCCGGTTGCTCGTGGTCGAACCCCTGTGTGCCGATGTATTTCATGGTCGGGCCAATATACGTGCAGAGAAAGTGACTGCCAAGGTACGCGGCTGGCCGTCGATCGTATCACCGGGCCTGTTCAGCGGGCGCGCCAGGTACTCGCACTGCCCGCTGTCGCCTTTGCCCATGTCCCTGGCGCGGTCGACCATGCAGGCACGCGTCTTCTTGTCTAGTATATAGTGCGCTGGTTTCGACACCTCCCCCATGAGAGAACGCCATGTCCCTGGACTTTGACAGCGCCCGGCTGCCCAATCCCCACCTGCGTGAGGAGCATCACCAGTGGCGCGCCCAGTTACGCAAGTTTATCGACAGTGAAATCATGCCGCACGCCGCGGAATGGGACGAGGCCGGTGATATTCCGCAATCGCTGTGGCCCAAAGCCGCGAAGGTGGGCTTGTTGGGCCTTGGCTACCCGGAGGCCTACGGCGGTACCCGCGAGGGCATCGACTCCTGGCACGCCTGGATCACCGGCGAGGAACTGGCGAGGATCGGCGTGGGCGGCCTGTCCGCCACGCTCATGGTGCACGGTATCGGCCTGCCGCCGGTGATCAACTGGGGCAGCGAGGCCATGAAACAGTTGGTCGCCCCGCCGGTGCTGGCCGGTGAGAAAAATATCAGCCTGGGCATTACCGAGCCCGGCGCCGGTTCCGATGTGGCGCAGATCGGCACCACGGCGCAGCGCGATGGCGATCACTTCGTGGTCAACGGCTCCAAGACCTTTATCACCGGCGGCATGCGCGCCGACTGGGTATCCACCGCCGTGCGTACCGGCGGGGAAGGCGCCGGCGGCGTGTCCATGCTGCTGATCCCCACCGATGCGGAGGGCTTCAGCCGCACGCAGTTATCGCGCAAGCAGGGCTGGTGGTGTTCGGACACCGCCACCCTGTATTTCGACAACGTCCGTGTGCCCGTGGAAAACCTCATCGGCGAGGAGAACAAGGGCTTCCTGGTGATCATGACCAACTTCAACGGCGAGCGCATGTCCATGGCGGTGGGTATGGAAGCGCAGGCGCGGGTGTGCCTGGAGGAAGCGGTGAGCTGGGCGCGTGAGCGCAGGACCTTCGGCAAGCGCCTGGGCGACCACCAGGTGATCCGCCACAAGATCGCCCAGATGAAACAGAAGATCAACGCTACCCAGGCGTATATTCGCGCCTGTTTCGAAACCATCGAGGCGGGCAACGCCAACCCGGGGGATATTGCCATGCTCAAGGTGCAGGCCAGTGAAACGCTGGAGTTCTGCGCGCGCGAGGCGATGCAGATTCTCGGCGGCATTGGTTACATGCGCGGCAACCGTGTCGAGCGCATCTACCGCGAGGTGCGGGTCAACGCCATCGGCGGCGGCTCCGAGGAAATCATGCGCGACCTGGCGTCGCGGCAGTACGGCTTGTAACGGGGAGGTAACCAGCATGAAACTCTGGCATTGCAGCGGGGCGCGCTCACTGCGCGTCCTCTGGGCGATGGAAGAAATGGGCCTGGACTACGAGGTGGAAATCCTGCCGTTTCCGCCGCGCGTGTTCCAGCGCGATTACCTGCAGGTCAACAGCCTCGGCACCGTGCCCTACTTCGTCGATGGCGAAACCGAGATGACCGAGTCTTCCGGTATATGCCACTATCTCGTGGAGCGCTACCAGCGCTACGATTTCGGCCTGCCGGCCGACCACACCGAGTACGGCGCCTACCTGAACTGGTTGTACCACTCCGACGCCACACTGACCTTTCCCCAGACCATCGCCATGCGCTACTACTACCTGGAGCCCACGCCGGAGAAGCAGGCCGTGGCCGATGACTACGCGAAGTGGTTTATCGCCAGGCTGCGGCGCCTGGACCATCACCTGCAGGAGCACGAATTCCTGGTGGACGGCCGCTTCACCATCGCGGATATCGCGGTGGGTTACGCGCTCTACCTGGGCCGCGCCCTGAAGCTCGATGCAGACTACCAGCCGCAGACCGCCGCCTACCTGCAGCGCTTGATGCAGCGCCCGGCGTTCGTGCGCGCCGATGAACAGGGGGAGCCGCTGAACCTCCCCGCCACGGAGTAAAACCATGAGTACCAGTGAACAACAACTGCAGGAATTTCGCGCGGAAGTGTCCGCCTGGCTACAGGCCAACAATCCGCCGGATCCGGGCTTCCTGCTGCCGCAGACCTTCATGGAGGTCGGCGACGAGCGCCAGCTCGATTTCCTGCGCGAGTGGCAGCACAAGGTGTGGTCCGCCGGCTACCTCGGTATGGCCTGGCCCAGGGAGTACGGCGGCGGCGGTATGGACCCCGCGTTCCAGTCGGTCGTCGACCAGGAGATGCGCCGTCACAATGTCCCCATCTGTTTCAATGTCATCGGCCTGGGCTGGGCCGGTCCGCTGATCAAGGATATCGGCACGCACGAGCAGAAGGCGCGCTACCTGAAGAATATCCTCAGCGCCGAGGATATCTGGTGCCAGGGCTTTTCCGAGCCGGAGCACGGCTCGGACCTGGGTAACGCACAAACCCGGGCGGTGCGCGATGGCGACGAATACGTGATCAACGGCCAGAAAATCTGGACCACCATGGGCAACTTCGCCCGCTACATGATCCTGCTCGCGCGCACCAACCCCGAGGCCGAGCGCAAGTACGATGGCCTCTCGTTCTTTCTCTCGCCCATGGATGTCCCCGGTGTCGACACCCGGCCGATTCGCAAGATAACCGGGGAATACGGCTTCACCGAGACCTTCTTCACCGACGCGCGCATCCCGGCGGATTGCCTGATGGGCGAGGAGGGGGAGGGCTGGCGCATCGCCATGCAGACCCTGCAGTACGAACGCGGCGCCGAGGCGGGCGCGGCCGGTGGTCTGTCCATGATCCGGGTCACGGTCGACGACATGATCCAGGGCCTGCAGGGCGTGCGCCGCGACGGCGAACCCGTGCTGCGGGACCCGGTGGTGCGCGACCAGGTGGTGCGCGCGATCATGGAGGAGAAGGCGATGGTGCTGGGGGCGCGCCGCGCCGGGGTCGGCCCCCTGACCACGGACTACCCCGGCTCGCTGCCGCTGTCCAGCAAACTGCGCCTGTCGGAGTCCACCCGGCGCATGCGCCAGCTGGCGATCAACCTGCAGGGCGCCGAGGGCGGCCTCTACGTGGGCGATGCCCAGGCGCGCCAGGGTGGTTTCTGGCAGCGCGCTTATTTCAACAGTTTCTCTGCCACGATCGGCGGCGGCACCAGCCAGGTGCAGGCGAACATCGTCGCGGAACATATTCTCGGCCTGCCGAAGTAGGGAGTACAGCATGACGGTTCTCGGTAATACGGCCCTGTCCTTCACGGAAGAACAGGCCATGCTGCTGGACGTGGCGCGCGATTTCTGTCGCGACAAGTCGCCGCTCAGCACGGTGCGTGAGCACCTGGAGTCCGGCCCCGGTTTCGATGCCGGGCTGTGGCGGGAAATCGCCGAACTAGGCTGGTGCGGCATCTCCCTGCCGGAATCCTGCGGCGGTTCCGGACTGGGCGTGGGCGCCCTGGTGCCGGTGCTGGAGGCCATGGGGCGCGCCATGCTCACCACGCCGCTGTTGAGCACGGCCCTGGCGGGGCAGTTGCTGTTGCGCGCCGCCGGGCAGGAGCGCGCGGAGTCCTGGCTGGCGGATATCGCTGCCGGCAGCGCGGCGACCGTGGCCTGGCTGGAAGGCGGCGACTGGGGCGACCCGGCCATACACTCCACTGTCGACGCCGGAGGTGCGCTGTCGGGGCAGAAGCGTTTCGTGGTGGACGCCGGCGTGGCCGCGCTGATCCTGGTGCCGGTCATGCAGGGCGATGAACCGGCCCTGGCGCTGCTGCGCAGGGAGAATCTCCCGGACGGCGCCCTGACCCCCAACGTGCTGATAGACCAGACGCGGCGCTCCGCCAACCTGCACCTAGACGGTATCAGCGTCGACCCGGCGGATATCGTCACCGGGCCGCAGGTGGAGCGCGCGCTGGCGGACACGCGCCTGCTCGGCGCCCTGCTGGTTGCCGCCGAGGCCGCCGGCAGCGCCGGCGCCTGCCTGGACACGGTGGTGGAGTACCTGAAGACGCGCAAGCAATTCGGCAAGCTGATCGGCTCCTACCAGGCGCTGAAGCACCCCTGCGTGGATATCCTGCTCGGCCTGGATGACGCCCGGTCGTTCATTTATCACGCCGCCACGCTGGTGCACGACGGCCCGCTGGATGCGGATGCGGAAATCGCCTGCCGCATGGCCAAGGCCCAGGCCTGCGAGGTGCTGTCCTATGCCGGCGACCGCGCCGTGCAGTTCCACGGCGGTATGGGCTTTACCTGGGAATGCGACGCGCAGTTGTATATCCGCCGCGCCCAGTGGAGTCAGCAGCAGTTCGGCGACCCCCAGCACCATCGCAAGCGGCTGGCCACCCTGCTGCTCGATTAGGGGCGCCGCCGCCGATGCGCTAGTATGGGGCTTCGGTTCTCCCGCGCTTACCCATGTCGAAAAAACGCAAAAGTCTCAAGAGCAAGGCGATGCCGCGCAGCCTCGCGGTGTCCCTGGCCGGTATCCGCGCGGGCGGCGCCCTGGCCGTGGACAGCGCGCTGCAGCGGGTCGCGCGCCGCGCCCCGGGGGAATCGGGCTTTGCGCGGCGCGAGGCGCAGCGCTTCGTGCGCGAACTGGGCAGTCTCAAGGGCACCTATATCAAGATCGGCCAGCTGCTCGCCCTGTTTGGCGAGCAGTTTCTGCCCCGGGTGCTGGTGGAAGCCCTGCGTGACCTCTCCGACCAGACCGAACCCCTGCACTGGGACGCGCTGGAAAGCGCCGTGCGCGACAATCTCGGCGCGCGCTACGCCGAGCTGGAGATCGACCCCGAGGCGGTGGCCGCCGCTTCCCTGGCCCAGGTACACCTGGCGCAAGTGCGCGCCAGCGGCGAATGGATTTGCCTGAAGATCCAGTATCCGGGGCTGGCGCAGGTCATCGACGACGATTTCGATACGGTGGTCAGCATGCTCAGGGTGGCACGCTGGGTCGGCGAGGGCAGTGACCTGGACGACTGGCTGCAATCGATGCGCGGGCACCTGCACAACGAGATCGACTACGCGCGCGAGGCCGCACTGACCGAACGCATGGCCGGGCTGGTCGGGACGGTCGGCGACGCGCCGGTGAGCTACCACGTGCCGCGCCTGTACCGGCGCTACTGCACCGGGCAGGTGCTGGCGATGGAATACGTGGAAGCCTACCCGGTGGCGCACCCGGACGTGGGGCGATTGTCCCAGGAGCGGCGCAACGCCCTGGCCATGGCCATGCTCGAGCTGTTTTTTCTCGAGGTGTACGACTGGGGCCTGTTGCAGACCGACCCCAATTTCGGCAACTACCTGCTGCGCCTGGACGACCGCCGGCTTCGGCGCGGTGATGACGAACTGGTGCTGCTCGATTTCGGCTCGGTGCTGGAACCGGATGCGGATTTTCTCTTCCACCTGCGCCACGCAATCGCGGCGGGGCAGCGCGGCGACCGGGATCGCCTGGCGGACAGCCTGGTCGGGCTGGGTTGCCTGCAGCCCGACGCCAGCGACGAGGGGCGGCGACTGTTTGTGGATTTCTGTTTGCAGCTGCTGGAACCGCTGCGCGCGCCGCAGCAGCTGCCGCGGGAACACCTGAACGACCGCGGCGAATACTGCTGGGGTCGCTCGCGGCTGATGCAGCGGGCCGGCCGGCAGGCCGCGGCCTCCGCCACCAGCGGTCATTTCACCACACCGTCGCGCGATTTCGCCCTGATCGCACGCAAGCTGACCGGCGTATATAACTTCGTTGCCGTACTCGACGCACAGTTGAATGCCCACGACATGACCGGGCGCCACATCCGCCGCTGGCTACAGAGGGAAGAACGTGGGCACTAAAGACCGGGACCGTAAACAGCGCGCCGTGCCCACCTCCCGCGGTGGCCGGCTCGCGCGTATGGCGCGTATGGCCGGCGGCGTTGCCGGGGGCATGCTGGCGGAGGGCTCCAGGCAATTGCGCGCCGGGCGTCGGCCTAAAGCGCGGGATATGCTGCTGACGCCGGCCAATGCGCGCCGGGTCGCCGAGCAGCTGGCCACCATGCGCGGTGCGGCGATGAAGGTAGGCCAGATGCTGTCCATGGACAGCGGCGACTTCCTGCCGCCCGAACTGGCCGATATTCTCGCCCGCCTGCGCGACGACGCCAGCTATATGCCGGTGGAACAGCTGCGTGGCGCCATGGCCCGGGCCTATGGTGAAGATTGGGAGACGATGTTCTACGGCTTCGATATGCAGCCTTTGGCGGCAGCGTCCATCGGGCAGGTGCACCGCACCTGTTCGCCCGATGGCCGCGACATCGTCCTCAAGGTGCAGTATCCCGGGGTGGCCAGGAGTATCGACAGCGATGTGGACAACATCGCCAGCCTGCTGCGCCTGAGCGGCCTGCTGCCGCAGACGCTGGACATCGGGCCGATTCTCGAGGACGCCAAGCGCCAGTTGCGCGACGAGGCGGATTACCTCAAGGAGGCGAAATTCCTGCAGGCCTTTGCCGCACGGCTGGCCGGAGATCAGCGCTTCGTGCTGCCGCAGGTATTACCGGAACTGACCCACCCGACGGTACTGGCCATGACCTTCGTCAGCGGCAGCCCCATCGAGTCGCTCGCCGCTGCGGATCAGGCGGAGCGCGACCGGGTGATGTCCGCCCTGGTCGAGTTGATGTTGCTGGAGCTGTTCGAGCTGCGCATGGTGCAGACCGATCCGAACTACGCCAACTACCAGTATCGGCGCCAGAGCGGGGAAATCGTGCTGCTGGACTTCGGCGCCACGCGCAAGTTCAGCAAGGCTTTTGTCAATAACTACCGTCGCCTGGCCGCCGCCGCGGTGGCGGGGGACAACGAGGGCGTAGTCGCCGCCTGCGAGCGCCTGGGCTACACCATGGGGGAGGCGGACAGCGAGTACCGCGCCATCGTGCTGGAGCTGTTCATGCTGGCGCTGGAACCCCTGCGCCACGAGGGCCCCTACGATTTCGGCGCCTCGGATATGGCCGGCAGGATGTCCGAACTGGGAGAGGAGGTGACGCGCTTTCGCGATTTCTGGCAGGCGCCCCCTACCGATGCGCTGTACTTCCACCGCAAGCTGGGCGGGATGTTCATGCTCGCCGCGCGCCTGGGCGCGCGGGTCGATGTCAACGCGATGATACAGCGCTGGCTCTGAGCGCGCTCAGGCGGATTTTTTCTTGCGCCGCGTTTTCTTCTTCGGCGCGAGCGCGGCATCACGCAGTTCCTCGAAAGACGTCTGCAGGCAGTCGGCGTAAAAGGCCGGGTCGGGCAGCATGTCGCGGCAGGCGGTGAAAGACAGGGTGATGGAGCCCTGCTTGTTCTGCACCGAGCTGTAGACGATATGGAACAGCCCGACATTGGGCAGCAGCGGCCCGAGGCTGATGCTGTCGACCAGTTCGGCGCCGCACATGTACAACTGCATCGGCGCGCCGGGCACGTTGGTGACGATGGTATTGAACATCACCCCGGCCTGGTCCAGCCCGGTGGCCGCGGCGGTGCGGATGGCCAGCGACAGCACGTTGCCTGGCATGACGTCGGCCAGGTCCACCGCAAAGCGCGGGCCCAGCGCCTCGGCGTAGGCCTTGGAGGACAGGGCCTCGTCGTGTACGGCGGCGAGGCGCTCGCAGGGGTCGGCGATCTCCGTGCGCAGGCCCACGGTCATGAAGCCCACCATGTTGCCGCCCGCCATGCGCTCCTCGACGGAGCGCACGTCGATGGGGCACCCCGAGACCAGGGTCTTGTCGGGTAGCTCGCCCTTGCTGTCCAGGTATCTGCGCAGGCCGCCGGCGACGATGGTCAGCATCACGTCGTTGATGGTCGTGCCCGGTTGGGTGTTCTTGATCGCACGCACCACTTCGAAGTCGAACTTGCGCGCCTCCACCACGCGGTGGCGGGAGATGTCGCCCTGGAAACGCGTCTTCTGCTTGTCGTCGAGGCTGTGGATTTTCTGTGCGCGCCTGCCCTCGCGGATGCGCCGGGCCGCCGGGACGGCCTCGCGGAGCATGTCCACGACCTGCCCGGGGGTGCGCCAGGCGTCGACGTAGGCGCGGCCCAGCATGCGCAGTTTCGACGGGCGCTCCACCAGCCACGGCGGTGACTCGTTGTATTGCCGCGTCTCCGGGCTCAGGTCGTGCACGATGTTCATGAACTGCGCCCCGGTGGCGCCGTCCATCGCACAGTGGTGTACTTTCAGCAGCAGCGCGAAGCAGCCCGGCGGGTAGCCCTCGACATTGTTCAGGCCCTCGATCACGTACAACTCCCACAGCGGCTTGTCGCGGCGCAAGGGGTGCGAATGGATGCGCGCCGCCAGGATGCACAACTGGCGCCAGTCGCCCGGTTTGGGCAGGGCGATGTGGCGCACGTGGTACTCCATGTCGAAGTCTGCGTCTTCCACCCAGTAGGGCCGGCCCAGGTTGTAGGGTACGAAGGCCAGCTTGCGGCGGAAGATGGGTGACAGGTGGACGCGGTCCTCGAGCATGGCCAGGATCTGCTTGAAGCGCACCTTGCCGCCGGGGGCGGTCGCCTGGTCGTAGATGCTGACGCCGCCGATGTGCTGGGGCAGGCCGTCGAGTTCCGCGTGCAGGAACATGGCGTCCTGGCCGGATAGCTGTTGCATGGCGTTGACCCTCCTCGGCGGATGTGTGCCCGGCTTATGGCGCGACGACCTTGCCTGGCAGCACCAACGCGGTCGTTTTCATTGCCGGTTCCACTCAGTGTAGCGTGTCCAGGTACTTCTTGTAGGCCGCGGTGGAAAATGGCCGGCCGAGAAAGTCCTTTAGCATCTCGTCCGCCGGGCGGCTGCCCGCCGAACCCAGCACTTTCGCGCGGTAGGCCTGTGCCACGTCGGTGTTGCGCAAACCCGCCGTGCGGAAGCGGCTCATCAGGTCGGTGGCGATGGCCTTGGACCACTGGTAGATGTAGTAGTTGGATGAGTAGCCGTTGAGGTGCCCGAAATTGTTGTAGAAGTGTGTGCCGGGCACGTAGGGGTAGGGCGAGTAGCGTGCCTGTAGCTCCATCATCAGGGGCAGCAGCTCGAAGCTGCCGGGATCGCGGCTGTAGTAGTTGAGCGAGATGTTGGCGTAAAAAATCTGTTGCGCGGTGTTGGCGGCCTCGCCGAAATGCCGCGCGCGGCGCATTTTCTCCACCAGTGCCGCGGGTATGGGCTCGCCCTCGCTGTTCACGGCGAAGCGGCGCAGGGTCTGGTAGTCCCAGATCCACTCCTCCAGCATCTGTGACGGCGCCTCGACGAAGTCCCATTCCATGTTCATGCCGGAAATATCCAGCCAGGGCTGGGTGCCGGAGAACATGTTGTGCAGCAGGTGGCCGAATTCGTGCAGGAAGGTATCGACCTGGTTGTGCTCCATCAGGCCCCTGGGGAAGTTCATGGCCATGCCCGACAGCGGCAGCTGGCCGTCGCGCAGGCCCGTACGCAGGGTCCAGTGCGCGGCGTGGCTGTACTTGTTCTCGCGCGGGTGGCTGTCCAGGTAGAAACGCCCGATCGGTTTGCCGTTCTCGCGGATTTCCCAGGCGGTCACGTCCTCGTGCCAGGTCGGGGTCTCCCAGCGCACGATGTCGATGCCGAACAGGTCCTCGGACAGGCCGAAAATGCCGGCCTGCACGCGCTCGAAGTCGAAGTACTCGCGAATCTCCATCGCGTCCAGGGCGTACTGCTCCTGCCGCACCTTGTTCATCAACCAGGGCGCCTGCCAGGCCTCGACCCGCTGCGCCTCGGGATCGACCTCGCGCAGTCGCGCCAGCAGTATTTCCATGTCCCGGGCTGCGGGCTCGCGCACGGCGTCGCCGACTTCGGCGAGGAAGCTCGCGGCGCGTTGTGGCGTGCCGACCATCAGCCCGTCCATCGCCATGGCCGCGTAGCTCTGGTAGCCCAGGAGCCTGGCCAGTTCATGGCGTTTTTCCAGCAGCTCGGTCAGGGTCTCCTCGTTGGCCGGGGTGGCGATGCTCTTGGCGGCGATGAAGATACGGCGCCGCAGGTCGTCGCTGTCGCTGTACTGCAACACGGGGAAGTAATCGGGGTAATCGGTGGAAATCCGAATCACGCCGTCCTCGTCGGCGGGATGGGCCGCCACGTAATCCTCGGGCAGTCCCTGCAGCTGCGCGGCGCTGGCCTCGACGCTGCGGCGGTCGGTGCGGATGTTCTTGTCAAACTGCGTGCCCAGGGCCGTGATCTCGTTGATCAGCTCGCGCACTTTCTCCCGGGTCGCCTCGTCCCGGTCCACGCCGGCGCGGCGGAAGTCGCGCAGCCTGCGCTCCACCATCAGGCGCTCGGCGGGTGAGGCGCTGTCCAGGTCAATGGCCGCCACGCGCCGGTAGAATTTCTGTGACAGGTCGACACCGACCCTGAAATCGCTGTACAGCTGAATGCAGTCCTGCGCCGCCGCCTGCACCTCGGTATCCGGGTGTACGGCCATCATGTAGGAGACGTACTGGATACGCTGCAGCCCCTTGCCCATGGCGTCGACACGGCTGTAGACGTTCGCCACCGTGGGCTCGGAGGTGTCGTTCTCGATGGCGGCGAAGTCCTCGCGCGCCTGCTCGATCACGGTCGCGCACTCCTGTGCCAGTTCCTCGCCCGGCAGGGAGTAGTCCCAGCCGTCGACGGCCGTGGAGACCTCCGCCTGCGGGGCGGCATGAGTCGGTAGTATTACGCCAAGCGCCAGCAGGGCGCCGCTCAGGAATCTGGTCAAGGGTCGTTCCTCTTGCTCGTCGGGGGCTGGCGATGAGTTTGCTGCTCGCCGGCCAGCCAGGTGTGGATAACGTTCAGGTCGTCGTCGAAGTGTACTAGATCGGCGCGGTATCCGGGATGCAGGCATCCCAGGGTGTCGCCCAGGCCGATAGCGACGGCCGGGTAGCGCGACGCCATGCGCAGGCATTCCTCCAGTGGCAGGCCGACCTCGCGCTGGCAGTAGCGCACGGCGTCGATCAGCCCGATGGCGCTGCCCGCCAGTACCCCCTCGGCGTTCACCAGGCGCCCGTCGACCTGGCGGATCTCCTCGTCGTACAGGCTGAAGGCAGCGCTGGAGCCGCCCACGGTGGCCATGGCGTCGCTCACCAGGATGAGTTTGCCGGGCGGTTTACAGCGCGCCGCCAGGCGGATCGCCGCCGCGTGCACGTGGTGGCCGTCGGCGATAATGCCCGCCCACAGCCCGTCCAGCGCCAGCGCCGCCCCCACTGTTCCCGGCTCCCGGCCGCGCAGCTGGCTCATGGCGTTGAACAGGTGCGTGATCCCGCGCAGGCCGCACCCCGCGGCCGCCGACAGCTGTGCGAAGCTGGCCTGGGTGTGGCCGGCGCAGACCAGCACGCCGCTCTCCGCCAGCTTTTGCAGCAGGGCGCCGGGGACCCGCTCCGGCGCCAGCGTGAGCATGACCACGCCGCCGCCCTCGAGCCCGCACAGCCAGTCCACGTCGGCGGGTTCGGCCCGGCGCAGGCGGTCCTGCCGGTGCGCGCCGCGGTGTTCAGGGTTGAACCATGGCCCCTCGAAATGAATGCCCAGTATCCCGGCGTTGCCGGCGGCGCGGGCGGCGCACACCGCGGCGAAGGCCGCCTCCTGCACCGGACGCGTGTCGCTCAGCAGCGTGGGCAGTATCGCCGTGCTGCCGCGGCTGCGGTGGGCGGCGAGCATGCTGGCCAGGCCGGCCGGGTGGGTGTGGGTATTGAACATGACATCGCCGCCGCCGTTGACCTGCAGGTCGACGAAGCCGGGCGCCAGGGTGCCCTGCCCGAGCGACTGTAGCGGGACGTCGACAGGGCAATCCGCCACCGGCAACAGGGCGTGGATGCGCTCGCCCTGCAGCAGCACGCAGTGATCCTGCAACATGGTGTCGCCGTCGAACAGCGCTGGTGCGCTCACGGCCGTGATGGTGGCGCCTGTCGGCATGAAGTACCCCTCCCGGCGCCCAGTGTAGCGAAAATCCATCGCCGTCCCCACGCGGGATGTGCAGAAAGGGCCGCCCCGCGCCTAGGCGGCGGGGGCGGCCTGTGGATTGTCGGCGCTCTCCTCGCGGTGGATACGCGCCAGCAGCGGCAGCAGCACGACGAAGATCAGCGGTGCGAAAACCGCCGCCAGCAGCAACAGCGTGGAATTCACCCCCAGGCTGTCCAGCGCCACGCCCAGCAACGGGCCGGTGACGATGAACACCGCGCGCACCGCCAGGCTCACCAGGGAGTTGACGGTGGCGCGGAAGTCGCCCGGCACGCGGCGGTTCAGCGCCTCGTAGAACAGGCTCATGCTCAGCCCGCGCGAAAACTGTATCGCGAAGCCGAACAGAACGCCGGCCCAGCCGCTGCTGAGCGCCATGCCGACCAGCCCGCACAGGGGCAGCAGGCCGACCAGGTAGAGCAGCCGCCGCGTGCCCAGGTACTGCTCCAGGTTGCTGGCGTAGCGCGCCGCCAGGCTCACGGTGAGCGCGAAGGCCGCCCAGATGTAGCCGAAGTGGTCGATCGCGATGCCGTGGAACTCCCAGTGTTTCTGGTAGATCCAGAACGCGTACACGGCCAGCAGCCCGAACACCGCGATGGCGAACGCGGTCCACAGCACCACGGGCTTGCCGAACAGCAGCAGCGCGAATACCTGCCGGGCGTTGTCCCGGTGCCCCTGCTGCGCGCGCGGCCGCGGCACTTCCACCAGCACCAGCGCCAGCAGCAGCGGCGCCAGTCCGGTGAAGGCCTGTACCAGCACCAGGGCATCCAGTGACCACAGCAGCAGCAGGCTGGCGGCAATGCCGGCGACACCCGAGGCGCCGGCCTCGACGGCGATGAGACGGCTCAGCGAGCGGCTAGCCCCCGCGCCCCCGGGCAGGCGATTTTCGTGCAGGTACACCTCCGTGTCGTACAGCAGCGCCAGGTCAGTCCCCGATATGAGGCTGAACCCCAGACCGAGCAGGAACTCGTAGAACAGGAAGTCGACGAAGCTATCCGCGCCCAGCAGCGAGAGAAAGCCCAGGGCGTTGAGCGCCGAACCGACCAGGATGGCGTTGCGCCGCCCCCACAGGTCGGCGAGGTAGCCCGAGGGCACCTCGAACAGGGCGATGGTCAGCGCGAACAGCGCCTGGGTCTGCATGACCTGGCTCATGGACAGGCCGTAGCCCTGCAGCAGCGGCACGAACACGGGGACCACCACCATGAAGCTGTGGAAAAAGCCCAGCAGGTAGATGGTGCGAATATTTTTATGCAGTCGCTTGTTCACGTTTCCCTTCCCTGGCGTCGGGAACCCTGGGGAAACGGAGGCGGTTTCTACTGGGGAATAAAAAAAGCCTCCGGAACCAGGGTTCTCGGAGGCCTTTTTCTAAAGTGATTTACTTCAAGTGCTTTCCGAAAACCGCGCAGCGTGCGCACAGGCACACCGGCTTCACGGCGGTTGAGCCGTGGCGCATGCTGCTGTGTGCCTGTTGCGTGTACGCGATCATGGGATGAAGCCCGTAAGTCACAATGTTGTCTGCCCGGATTCGGGGCGGGCGCAATAATGCGCCGCTCGTGCGGCGTAGTCAATCGCTGATTGCGCACTGTGAAATATTGCCGCCGCCCGCACGCCCGGCCCCGGCGCCACCGGCGTCCGCCGGCTGCGGATATTGCCGCGCTGAATAGCGCCCATTGCCGCTCTGCGTTGGCGAACAGCGCGGCGCGCGCTATGCTGGTACGACAACAAGCATAATGCGGAATTCACCATGCGAAATATTGCCGGGCGACTGGCCCTGACAGCCTCCTGTTTTCTTTTTATCCAGGCCTGTAGCGATGGCAGCGACGCCGTCGCACTGGCGCCGCCGGACCCCGACAGTGTCTTCGCGGTGGCCAACCAGTGCTACTCCCTTTCCGCGGACGGCGGCGCGAGCTTCCTCGCCGCGCCGGTGGTGAGCGACCAGCCCGGTGCGGGCTGGCAGTCCGACCTGGAACCCCTGCAAGTGGCCGCATCGTCGACGGCAAACCCGGCCGCCGCGGACCGCATACTGATGCGCCCCTCTGACCTGGGCAAATACCTGTTGTATACACAGGGCGGCAACTACGTCGTCGGTCACCAGGGGCAGGTGTTCGCCACGCCCGCACTGGCGTCGGACACGCGCCTGGTGGACGGCCAGGTAGTCATCGAGGACCTCAAGCAGTCCGAAGGGGAGTGGCTGCTCGAGGCGGCCCCCGGTGCGCGCTTCCGCCTGCAGCATATTCTCAGCGGCGACTATATGGATGCCGAAGGCGGACTGTCTCCCGCAGCACAGGCGGCTGAGCTGGAGCTGGTCGCCGCCACCGGCTGCGCCGAATTCCCCGAACTGAGTGTCGACGCCAGGGGCAAGATCAGCGTCACCGAGTTCGAGGACGGCGACGTATTCGGCTTCGTCGAAACCCACTCCCACCTGTTCACCAACCTGGCCTTCGGCGGCGGCGGGTCCTTCCACGGCGCGCCGTTCCATCCCCTGGGGGTCGAGCACGCGCTACCGGATTGTGATTTGAACCACGGTGAGGGCGGGCGCAAGGACTTTATCGGCTTCGCCTTCGGCGACGGCCTGCAGGATCTCGACGGTCTGCTGCCGCTGTTGCTCACCGGGCAGTTGCCCGAGGACGACCATCGCACCGAGGGCTACCCGGAATTCACCGACTGGCCCGACGCGACCGTGAGCGCCACGCACCAGATGCAGTATTACAAGTGGATCGAGCGCGCCTGGCTCAGCGGTATGCGCCTGCTCGTGCAGCATGCGACCACCAACCAGGTGCTGTGCCAGCTGGCGGTCGGTATCGGCGCCCAGACCTTGCGTCACGACTGCAACGACATGGTCGCGGTGGACCGCATCATCGAGGCGACCTACCACCTGGAGCGCTACATCGACGCCCAGCACGGCGGTCCGGGGCAGGGCTGGTTCCGCATCGTGTTCAGCCCGGCGGAGGCGCGTCGGGAGATCCGCGCCGGCAATCTCGCGGTGGTGCTGGGCATCGAGACGTCCGACCTGTTCGACTGTTTCCTCGTCCCCTTCGACGGTTTCAGTCAGTGTAGCGAGGCGGACGTGGTGGCGAAACTGGACGACTACCACGCGCGCGGTGTGCGCGTGCTGTTCCCGGTACACAAGTTCGACAACGCCTTTTCCGCCGGCGACGGCGACCGGCGTGTGAGTGAACTGGGGAACTTCGCCCACACCGGTCATTTCGCCAACTTCATCGAGTGCCCTGCCGAACTGCTGACCTTTCCCGGTGGCTTCGACAGCGGTCGCGTCAATCTCGGCGGCCTGAACATGGCGCGCGAGGATTACGACTCGGTCCCGCCCTTCGATATGAGCGGCTTCGGGGCGGACCCGCTGGGTACGCTGATTCCCCTGGCCGGCCTGCTTGGCGGCGGCCCGCTGGAGGGCGAGTGGTGCCAGAACCACGGCCTGACGGACCTTGGGGAGTTCCTCATGCACGAGTTGATGAAGCGCGGCATGGTGATCGAGGTGGACCACCTGCCGCGCAAGGGCTACAAGCGCGCCTACGAGATCCTGGTGGAGAACGACTACCCCGCGGCCGGCACCCACGGTCGCAACAACAACGGCCTGCTCTACGAACTCGGGGGCATCTCCACCACCAGCTTCGGACGCTGCCGTGGCGATGAACCGGCCACCATGGATGACCGCTTCCAGCAGCGCATCGAGCTGATGCGCGACGCCGGGGCCTACCCCGCCGAGGGCTTCGGCTTCGACATGAACGGCTTCTCCAGCTACCCGCGCGCGCGGTTCGGCGAGCGCAGCAACTGCTCCACCCCCCAGGCCGACGCGGGCATTACCTACCCGTTCACCTCCTACGCCGGTGATATCACCCTGACGCGGCCGGTGGTCGGCAATCGCACCCTGGATTTCAATACCGAGGGCATGGTGCACCTGGGCCTGGTGGCGGAGTACATCGAGGACGTGCGCCGCGACGGCGTCAGTGACGAGGCGCTGGAACCCCTGTTCCGTTCGGCCGAGGGCTACCTGCGCATGTGGGAGCGCTCGGAGCAGCGCGGCGCCCAGATCAGCGCGCGTTAGGTGGGTATCGGCCGTCGCAGCGGCCGGCGTTACCTGCCGTTGCCGCGCCGGTTCGCCGCGCGCGCCCAGTCGTGAGCGGCGGCGCTGCTCACCCAGCGCACCGCGTTGTGCAGCAGTTGCCTGAAGTACTCGTTGTCCATGGCGGCCGCGTCATCCCCGCCCTGCAGGTAGACGATGGGGCTGTTGCGGTGGTGTTTTGCCCAGCCCACCAGGTTGCTGCCCGGGGGGTGACTCCAGCCTGCGCGCGAGTGCATCCGTCCAGCCACGGCGTGGGCGGCGGAGTAAAAATTGTCCTGGGTGAAGCCGTAGTCGCTGCGCAGCAGTGGCGTCACGTCCTCCTCGAACACCGCGCACAGGTAGAGTTCGTCGGTCATCTCGAACTGCGCCGGTAACCCCTGGGTCACCGGGTGCGAGCCCGCCGCGCTGAGGCGGTGGGTCACCGCGTGGCGGTAGCCCGAATCCGGCCAGGTTTCTCCGCGCAGTTCTGCCGGGCGGTAGTGGAAGCGCCCGCCGACAATCTCGGCGTACTCCGGCCAGCCCGGCCAGGCGGCCAGGGCGTGGTGCATGAACACCATGCCGACCCCCGCTTCCAGCATGGCGAGGTAATCCCGGCGGACGTCCTCCGGCGGCGCCAGCGGGGCCGGGGCGTCGTCCGCGGTGAAATCCACGCCGGGCATGTCATAGCAGACGATCGCGTCGAACTCGCCGGCTGCCGACGGTTGCAACAGCGCCTGCGCGGCGGGTTGCTCCACCAGGCAGGCATCGAACTCCTCCAGGCCGGCGAGAAGGCCGCAGAAGGCGTCGCGCGCGTAGGGATGTCCGCGCGCGACGGCCAGCAGTTTGCGCGGAGCGTTGTAGCGGATGATATCCATCAGGTGCTGGTCTGGGCCACGCCGCGCGCGGGATGCGGCGCCGTCACGGGCGGCGGGATCACTGCCCGGGGGGATGCCAACGAAGGTCTGGGCGGGTTGTGTGGAACAGGACTCATGTGCTGCAGGATGGGCGGCTCAGGGCGGGAAACCTGCCAGGTCGACGCGAAAAATCTCGAAGGGCAGTTGCAGCGGGCGGTTCAGGACATAGTTGAACACCTCGCTCTTGATCACGTAGAGCTGGTCGTCGGCGACCGTGGCGGTGGACAGGCCGGAGATTTGTTCCGCTACGGAGACCTCGCCAGTCGTGCCGCCCGCGCCCAGGCGCACGCGGCTCACCGCGCGGTCGCTGACGGCGTAGAGCTCGCCGTCGAGTACCGCCAGGCCGTCGGGCGGGGGCAGCGCGTCGCCGGACAGCGTCACCTGGGTGATCGAGGCGGCGTCCGGCAGGCTGACGCGCAACAGGCCGGCCGGCGCGAACTTCGCCACCAGCAGTGCATCGCCGGCGGGGCTCAGGGCGATACCGTTCAGGCCCAGTCCCGCGCCGGTGATATCGTTGAACAGCGGGTCGCTGGCCAGTACCTCGCCCTGTTCGCTGGCCGGGTCCAGCCGGTAGATGAACGGGTTGGCGGGGTCGGTTACAAAGGCGACCCCTGTCTCGTCCAGCGCCAGGTCGTTGCAGTCGCCGCCGGGACTGAGTGCGCCGAGCAGGAACTCCAGCACCTGCGCGCCGCTGTCCAGGTCGAACACCCAGACGCGGTTGTCCATGCCGTCGACCTGGTTTGCGCAGACCCACAGGCGGCGCGCGCCGGCGTCCACTTTCACGCCGCCCAGTCGCGCGCGATTGTCGGCGGCACGGAACAGGGTCTCGCTGCCGTCGGCAGCGATGCGCGTGATGCTTCCCCCCTGCAGGCTGGTGGCGTAGAACGCCCGCCCGACCGGATCGAAGGCGACGCCCTCGGGAACGCTGTCCTGGCTGGACAGCACATAACGCGCCAGTAGGGGTGCTGGCGCCGGCCCGTTGTCGCTGGAGTCGCTACAGGCGACCAGCGCCGCCGTCAGCGCCAGAAGGCAGCCGCGAAACAGTTTCTTCACCGTTGTCCTCCCGTGCACACCGGTTGTCGGGTTAACAGTATAGACGCGGGGAACAAATTCAGGCCGCCGCGCCAGCGCGCGCCGGCATGAACGCGTAACCCCAGTCGCGCAGCAGTTCGCGCTGGGGCAGGAACAGGTTATTCAGGGCCTCGAAGTCCTCGTCGGACAGGGCCGCTATCTTCTGCGCATTGAAATCCGTGATCGGGCGCTGGGCGGTGCCCTCCACGGAGTGCACCTCGAAGTCCGCGCTGTGGTCCAGCGCCTCGAGTTCGGGCAGGAACGCCTGCAGCCGGGCGCAGCTCGCCCCGGGATCCTCCACCAGCGACTCGTAGGTCATCACCAGTGGCGTGTCCAGCACCAGGGTGTTTTCCAGCTGGCTGCGCAGGCACATGAGCGCGAAATTCCCGGCGCGTGTCACCGACCAGTCGTTGCGCCGCATCAGGCCCTCGGCGTGGGCATAGGGGTTGCGCACCATGATGATGAAGCGGCAGGGATCGAAGTGGCGCGCGATGGCCTGGGCGCGAATCAGGTTGGGCGGGCTCTTCTCCAGCAGCACGGGCTTGTCCATGTCCCAGTGGGTTTCCCAGGCCGCCCTGATCTCCTCCCAGGGCATGTCCCGGTCGCGGTGCCAGGGACGGTCGCGCATGATCGACTCCACCTCGGGCAGGAACTGGCCTTCCGCGGGCAGGGCGGAGGCGTTCGGCGAGGTGGCCAGCAGTTTCCACAGCAGCGTCGATCCGCAGTATGGAGGACAGAGAACGAACAGGTATGTCGGCATGGGGCAGGCAGCGAGTTTGGAGTCTGCCTGAACACTAGCAGAGGATCAGGGTGCGCGAAAGTGCCGCTATGCCTGCAGGCTTGGAAAAGCCCGGGTGGCGGTATATCGTAGGCCGATGTTCCTGACACGCGCCCGATGTTTCTTTCGTTGAGCCGCTGCCTCGCATCGCTGGCGCTGTGCCTGTTGGCCCTGGGTGCCGCGGCGGCCCAGCCGCCCAACATACTGCTGATTACCGTCGATGATATGAACGCCGATTCCGTCGGTGTGTTCGGTTCCGCGGTCGCCGGTACCACTCCCAGCATCGATCGTCTCGCCGCGCAGGGTATGCGTTTCGAACTGGCCCACGTGCAAGTGGCCAACTGCATGCCCTCGCGCAATGTCATGCTGTCGGGGCGCTATCCGCACAGCAACGGCATCGAGGGCTTCGACCACCTGGCGGCGGTCGACTACCCGACGCTGCCGGAACTACTGGCCGCGAGAGGTTATTACACCGCCATACTTGGCAAAGTGAATCACGCGACGCCCTACATGCCGTACCCCTGGGACAGGGTGCTGGACGAGGTGCCGGAGATCGCCGGCCGCGAGCGGTATCACAAGGACCCGCAGAGCTACGCCCTGGGTGTAGAGACAGGCATCGAGGAAGCGGCGCAACAGGGCCGGCCGTTTCTGCTGCTGATCAATGTCTCCGATCCCCATGTCCCGCTGTACGGTTATGACCGGCGCGGCCGGCCAGCGAAGGATCCACACACGCCCAGTCATGTGTTTGCCCCCGGTGAGATCGTCGTGCCCGGCTACCTGCCCGATGACCCTGTGGTCCGCGAGGAGGTGTCGCGCTACTACTCGGCGGTGCGCCGGGCCGACGACGCGGTGGGCAGGATACTCGGCGTGCTTGAGAAGACGGGTGTGGACAGGCACACGCTGGTCCTGTTTCTTTCCGACCACGGCATGCCGCTGCCCTTCAGCAAGACCCAGCTGTATCACCACAGTACGCGTACACCGCTGATCATGCGTTGGCCCGGCGTGATTGCGCCCCGGCGTGTCGATGACAGTCACATGGTGTCCGCCGTCGATATCTTGCCGACGCTGCTTGAATCCCTGGGCGAGCCGCTGCCGCAGGGGCTGCAGGGAAGGTCCTTTTACGGCCTGCTCGGCGGTGACGAGCAGGCGGGGCGCGACAGCGTGTTCAAGGTGTACAACGAGAACGGCTCCGGCACGCGCACCCCGATGCGCGCGGTGCAGACGCGTGACTACCTGTATATTTTCAACCCCTGGTCGGATGGTCATCGGCGCATGCACTCCGCCACATTGGGGACAAACACCTTCACGCGCATGCGCGAACTGGCGCAAACCGATCCCGGGGTCGCCGCGCGCGTGAACCTGCTGCTTCACCGGGCGCCCGAGGAGTTGTACGACCTGCGCATAGACCCCGACTGCCTGCACAATCTTGTCAACGAGCCGGACAGTACGCGGCAGGCGCAGCACATGCGCACATTGCTGGCGGGGTGGATGCGACAGACGGGCGACCCGATGTTTGCCACCTTCCAGGGGCGTTCTGACCCCGCGGTGCTGCAAGCCTACATGCGCGAGCAGAACGCTCGCGCGCAGCAGCAGTTGCAGGCGCGCAAGGCGGCGCGCGAGCGAGAGCGTGAGGAAGCCCTGCTCAGGGCGCTCGAGGAAGTGCAACGCGATGTGTCAGGCGCGGCAAGGGGCGGCGCTGACCATGGTAGTGAACCATGACAGGCTCCCGCCCTGGCGCTGTTGCGCCCCCCTGGGGGCTGCTTTAGACTGACCTGCACCGCGGGAGCGCGTGGACAGGCAGTCTGGCTCCCGCCAGATCCGCAAACGACCAGAAAAAAATGACTGACGGCAAGCGGGGACTCGCGCCACATGACCAGCGAACACAGCAGTCGGCCTGATGGCGACTCCCCGGGTTTCGATACCTCCACCGACGACCGTTTCTTCCAGTACTACTCCGAACAGAGCCAGTCCGCGGAGACCATCGGTCGTTTCGAGCGCCTGTGCGACCTGATCATCAAGGCCATGGCCGAGGACGGCCGCGACGGTCCCTTCGACGTTGTGGACGTGGGCGGCGGCGCCGGCACCCTGGCGCGCATGTTTGCCCGGCAAGGCCACCGCGTGACCTGTGTGGACCTCAGTGCGGACCTGCTGGCGGTGGGCCAGCAGCGCGCCACGGAAGAAAACCTGGACATGCAGTTCATCAACTGCAGCGCGACCAGCATACCCCTGCCCGACGCCAGTCTCGATGTGTGCGTGGTGCCCGAACTGCTGGAACACGTGGAGGACTGGGAGGGCGTGCTGGACGAGGCGGGCAGGGTGCTGCGCCCGGGCGGCGTGTTGTACCTGTCCACCACCAACAAGCTCTGCCCCACCCAGGATGAATTCAACCTGCCGCTGTACAGCTGGTATCCCGGATTCATGAAGCGGCGCTACGAGCGCCTGGCGGTTACCACCCGACCGGAGGTGGCAAATTACGCCAAGTACCCCGCGGTGCACTGGTTCACGTTCTACAGTCTGCGGGACGCCCTGCGCAAGCGCGGTTTTTCCCGCTTCCTGGACCGCCTGGACATGATCGAGGTGCGCATCAGCGGCACCTCCAAAGCGGCGATCGCCAGCTGGCTGCGCCGCATCCCGCTGGCGCGGCAGGCCTTCCAGCTCGTCACGCCCAATTCCCTGGTGCTCGCCTTCAAACCGCCGGCGGACGGCTGAGCCGGAAGCCGCGCCCGTTCAGTCCGGCCGGTACCAGATAGGGGAGGTGTAGGCCCGCTCCTGCAGGGTGTCCGGCTGCTCGGCGGCGTGCTCCATGCCCAGGGCCACGGCGTCCAGCAGCGAGTGGCGCGCCGTGGGTATCTGCAGGATGCGCGCGTAGTAGAACGCGGCCTGCCGCGGATCGAAATCGGGGTCCGTCCAGGTCGCGCTCAACTCGGCCGCGCCGATGCTGTTATCGACCTTGCCGGTGCGCAGGTCCACCGTGTTACCCACGGCGGGCAGACTGCCGTCGGCCAGCAGTTCACGCTCCCCGGCCCAGGCGATGTTGTAGACCTTTTCCCGTGAGCTGCCGTCGGCCTCCAGCCAGCCCTTGACGATCTGGATGCGATCCAGGTTGGCGCCGACCGGGTCCCTGGTGGCGATCACCACGAAAGAGGGTGGCTGCGCGCCGCGCAACTCGCCGCCCATGGGCACGCCCCGGTTCCTGGCCAGTTCGTGCAGTCCCGCACTGGCCAGGGTGTCCGCGAGGAAACCGGCGCCGCCGTAGAACTGCACGCCGATACGCGGCCCCGTGGTGGCGTACACCTCGCGCCGCCGCAGCGCCTGCAGGATCGCCTCGCGCGTATTCTCCGTCGCCCATACCGCCGCCAGGCCCGAGGCGGACATGGCCCAGCCACTGGAACTGAGCCCGTCGTCTCCGAAGCGGGTCTGCTTGTTCTCGGGGATGGAATCGGTGGCCAGTTTGCCCAGGAAATTGTCCTCCTCGGCGGAGGAGGTGGAGGTATGCGAATCGGTGGAGCCGATGACGCCCAGGCGGTAGGGGTTCAGGCCCAGCGAGTGCTCGATCTCCAGGCCGCGCTTCAAGGCCTCGCGCACGAAGTCACCGCGCCGCGGCGTGTACTCGGTCCAGCGGCGCTGGATGTAATAGGGGTAGTTCTCGAAGTCCGCGAACTCGTCTTCTGGGGCGAATGTCGAATGGGTCTCCGAGTCGCCCTTGATCTGGGTGATCTCCGCCACCGGTTCCCATTTCTGCCGGGTGGCCACGTAGTCGCGGGTAAACGCCTCGCCGCGCAGGGAGCGGTCGCTGAACATGTAGCCCTTGGAGATGTTCGAGTTGTGCGGGATGGCGACGAAGTCGGCCCCGGTGGACGCGCTGGTCTCCTCCAGCCACGCCCACAGGTCCTCGGGGTAGGGGCTGTCATCGAGGCCGAAGGGGTCGTACTGCTGCGCCGTCGCGGCGTCGGAGTCGGTGATCACCACCCGGTGCAGGTTGGCGCCGGCGGGAATGGAGCTCCACTCCCAGCCGATCAGGGCAGTGAACTGCCCGGGCTGGTTGTGCCGCTCGGCGCTGTCGGTGATGTTGCGCCAGGTGTCGATTTCTACCTGTGCGGGCATGGGCAGGAAACCGATGTCGCTGTTTTCCAGGCTCGACGCCGCGGCGTCCTCCTCCGGCGTCAGGTCAGGATCCGGCAGTACCGACACGAACAGGGAGCGGCCCTCCCCGGAGTCGATGGCCCGCTTCAGGTACCAGGCGGCAAATTTCGCCTTGATGGAATCCCACGGCCCGAGATCCGCGGTGTCGACGCCGTTGCGGTGGATATTGCGTATCTGCCCGAGAAACTCCGCGTGATCCGATACCACCAGGAAGTCCAGGGGCGTGCCGATCTGCACGCGCGCCCGGTGGTAGGGGTGAATGACCGGCATGCCCTTGGCGAAACGGTACGCCGTGTCCGGGTCCGCGCTGAGGTTGTTGTTGGTGTAGGCGTCGGAGGAATAGGTGGTGTGCAGGTGCGTATCGCCCCACAACAACTGCTTGTCCGCCGCGGATGTGGCCGTGGAGGCCGCCAGCAGGGCGGCCAGGATGACTCTGCGCATGGGGTTTCCCGTCGGGTGCCTGCACTCTTTATAGGCGAACTGTGCCCGCGGGGCAATGTCGCGTCGCGGCGGCCTACTGCAATAATTCCTCGTACAGCGCCCGGGCCTGCGCCTGTTCCGGGAACTCGTCGCCGCCAGACAACAGGCTCTGCAGGGTGGCGATGGCGGCCTCGCGCTCGCCGCGCTCGCTCTCGATGACGGCGCGATGGTAGAGGATGGTCGCCTGTTGCGGGGCCCGCTGCAGGGCGCGTTCCACCGCGCGCGTGGCCTGTTCGAAGTTGCCGTTGGCCAGTTCCACCATGGCCAGGGTGTCCAGCACCGAGGGATTTTCCGGCGCCAGTTCGCCGGCGCGCCGCGCGTGGACCAGGGCCTGCGCGGGATCTTCCTCGCGCAGCAGCCAGCCCAGGTTGTTCAGCGCGATGACGTTGTCCGGCTCGCGCTGCAGCACCTCGACGTACTCGGCGCTGGCGTCGTCGCCTTCGCGCAGGCTGGCGTTGGCCAGTTGCATGCGCACCCGGCTGTCGTCGGGGTTGTCCTGCAGCCATTGTTTGTACAGGCGCTGCGCTGCTTCCTGGTTGCCGGCCAGTTCCTGGTAGCCGCCCAGGGCCAGCAGCGTGCTTACCGCGGGTTGCGCACTATACGCCTGCCGGGCGAACGCCAGTGCGGCCTGTGTGTCCTGCGCCCTGGCCGCGGCCGCCGCCTGCAACAGCAACACGTCCGCATTGTCCGGCGCGGCCTGTACCAGGCGCTCCAGTTCGGTACGGAACGACGCATCCTGTTGCTGGCGGAACAGCAGCCGCGCCAGCGCCAGCCGCGCGTTGTAGTGCTGCGGTTGCAATTCCAGCGCGCGGCGCAGTTCGCTCTCGGTCTGCGCGGAATCGCCGGTACCGGCGGCGGCCATCGCGGTGAGGTAGTGGTAGTCCGCGCTGTCGGGATTGCCGGCGTTGAGTTGCTCCATGGTGAACAGTGCGTCGCCGTGTTCCTGCCTGGCCAGTTGCGTGATGGCGGTAACCTGCAGGACCGACGGGTCCTGCCGCTGCGCCTCGGACAGGCCGACGAAGGCGGTGGTGACCTTCTCCAGTTCCTGTTCGCTGAGATAGAAGCGCGCCAGCAGCAGACGCGGTTGCAGGGCCTCGGGGTGGGTTTCCATGGCTTTTTCCAGGCGCCGCACCATGCTCGCCTTGTCGTCGCGCGCGAGATCGATCAGCGCCAGTTGTATCTGCGCCGGCAGGTGATCCGGCTGCTGCGCCAGGATGGCGTCGTAGCGGCGTTGCGCTGTCGCGTAGTCCTCATCCTGCAGCGCCAGCCGCGCCAGGGCGTGATTGGCGCCGGGGTCGCCGGGGTGTGCCCGCAGAACCTGTTCGTAGGTGGCCACGGCCTGCTCTCTGTCGCCGGCGCGCATCTGTACCCAGGCGACGGTGTTCAGCGCGATCGGGTCGTCCGGCGAGCGCTGTGCCTGCGCCCTGGCCGCGGCCAGGGCCTGCTCGTAGTTGCCCTGCTCTACCAGCGACAGCACCAGTAGCAGGTCGCCCTGCTGATACTCCGGGTCCAGCTCCAGGGCCGTCTCTATGTAGTTTTGCGCCTCTCCCGCGTCGCCCTGCATCAACAGCCCGGCGCCGAGACTGATTTGCGCGCGCGCGGAATCGGGCTCCAGCTTCGCCACGCGAGCGAGCATGCCGATGCCTTCCTCCGTCCTGCCCTGGCGCAGCAGGGCGTTGGCCATGAGGCGCAGCGCGCCGGTGTCCTCGGGGAACTCGCGCAGCACTGGCGCCATCAGCTCCTCCACCTCGCGATAGGCCGACTCCTGCAGGCGGATGGTCGCCAGCAGCTTGCGCCCGCGCACGTTGCCCGGGTCCAGCGCGTGGAAGCGCGAGGCCTGTGCGGCGGCCATCGCGGTCTTGCCGTTGGCCATCAGTGCCGTGCCGAGGAAAAACGCCTGTATCGGGTAGGTTTCGACCAGCGGTTCCGCGCGGGTAAGGCGCATCTCCGCTTGCTCGTAGCGCCCCGCCTGCAAATCCACGATCCCCTGAATGAAATTGCCCACCGGGTCCTTGGGACTGGCCTGCAGAAGTTTGCGCGCGCTGGCCCCGGCGGTTTTCAGGTCGCCCGCCTGCAGCGCGAGAAAGGCGCGCTTGCGCCGGGTGCCCTGGTCACGCTGGTCCAGTTGCAGGGCCTGGTCGTAGGCCTCGCCGGCCGCCTCCACCTCGTTGCGCGCCGCGTGCAGGTCGCCGCGCAGCCGCCAGGCGCCGGCGTTGTCCGGGTCCTGCTCCACCATGGTCTGCAGCGATTGCAGGGCCTTGTCAGACTCGCCCATGTTCAGGTCCAGTTGCGCCCTGGCCAGGTGTGCGCGGGGCGAGTCTGGCTCGATTTCCAGCGCCATGTCGATCATGTCCCGTGCGTCGCGGTTCTTGCCCAGCGCGGTGTTGGCAATGCCCTTGCTGGTATACAGGCTGGCCAGCGCGGGGTCGGCCAGCCCGCTCTCAGGCAGTTCCAGCACCTTGCCAAATTCGCCCAGCAGCACCAGGGCGCGGGCATAGGCCGGGACGGTCTGGTCCGGCGCCCAGTCCATCCACATGGCGCGTTGCAGTTCCTTTTCCGCCGATGGCGCGTCGCCGAGTTCGAGGTAGATGCTGCCCAGCAGCCAGCGCGCTTCCGCCAGCGCCTGGTCTTTCTGCAGGGCGTTCTTCAGTTCCAGCACCGCCGCGTTGCGGTCACCGCCGGCCAGGTATTCACGCGCGCTGTCCAGGTGCTCCTGTGCAGACTGGTCGGCGCCGCAGGCGGACAGGAAGCCTGCCAACAACAGGGTGAGAAATAGGGAATTGAACCTGGTCATTGCGTCTCCCGGGATAAGCGTCCATGTTATGGGCGTCCAGTGTAGGCTATTCCGGGGCGTGGGAACCAGTCGCACCAGTGGTGGCTTTGACTCGCCGTGGCGGCCCTGCCTGCCAGGCCCTGGCTCAGGGTTGGGTGATGCTGTCGATGGGTATCCCCCAGTGGCCTAGCTGTCGCGAGCGGGCGATTTTTTCCAGCGCCTGGTACTCGACGGGCGCATCCGGCAGGGCCACCGCCCAGCCAAGTTGCAGCAGGTAGGCGCTGAGGTCCTCGCCGTCGCTGAAATGCGAGGCGTTGACCCGGCAGCGGCCGACGTAGGTGCCGTCCGCGTTTTCTTCCAGCAGTTCGCAGCGCACGAAGCCCTGGATCTTGAAGTCCAGCGCGACGGCGGCGCGGGAGCCACAGAACGTGGGCCGTTTGATCTGGCTGCAGGTGCGGTTGAGCTCGGGGATATGAATACCGTACAGGTGTATGGTCTTGCGTTTGATGCGCAGTGTGCCGTCCTCGTTGACGCGGGCGGAACTTGAGATCTCGTAGGCCGTCGCAGCGCCTGCCGCCAGTAGCAACAGGCAGCACAGCACGGGTGTCAGCAGGGCATTACCGGACATACCCCGAGTGTAGGAGTAGCGCCGGGGCATCACAAGGCGCAGCGTGTTACCTGCCGCGCAGCGCGGCGACCACCGGCGCAAACGACTCCGCGCTGACCGCCGGGACGGTGACGTAGCTGATCCCCCAGCGCTCGCGCCAGCCCAGTAGCTGCTCGATACAATCCTCGGCGCTGCCGGCCAGTACATGCGGACAGCCGCGCAGGGAGGCGGCCGGCACCTGTAGCAGTTGCGCCAGCGGTGTGATCGCGCTGTCCGGGTCGCCGTCGGTGACCGCACCGGCGAAGATCGTCGACTGGATCTCCACCTCCGTGGCGCGCGCCGCGGCGGCCTGGCGAATCCACTGCAGTTTCATGTCGGTGATCGTCGCGTAGGGCGTTGCGCCCCGCGGCCGCGGCATGCCGATGGGCAGGCCCAGGTTGAGCGCCACGGTGTCGGCGCAAGCGGCGGCAAAGGCGAGCATACGAGGACCGGAGCCGCCGATCAGCAGCGGCAGCGGGTTGCGCCGCGGCCGCGGCAGCCCCTGCAACGCCTCGATACGGTAGTAATCGCCGGAAAAGTCGAAAGGCTCGGCGCCGTGCAGGCCGCGAATGACCGCCAGCGCTTCGCGCAGGCGCGCGATGCGCACGCCCGGGCGGTGAAAGTCGATGCCGGCGGATTGATACTCCGGTCCGTACCAGCCGGCGCCGATGCCCAGGCTGAAGCGCCCCTCGCTGAGCAGGTCCAGGGTCGCCGCCTGCTTCGCCAGCAGCACCGGGTGGCGGAAGTCGTTGGCCATCACCAGCGGCTGCAGCTCAAGAGCCGAGGTCGCGGCTGCCGCCGTGGCCAGCAGGACCATGGGTTCCAGCGGGCTGTCCGGGTGGTCCAGGTGATCCGGGCAACTGAGCACGGCATAGCCACAGTCTTCCACCAGGCGCGCCGAATCGGCGAGGCTGCGGCCGGGCAGCGGCGCGGCGAGATTGACGCCAAAGCGGAATGGTCTGGGAGCGGTATTCAAGCGGCACTTTCCGGCGGTAAATGCGCCCAGCATAGCCGCCGCGGCGCGAGAATGAAAAGTCAGGTAGCAGCGGGGCGCTCCCGCGCCTCGACGACGACGTTATCGGCCAGGTGCGCGACCGGCCCTCCGGGTGCTAGGCCGCGCGTTCTTTGGCGGCCGCCTGTATCAGCTGTTTCAACTCGGGCAGGCAGGAGCCGCACTGTGTACCGCAGCGCAGGCGTTCGCCCAGGGACTCCACGCTCGTCGCACCGCGGGCGATCTCCGCGGCGATCTGCTTCTCACCCACTTCCCAGCAACTGCACACGGTCGCCCCGGGGTCTGCGGCGCTGGGCGTGCAGCCGGCCAGCAGGCCCAGCGGCGATCCCGGGCAGGGAGAGGTGCCCAGTGTGCCGAGCCAGTCGCGTGTCGGCAGGGATGCGCGCTGTGTCGCGAGAAAAAATGCGCTGTCGATGTCATCACCGCGCAGCCACAGCCGCCTGAGGTCCCCGCTCGCCTCGTCCTGGTAGCTGACCGGTTTGAGGTCGGGTTGTGACAGCACGGCGTCCAACTGCGCTGCGAGCCGGGAAGCCGGGCGGCTGTGTGCGAGCAGGGCGAGGTGACCGCCGGCCACCTGCAGGCGTGACCAGTAGTCCGTGCCCGCCAGTTCCAGTGGACGGCGCGAGAACAGCATGCCCCAGCAGGCCGGGGCCTCGCGCGTCAGCTGCGCCAGCGCGAACTTGGATTGCGGCTGGCCGGATACCGGGTCGGTCAGGGGCGCGATGAGATCGTTGACCCGGCCGGCGGCTGCGAAGGGCCCGCTCCAGTGAATGGGCACCCAGACCTGTCCGCGCGGCAGGTCCGGGTCCGGCGCGGGGACGCCGACCACGGTGCCGCGTTCGTTGCCCAGCCGCGCCAGGGATTCCTCGTCCAGCCCCAGTTCGCGCGCATCCTCCGGGTTGATGCTGATAGCGAAAAAATCGCGGTGGCGCGACAGGCGCGGCACCGTGCCGGTGCGCGTCATGGTGTGCCACTGGTCGCGCAGGCGGCCGGTGTTGACCACGAAGCGGCCGTCCGCCGCCGGCGCGACGGGGTGCACCGCAACGAAGCGCGCGCGGCCGTCGGGCGTCGGGAAACGGCCGTCGGCGAAGGGCTGTTCGGGCGGGCCTGCCGCCCCCGTCGCTGCCAGCGGCCAGCGCTGCGGTGGCAGCGCCTCGTACTCGTCGTCACTCAGGCCGGCCAGCGGGCTGATATCGAAGCAGCGCGCTCCCTGGTTTTCGAAGCCGGACAGGGCCGCGTGTTCGCGGAAAATGGCGGCGGGGCTGTCGTAGTCGAAGGCGTCCGCGTGACCCAGGCGGCGCGCCACCTGCGTCACGATCCACCAGTCCGGCCTGGCTTCACCGGGCGGCTGCGCGAATTTGCGTTGCCGCGAGATCACCCGCTCCGAGTTGGTGACGGTGCCGGCTTTCTCGCCCCAGCCGGCGGCGGGCAGCAGCAGGTCGGCCAACTGCGCGGTCGCGGTGTCCGCGCTGCAGTCCGAGACCACGACGAAGTCGCAGCGTTGCAATGCCCTGGCCACGCGCGTGGCGTCGGGCAGGCTCACTACCGGGTTGGTGGCCATGATCCAGAGGAATTTGATCTCGCCGCGCTCCACCGCCTGGAACAGGTCCACGGCTTTGTGTCCCGGCGCGCTGGCCATGTCAGTGGCGCGCCAGAAACGGCCGACGGCGTCGACGTCCTGCGCGTCAAAGCCGCGGTGCGCGGCGAGTTGGTTGGCCAGTCCACCGACTTCCCGCCCGCCCATGGCGTTGGGTTGGCCGGTGATGGAGAACGGTCCCGCACCCGGCTTGCCGATCCGCCCGGTCGCCAGGTGGCAGTTGATGATGGCGTTGCAGTTGTCGCTGCCGGTGCGGGACTGGTTGATGCCCTGGGAGTACAGGGTCACGGTGGCGGGGGTGTTCGCGTACCAGGTATAGAAGGTCTGCAGGGCCTCGTGCGCAAGCCCGGTGGCGGCGCTCACCGCGTCCAGGTCGCAGGCGGCGGTGGCCGCCAGGGCGTCGGCCAGGCCCTGGGTGTGCGCGGCGATGTAGCGCTCGTCCAGTGCTCCGTGGTTGGTGAGAAACTGCAACAGGCCGCCGAACAGCGCGGCATCGGTCCCCGGCCTGACCTGCAGGAATAGGTCGGCGACGTCGCAGCTGGCGGTGCGCCGGGTATCGATGACCACCACACGCTTGTGCGGATTGGCCTGTTTTGCCGCGACGACGCGCTGGTACAGCACCGGGTGCGTCCACGCCGCGTTGGAACCCACCATCACCAGCAGGTCGCAGGATTCCAGGTCCTGGTAGTTGCAGGGCACGACATCCTCGCCGAAGGCGCGCTGGTAGGCCGCCACCGCCGAAGACATGCACAGCCGCGAGTTGGTGTCGACATTGGCGCTGCCCAGAAAGCCCTTCATCAGCTTGTTGGCGACGTAGTAGTCCTCGGTGAGCAGTTGCCCGGACAGGTAGAACGCGATGGATTGCGGGCCGTGCTCGCGCCGGGTGTCGCGCAGGCGCTGCGCGACCTCGTCCAGGGCGGCGTCCCAGTGTAACTGCCTGCCGCCAAGGCGGGGGTACAGGAGGCGGCCCTGTGTAGACAGGGTTTCAGCCAGCGCGGTTCCCTTTACACACAGGCGGCCGGCATTGGCGGGATGATTCTTCTCTCCCGAGACGCTGACGCTGCGCACGTCGTCGCCGGCGGAATCGTATGCGGCGACGACGCCACAGCCGACGCCGCAGTAGGGGCAGGTGGTGGAGCAGCGCTGCATATCAACCCCGGATCAGCACGCTGTCACCGTCCAGTCGCACCTCGTACACGGGGACCGCCGCGGAGGCCTCCTCCAAGCATTCGCCGGTGACGAGATCGAAATGCTGTTTGTACAGTGGCGAGGCGACCACCAGGCGCTCGCCGATGCTGCCGACGATGCCCCGCGACAGCACGCTGGCGCAACCGATGGGGTCGTAGTTGCCCAGGGCGTACAGCGAGCGTTCCTGTGCCGGCAGGTAGAACAATGCGACGTGTTCCTGCCCCAGCAGCGCGCAGACGCCGCCGCCGGCGACCAGATCGTCGCGCTGGCAGATCGCCTGCCAGTCAGGTTGGGTTACTGCGGTCATGCTTGTTTCTCCTTCTGGATCCGTGCAGCCTCGCGGCTATTCACCCACCGCGATCCGTTGCGCCTGCGCTTTCACCTTGCGCCCCGGCCGTTTCTGCTCGCGTTCGGTGACGAACGTCACCGTGTTGTCCTGCTCCTCGGAGTTGACGAAGCTGCGGAAGCGCCTGGCTTTCTGCGGGTCGTCGATGGTGGTTTTCCACTCGCACTGGTAGCTGTCGATGACGTGCGCCATCTGCGCCTCCAGTTCCGCGCCGATACCCAGGGAGTCCTCGATCACCACCTCGCGCAGGTAGTCGATGCCGCCCTCGAGATTGTCCATCCAGGTGGAGGTGCGCTGCAGGCGATCGGCCGTGCGCACGTAGAACATCAGGAAGCGGTCGATGTAGCGAATCAGTGTCGCGTCGTCCAGGTCGGTGGCGAACAGGTCCGCGTGGCGCGGTTTCATGCCGCCGTTGCCGCAGACGTAGAGGTTCCAGCCGTGCTCCGTGGCGATCACGCCGAAATCCTTGGACTGCGCCTCCGCGCACTCGCGCGTGCAACCGGACACGGCGGACTTGAGCTTGTGTGGGGCGCGCAGGCCCTTGTAGCGGTTTTCGATGAGGATGGCCATGCCGACACTGTCCTGCACGCCGTAGCGGCACCAGGTGCTGCCGACGCAGGACTTCACCGTGCGCAGGGCCTTGCCGTAGGCGTGGCCGGTCTCGAAGCCGGCGTCGACCAGTTCGCGCCAGATCAGCGGCAACTGCTCCACACGCGCACCGAACAGGTCGATGCGCTGACCGCCCGTGATCTTGGTGTACAGGTCGTACTTTTTCGCCACCTCGCCCAGCACCACCAGTTTGTCGGGGGTGATCTCGCCGCCGGCGACGCGCGGTACGATGGAGTAGGTGCCGTCCTTCTGCATGTTGGCCAGGAAGCGGTCGTTGGTGTCCTGCAGCGTCGCGTGTGCGGCATCGAGAACATGGTCGTTCCACAGCGAGGCGAGGATCGACGCCACCGCGGGCTTGCAGATATCACAACCGCTGCCACGGCCGTGGGCGGCAAGCAGTGCGTCGAAGGATTTCAGCTCGCCCACCCGCACCAGGTGGTACAGCTCCTGGCGCGTGTAGGGAAAGTGTTCGCAGAGGCTCTTGTCCACCACCACGCCACGCGCGGCCAGTTCATCTTCCACCAGGTTCTTCAGCATCGCCGCGCAGCCGCCGCAGCCCGTGCTCGCGGCGGTTGCACTCTTGACGCCGGCGAGGTCGCAACAGCCCTGGTCGAGCGCGCTGACGATGTCTCCCTTGGTGACGTTGTGGCAGGAGCAGACCGTGGCCGTGGCCGGCAGCGCCGCCACGCCCAGTACCGGTGCGTCGCCCATGGCCGGCGCGATCAACGCCTCGGGCTCTGCGGGCAGCTCGATATCATTGAGGTGATACTGCAGCAGGCTGTCGTACTCGCCGCAGTCGCCCACCAGTACGGCGCCCAGCAGGTGTTTGGCGTCGGCGCTGGTCACGATGCGCTTGTACACTTCCTTGCGCTCATCGCTGAAGACAAAGGAGATGGCGCCGGGGCTGCGTCCGTGGGCGTCGCCGATGGAACCGACGTCCACGCCCAGCAGTTTCAGCTTGGTGCTCATGTCGGCGCCGGTGAACGCCCCCTCGCTACCCGCGATCTGCTGCGCCACCGCCTCGGCCATGCGGTAGCCCGGCGCCACCAGCCCGTAGATGCGCCCTTCGTAGAGCGCACACTCGCCGATGGCGTAGATATCCGCGTCGCTGGTTTGCAGGCTGCTGTTGACCACGATGCCGCCGCGTTCGCCCAGCGCCAGGCCGGCCTCGCGCGCGAGTTCGTCGCGCGGGCGGATGCCGGCGGAGAAGACGATCATGTCGGTTTGCAGCTCCGTGTCGTCGGCAAACTCCATTTTCAGCGCACAGCTGTCGCCCGCGCCGATGTTGCTGGTGTTCTTGCCGGTGTGCACGCGCACGTCCAGGGCCTCGATCTTGCGCCGCAGCATGCCGGAGCCACCCGGATCGAGTTGTACGCCCATCAGGCCCGGGGCGAACTCCACCACGTGGGTCTCCAGCCCGAGGTTTTTCAGCGCGTTGGCGCACTCCAGTCCCAGCAGGCCGCCGCCGACCACCACGCCGACCCTGCTGTCCTTCGCCCGCGCGCGGATTTCGCCGAGGTCGTCGATGGTGCGATAGGTCAGGCAGCGTTTGTGCTCGTGGCCCGGAACCGGCGGCACGAAAGGGTAGGAGCCGGTCGCCATGACCAGTTTGTCGTAGCTGAAGCGCCGCCCCAGGCTGGTGACCACCGCCTTGCCCGCGGTGTCGATGCTGCTCACCGGCTCGCCGAAGTGCGCCTGCACGCCCCAGGATTCGTAGGTCTCACGGTCGGTCAGCGCGAGCGCTTCCGGGGCGCTGCCGCCGAACACGTCCGACAGGTGCACGCGGTCGTAGGCGGGGCGGGGCTCCTCACCGAGGACCGTGATGCGCACCGGGGCGCCGCTCTCCACCAGCGTCTTGACGAAGTGGTGACCGACCATGCCGTTGCCGATCACGACGATATCTAGTTCACTCATGCGGTATCTCTCTCAATGATTTCTGCGGATGTGCGTGTGTGCGCGTCGCCAGCGCTGCCCGCCGCGGCGCTGGCCGTGGCCACATCGCGGCCGAACATCAGCCCCTGGCGCAGGGCGTCGATGGGGCTTCCCTCGCGGATGAGCTGTGCGTACCAGCTGCTGCCGGCGCCGTCGCCGACCAGCAGGGTCCCCACGAGCCGGTTGTCGGCAATGGCCAGGCGGCGGTAAACCCCCTGCGCCGGGGCCCTGAAGACGATGTGTTCGTCCCCGGGGTCGAGCCGCCCGGCGCGGAAGATGTCGACCCCGGATATTTTCAGTTGCACCGGCCAGTCGGAGGGGCTGAAGCCTCCGCTGCGGACGCCGCAGAGCGCGCGCGCCAGCACGGCCGCCTGCTCGCGCACCGGCGCCACCAGGCCGAAGGTGTGCTCGCCGTACTGGCAGCATTCGCCCAGGGCGTAGACGTCCTGCACCGAGGTGCGCAGCTGCTCGTCGACCAGGATGCCCCGCTCGCTGCGCAGCGCCGGCTGTGCCGCGAGGTCCTTGTTGGGCACGATGCCCGTGGCCAGTACCAGCAGGTCGCAGTCGATCCTGCCGCCGTCCTCCAGGCGCAGGCCGCGGAGCCGCCCGTCGCGGCTGTAGTCGAGCGCCGCCGGTGTGACGCCGGTGCGTATGCCCAGTCCACGCCCCTCGAGGATGCGCTGCAGGTACTGTCCGCCCTCGCGGTCGAGCTGGCGGTTCATCAGCGTGGGGTTGCGGTGCAGCACCGCGGTGGAGAAGCCGAGACTGTTCAGCCCGTGGGCGGCCTCCAGCCCGAGCAGGCCGCCGCCGAGCACCACGGCGCGCGCGCCGCGCTGCGACGACAGCGTACGCAGCGCATCCACATCGGCCAGCGTGCGCACCACGTGGATGTTGTCCGCCGCGCGCAGTGTATCGATGGGCGGTAGCGCCACCCGCGCGCCGGTGGCGATGACCAGTGCGTCGTAGTGCCTGGCCACGCCGTCATCGCAGTGCACCTGTCGCGCCCGTGTATCCAGCGCGGTGGCCCGCACGCCGCTGTGGAACCGCGCCGCGCAATCCGCCGGCAGCATGTCCAGGTCAGCCGCGGCCAACTCACCGGCGAGCAGGCTGGACAGCAGCACGCGGTTGTAACAGGGCCGGGCTTCCTCACCGATGACCGTGATCGACCAGTCGTGGGGCAGCCGCGCCAGTTCTTGCAGCAGGTAGGCGGTGCCCATGCCGGCGCCCACCACCAGGAGCTCTCTTGTCTGCGTTGCAGCCATCGTGCAGCGCGCTCAGGCGGCGACCGTGTCCGGGCCGCGCTTGCCGTCCGCGGCCGTCGGCAGCGGTTCCAGTTGCGCCGCGGGCCCTGCCTGCACATCCGCCTGCCCGGCGGCCGGTGCTCGCGGGGCGTCGCGCTTGACGTGCCCGTGCTTGGCGTAGAGGAATTCCAGCACCTGCTGGCGCAGGTGCACAAAGACCGGGTCCTCCGCCAGTTCCAGGCGGTCGCGCGGCCGCGCCAGGTCGACCTCGAGGATGTCGCCGATGGTCGCGGCGGGGCCGTTGCTCATCATGACGATGCGGTCCGACAGCAGGACCGCCTCGTCCACGTCGTGGGTGATCATCATCACCGTGTTGCCCAGTTCCGCCTGGATATCCATGAGCGAGTCCTGCAACTGGGCGCGGGTGAGCGCGTCCAGGGCGCCGAAGGGCTCGTCCAGCAACAGTACCTTGGGTTGCATGGCCAGGCCCAGGGCAATGCCGACGCGCTGCTTCATGCCGCCGGAGATTTCGCCGGGCAGCTTGTGCATGGCGTGCTCCATGTTGACCAGGGCCAGGTTGTGCTCGATCCATTCGCGGCGTTCGGCGCGCGTCTTGTCGCGCTTGAACACCTGGTCCACCGCCAGGGCGACGTTGTCGTAGACGCTCAGCCAGGGCATGAGGGCGTGGTTCTGGAACACCACCGCGCGTTGCGGACCGGGGTCGACGACCTCCCTGCCTTCGAGGACGATACCGCCCTCGGTGGCGCGCAGCAGTCCCGCGACGATGTTGAGCAGGGTCGACTTGCCGCAGCCGGAGTGTCCGATCAGCGAGACGAACTCGCCCTTGCGCATCTTCAGGTTGACGTGTTGCAGGGCGCGGAACTTCTCTCCACCGGTGTCGAACTCGATGCCCACGTCGGAGATGTCGAGATAGGTAGCAGTCATGGTGTCTCTCCTCAGCGCAGTACCGCGCTCTTGTCCCAACTTGCCCGGCGCTGTACCAGCAGCATCAGGCGATCCAGTGCGAAGCCAATGGCGCCGATGGTCACCACGGCGACCATGATGCGGCCCAGGGAGTTCGAGCTGCCGTTCTGGAACTCGTCCCAGACGAATTTGCCCAGCCCCGGGTTCTGCGCCAGCATTTCCGCGGCGATCAGCACCATCCAGCCGGTCGCCAGCGACAGGCGCAGGCCGGTGAAGACCATGGGCAGGGCGGCCGGCACCACGATCTTGCGCACGTGCACCGCCGGCGACAGCGCCATGACCCGGCTGACGTCGACCAGGTCGCGGTCGATGCCCGCCACGCCGACAGTGGTGTTGATCAGCGTGGGCCAGAGACAGCACAGCGCCACGGTGATCGCCGAGTTGAGAAATGATTTTTCGAAGAACAGGTCGTCCCCGGTATAGGTGGCGCTCACCACCATGGTGACCAGCGGCAGCCAGGCCAGCGGGGACACCGGCTTAAAGATCTGGATGATCGGGTTCATCGCCTTGTAGGCGCGCCCGCTGAGCCCGCACAGGATGCCCAGCGGCACCGCGATGGCGCTGGCGATGATGAAGCCGGCGGCCACGGTCAACAGGCTGGTCCCGATCTGGTCGACGAAGGTGTCCTTGCCGGTGTAGTCGCGCCACTTGATCGTGGCGTCGGGATTCGCGGCGAGCTTCTTCGCGTTGCGCGCCTCCTGGCGCTCGTAGAAGGCCTCGGCCTTGTCCCGCTCGCGCTGGTGTTCCTGCGCCAGGTTGCCCATCTGTTCCCACACCTGCACCGGGCCGGGGAACTGGCCCAGCGAGGTGTCGATACGGTTGGCGGCGAACTGCCAGGCGAGCAGGAACAGCGCGATGCCCAGCGCCGGCAGCACCAGGGCTTCGGTGAAGCCCGGCGAGCGCAGCCGGCTCATCATGCGCTCGAAGCGGTCGTCGGTCGCGGTGAGAGTGGCAGGTTGTGGCATGTCAGTGGTCTCCGGGATTCAGGATTGCGACGTTCGCTGTTTACTCGACGACCTCGGCGCCTTTCAGGCCGATGGGAAACTGCGCGAGATAGTCGTTGGGTTTGCTGCCGTCGAACACCATGCCGTCGATGAATTCGCTCTGCGGCGGGCGGAAGCCGGTCTCGCTGGCGAAATCGGGGAAGTCATGCGCCGCGAGTTCGCCCTCGGCGATCAGTGCCTCGGCGGCTTGCTGGTAGATGTCCGGGCGGTACACGCTTTTGGCCACTTCGAAGTACCAGCTGTCGTCCCTGGGTTCGGCGATCTGCCCCCAGCGGCGCATCTGCGTCAGGTACCAGATGGCGTCGGAGTAGTAGGGGTACGTCGCGAAGTAGCGGAAGAACACGTTGAAGTCCGGCACTTCACGCTTGTCGCCCTTTTCGTACTCGAACGTGCCGGTCATGGAATTGGCGATCACGTCGTAGTCCGCGCCGACGTACTCCGAGCGCGACAGGATCTCCACCGCGGCCGGACGGTTGGCGTTGTCGTTGGCGTCCAGCCACTGCGCGGCGCGCAGCAGCGCCTTGACGATGCGCACGGTGGTGTTGGGGTACTTCTCGGTGAACTCCTGGGTCAGGCCAAAGACCTTCTCCGGGTTGTTCTTCCAGATCTCGTAGTCGGTGATGACCGGAACGCCGATGCCCTTGAACACGGCCTGCTGGTTCCACGGCTCACCCACGCAGTAGCCGTAGATGGTGCCCGCTTCCAGGGTTGCGGGCATTTGCGGCGGCGGGGTGACCGAGAGCAACGCCTGGGCGTCGATCTGCCCGGAGATATCGCCCTTGTGGGGTGCGTAGTAGCCCGGGTGTATGCCGCCTGCGGCCAGCCAGTAGCGCAGTTCGTAGTTGTGCGTGGAGACCGGGAACACCATGCCCATGTTGAAGGGCTTGCCCTGCTCGATATATTTGTCCACCACCGGCTTGAGGTAGTCCGCCTTGATCGGGTGTACCGGCTTGCCGCCCTCGTGCGGGATGTGTTTCTTCATCTGTTCCCAGATCGCGTTGGAGACGGTGATGCCGTTGCCGTTCAGGTCCATGGAGAACGGCGTGACGATGTGCGCCTGGGTGCCGAAGCCTATCGTCGCGGCCAGGGGCTGGCCGGCGAGCATGTGCGCGCCGTCGAGCTGGCCGTCGATGACGCCGTCGAGCAGGACTTTCCAGTTGGCCTGGGACTCCAGCGTGACGTAGAGACCCTCGTCCTCGAAGTAGCCGTTCTCATAGGCCACGGCCAGCGGCGCCATGTCGGTCAGCTTGATGAAGCCGAACTTCAGCTCGTCTTTCTCGGGCTCGCCGATGTCGGCCTGGACCGTGGGGAGCTGCGCCACGACGGCGGCGCTGGCGAGCAGAATGGCGAAACCGCGGCGTGCGGTGGCGAACAGTGTGGATGCAAACATCGTTTTCCCTGTACCTCGATTGAACAAGCGGACACTCCTCTCGCGCACCGCGTCGGCGGTTACGGGAAGAGCGACGTTGCTCAGGGGAAGTGTCCGATGAATGGTTTGAACTGCGACGAGGTACTTACAAGAACTTTGCCAATTTCAGCAAAGCCCAATCAAAACAACTAGATAAGTATTTCTGGCTGCCCGGGAGGTCGTTTGAGCGGCGCCTGGCCAGGGGTATGCTGCACCGTTGCGGTGCAGGGGCTCACCATTATTGCGCCTGGGGGACGTCCAGCACCCGGTCCGCACCGAGCTCGATGCCCGGTTCGAACTCCCAGGGCGTGTCGTGCTGGTCGTAGCTTTTGTAGTCCTGGCTGGGCGAGGCGATGCCGAGGTGGCGCGCGGCCTCCCGGTACAGGTCCGTGCGGAAGCTGCGTTGTACCTGTGACATGATCTCGTCGGGCCCGAAGGACTTGCCCAGCAGGGCGCCCATGTCGTGCAGCAGCCACTCGCCGTCCGAGCGCCAGGGAAAGCCCGCCTGGAAGCGACCGAAGACGTGAAAGTGCGGGCAGTCGATGGGCGGTTCGCCCTTGCGCAGGGTGAAGCGGCCACTGAGCGAGGGCGTGAGGTTGTCCAGCGGCAGGTCCAGGTAGTGCGCCTGGGACAGCACCCGCGCCGCCTCTTCGCGATTGGCGGGATCGGCCAGCCAGGCGCAGGACTCCATCAGGGCCAGGCGCAGCCGCAGGTGTGTACCCGGGTGCAGCCGGTGCCAGCTTTCGGTGACGCCCAGCACCTTCTCCGGCGCGTTGTTCCACACCTGGTAGCCCGTCGCCTGCACGCTGCCCACCCCCTGCTGCACCGCGATGCTGTTCCAGGGTTCGCCGACGCAGAAGCCGTCGATGACGCCGCGCGACAGGCTGTCTACCATCTGCTCCGGCGGCAGGACGATGATGTTGACGTCGCCCTGGGGCTGGATACCGCCGGCGCGCAACCAGCGGCGCAGCAACAGGATATGGCAGGAAAATGTGTGCGCCGCGGCCAGGGTGACCTGGCGCGAACCGCCGGCCAGGCAGTCCGCCAGGGCGCGCGCGGTGGCGGCCGCATCCGTGCTCGTGGTGCGCGCGCGTATCTCCGCCGACAGCGGCTCGCCCAGGGTGATGGCGTTGCCGCTGAGGCTCAGCGCCAGGCCGGTGAGCATGTCCGCGCGCATCCCGCCGATACCCATGGAGGTGGCCAGCGGCAGCGGCGCGAGCATCTGCGCGGCGTCCAGGTCGCCGATGACCACGCGGTCGCGGACGTTGGCCCAGGAGACCTCGCGCTGCAGCTGTACCTGCAGGCCGTAGCGTTCGTAGAGGCCCAGCTCCTGCGCCATGATCAGCGGCGCGCTGTCGGTCAGGCGCAGGAAGCCCAGGGTGATGGATGATTTTTCCGCCGGCGCCAGGCGGGAGATGTCGTTCATGTGTCCTCCCCGGACAGTTCGGCCCCGTCGAGGATGGCGATGACGTCCCTGGCGGTCTCCTCCAGCGAACGGCTCTTGTCCATGGCCAGCTTGCGCATGGTGGCGAAGGCGCGCTCTTCACTCACCCCGTGTGCGGCCATCAGCAGGCCCTTGGCTTTCTCCACCAGTTTGCGCCCGGCCAGCTGCCGCCGGGTATCGTCCAGTTCCTCGCGCAGTGAACTGAAGGCGGAAAACTGCGCCATGGCGATGTCGATGGCCACGCGCACGCGCGCCGGGCTGATGTCCTCCGCCTGGTAGGCGGTCACCCCGGCGCGGATCGCGTCGTTGATAAAGCGCTCATCGCCGGCTTCGGAAAACATCACCACCGGGCGGGGGTTGTGGGCGGAAGTCACGCTCAGGCTCTCGAGCACGTCGCGGTCCGGCGAATCCAGGGCGATGATCACCACGTCGGGCTCGCGTTGCGCGACCTGGTAGAGCAGGCCGGCGGCTGTGGGGATGACCGACAGGACCTCGAAGCCGACCTCGCCCAGGCGAGCCTCCACCAGGCTGGCGCGATCGCGATCGTCATCCACGAGGATGACCGTTACTGGACGGCTGGCGCTGGTAGGCGGTGACACGATTCTCAGGCACGCCTGCACCCCGGCAGGGGTGCAGGCGATGTTCGACTCCGGGATCAAATCTTGAAGTTTACAGTCATCCAGGCCTTCTCGGTATCGGCATAGCGCTCCGAGTCGGCGTCGAAATCGGCGTACTTGAGCTGCACGCTCCACTGCTTGTTGATCGCCCAGGTGGCCACCAGGTCGATTTCCGTGCCGAAGTCATCGCTGGAATCCTCCGCCTGGAAGTCGTGGTACCAGGCGGCCAGCGATACCGGCCCCACCTTGCCGGCTATCCCCGCGTAGCTGTCCTCGACCCCGTCGGCCGGAGTGGCCAGGAACTGGTCCGCCCAGCCCTGGAACTTGTGCAGGGTCGCGTAGGGCGTCTTGAAACCGACGCCGTCGCCGGCGCCGAGCACCTCGTAACCCAGCGTGCCTTTTACCCCGGCGATGACGACCGAGGCCTCGGCCAGGTAGTACTCCGCGCTGTACTCGGCGGGGTTGTCTCCGGCCTCCTCCTGGTCGGCGTAGGCCAGGTGCGCCGAGACGGGTCCGAACTTGCCGCTGTACTCGATGCCGTAGGTGTCCGAGGAGTTGCCGACGGAGCGGCCCGCCGGGTAGCCGTCCACCTCGTCGACATCCAGCAGGTAGGCGTAGCCGCTGACGGTGTGGTGCTCGAGGAAAGTGAAGTCGGCGCGGAAGAAGTGATTGTCGCCTTTCAGGTCCGCCGGCTGTACCGGGCCGTCGTCCGGGCCGAAGATGCGGTTGACGTTGTCGACGTAGGCGTAGTCCACGGACAGGCCGATATCGCCCGCCCAGGTGGCGCGCAGGCCGTCGTAGGTCTGCTCGTTCTGGCGCCATGCCACGCCGCCGATAAAGCGCTGGTTGCCGTGCAGGATGCGCTGGCGGCCGAGGGTGCCGGCGGCGTCCTCGAACGCGTACTTGACCCAGACCTGGTTCAGGTCGGTGCCCTCGGGGTCTGCAACGACGGGGTACTCGGTGTTGCCGTTGGCCGTCGAGTTGAAGTCATCGGAGCCGATGTCCGAGACGTCATCGAACTCGATCAGGCCGGAAAAGCCTTTATAGGCCGCCGTGGCGAAGGTCAGGCGCGAACGCAGCGTGGAGGCGTTTGCCTCGTCGTCGAAGCCATCCTGGTCGACGTACTCGTAGCGGTAGCGAAAATTGAGTGAAGCCTTGCCCTCGGTGAACATGCTGGTGAAGTCTTCCACGGTGGCCTGCTCGGCCAGGGCGGGTGCTGAACCTGCGGCCAGGGTGGCGAGGAAGAAGCGGTAGATGACATTTGAACGCATTGTGGTTTCTCCATATAAAAAGAGCCCGTGCGCTGCACCGGTGAAGGTGCTCGCGCCCAGGCTCCGTTGCCTGTCATCTTGTTGGGGGGGCACGATGGACTCAGCAAACATCGCGCCATAATTTTCAACTATTTGAATATAAACGAAATTAACTGCAGCTTATCGAACGACACGCTCCCTTCGAGCGCCATGGTAGTGCGCCGCCGCACCGCAATGGGCCGCGCACCGCGCCAGGGCGCCAGCCGGTGTGCTGCGCCGGGCGCAGTGTACTACCGGGGAAAGCGCTGGTAGAAGGCCTGGAAGCTCGGGTCGCTGAACGCCTGGCCACGCGTGCTGATACATTCGACCACGGCCAGCGCCTGGCTGCGCGCGCCGTCCATGGTGTGGGCCAGGGACTCGCCGGCGGTGGCGGCGGCCTGCTCGGCGCTACTGGCCTGCACCAGCACCAGGCCGGCCACGCCGGACTGGGTGGTGACCTCGCAGGCGTAGCTGTTCGGTGGCAACTGCGCCAGTGCCGCGGCGCCGGGCAGGGCGAGCGCCGCCAGCAGCAGCGGGCGGGCCGCACGTTGCAGTGATGCTTTCATTCTAGCCATGGTCGGTTCCTCCCCTTGCTTACCAGCACTCGTCATCGCGCTCGCCGGTGGCCGTCTTCGCACCGTTGGAGGCGAGGGTGAAGCTGGTACAGTTCTTGTCGTCACTTTGCGGTGAATCGGCCCGCGGTGTCGCGGTCAGGCTGTAGCAGGTATCGATGGGGCAGTCGCCGGTGGGCGCGTCCACCGCGATCTGGTAGTGCGCCTCGGGGCTGACCAGCGGGTTCTCGTAGCCGAGGTTGACCACGCTGGTGGTATAGGTGGACCTGCCCGACATGAATTTCTCCTGCCGCGCCGCGACTTCCTGCAGCGTCGCCCTGGCGTCGCTGCGGCGCCCTTTCTGCATGGCGTCGCGGTAGCCCGGCAGGGCGACCAGCAGCAGCCCGGCGACGATGACCAGCACCACCATCAGCTCGATCAGCGTAAAGCCGTTCGGTGCCCGGCCCCGGGTCATCAGTACTCTTCCCGGTACCAGAAGTAGCCCTGGGGCGTCGGCAGTGCCTTGCCGGTTTCGCAGGCGCCGTCGCGGCACCCCTCTTCATCGCCGTCATCGTCCCCGCCGGGGCTCGGCGGCAGCAACTGGTGGATGTCGCGCGAGTCATCGCCGTCCGGGTCCGGCGGGATGATAAGCGCCGGCAGGTCAGGGATGATCCCGGGGATTTGATAGCTCGGCACCGGCTCGTTCGGGTCCAACGGGTCGTTCGGGTCGAGGAAGGCGTCGATGTCTATGCCGTACAACCGGCCCACGCCGGATACCGGCTCGCAGACGTTGATGTCGTCGACCACCGAGGCGGGCGTAAAGGTGGTGAACAAGGCCGTGTTGGCCAGTGTCACTGACTCCGACAGCGCCTTTTCACCCAGGTTCGGCAGGTCGAACTTCCAGCCGCGCAGTTCCTCCAGTTCGCCCGGCCCCTCGGTGATCTCGAACAGGCTGTCCTGTCCCACCGGCAGTTTGCAGCGGAAGTCATTCACCGGTTCGGCATCGTCGCTGGGTTCACATTCCTCGTCCGTGGGATAGTCGGTCGTGTACAGGCGGGTCTGCTCGTCGTAGATCAGGTAGAAGAAGTTCTCCACGTCGGTGGCCAGCGGGTTGGTGCGGTCGCCGCTGCCGATCAGCAGCGCATCGACCGCCCGGCCGTTCACCAGCGTGCGCACCACGTCCGGCTTGTTGAAGAAACGCCGGTCCGAGTCCGTCTCGCCGCCATTGAGCGTGGCCATCAGCACGATGCGCCAGGTCTCGTCGCCGCTGGTCGGCAGTGGGCCGCTGAGGTCCACCCGCCACAGGTTGCCGCCGGTATCGGCGATGTACAAGCGGTCGGTGAGGTCGTCGGCGTTGCTGTCCAGCAGCGTGATGTCGGCGGCCACCGAGTGCGCCAGGGGCACCTGCATGTTGGTGGGGCTGAAGGGCGCCGGGGTGAGGCTGCGCACCAGTTCGCCGGTCTCGGCGTCGAGGATGAACACGCCGCGGCCCATGCTGTCGGCCTGTGCGATGGTGTTCTTGTTGTCCTTGCTGGTGTCGTAGCCGGCGCCCACGATGATCACCGGCAGGGCCTCGCCCTCGTCGTTGCGGTAGCTGGGGATGCGCGTCAGCAGCGGTGCGGACCAGGTCTGCCCCAGCTCCGACATGCCCACGTCATCGGGCGTCTTCATCCACATCAGCGACGGGCTGTCCGGGTTGGACAGGTCCAGGGCGTACAGGTTGCGTCCGCCGCGGCGCATGCCCTGGTATACCCAGAGCTTGTCGCCGTCGCTGGCGTCGATGGTGCGGTCGCCGTTCTCGTCGTGGCGGTAGGCCGCCGGGGTCAGGTCCAGGCCGTAGACATTGTCGTTGGACACCGGGTTGAGCCTGCGCCGGTTGAGGATGGGGGCCAGTTCCTTGGGAAAGAAGGCCCAGTCTTCGCTACCGTCGGTGTCGTCGAACATGTGCAGGAAGCCGCCATTGGTGGACACCAGCAGGCGCAGGTCGGGATCGTCCAGGGTGGCGCTGCCCAGGGCGCCGTAGTCGAGGATGATCGGCTGGCTGTGCATCACGTCGGCCATGACCCACTCGCGGGCGCCGTCGGTGGGCGTGCCGTCCGCGTTGATGCCATGCCCGCGGCCGTAGTACACCGCCGCCTCGAACTCCGCCGCGCTCTCCACGCCGAAGGCCAGGTACATGCCCGCGTCGTCGTCGGCGTCCAGGCCGAAGTCGACCGGCGACAGGTTCTCCAGCACGAAGGGTTCGAGCGTGTTGCCCGCCCCGGTGTTACTGAGAATGGTACGGTCGGCCGGATTGCGCGCGGCGAGCAGTTCGCCGACGCCGCCCTTGTCCACCGTGCCGCCGTCCGCCGTGCTCCAGAAAGTGCTCGCGTCGGACCTGAACTGCCCGGTGGTCGCATCGAAGGCCGGCTGGTTGGTTCGATCGACGATGACCACGTCGCCGTTGTCGACATCGATCTTCAGTTTTTTCACGTTGCCGCGCCAGTCAACGCGGTTGTCCGGCTTGAACATCGCGTAGTAGACCTCTTCGCGGGTCTGGGTGCGGTTGAAGGAGTCCACCGCGACCGCCGGCGAGGTCAGCGTCGTGTCGGAGGTACTGATCTCGATGAGGGCGCCCTGGAAGGCTTCCTGCAGTTCATCGGCGTTGGTCGCCTCGTAGTAGCTGCCGCCGCCCAGGGTCGCCGTCTCGTTGAGCAGTTCCTGGCTGGTCTGGAAGCCGATGGTATAGGTAATGGCGAACTGGTTGCCGTTGCTGGCGTCGCCGTCCAGGTCGTGGGTCGCCATGTAGCCGGCCAGTTCCGGCAGGCAGTTCTTGGAGGTGCCGCCGTGGTCGTCCTCCCAGTCGCGGCAGGACTCGCCGTCATCCAGCAGGTTGGACTCGATGGCGTCGTTGGCCGCGTAGTCGAACGTCGGCAGGCCGTCGGTCATCAGGATGATGTACACGTAGGCGCAGTCCGAGGTCGGGGACAGGTAATTGCCGTTTTCGTCCTCCGCCAGCAGGTCGCGTTCGGGCAGGTCGCGGTCAGGGTTGCCGCTGGTGTCGCGGTTGTCGCCGTACAGCACGGAGCTGCCGGAGAGGTAGCGGTACACCTCGTAGGTGGTCTCGCACAGCGGCGTCCAGCCGTCGTCTGTCAGGCTGTCCGAGAGATCGACCAGGTTCGTGCGGTCCTCGTCCGACATATTCTCGATGATGCGCTGGACGATGCGGCCGCCGTGATCGTCACCGTCGGTGTCGTCGTCGTCCGAGCCGTCGCTGTTGTCGTTGAACACGGCCAGGCCGAAGTCGACCAGGGTATTGGCCTGCACCAGGCTGCTGATCACCTCCTGGGCGATGTCCAGTCGCGAGCGTTCGGTCAGTATGGAGTCGTCGTTCCAGTAGTCGACGTAGTTGGCGCTGTAGAAGGTGAAGCCCTGGCCGGCCTGGGCGAACCACTCCACGTTGGAATCCGCCAGGGTGGCGGCGCTGTATTTCTCGCTGTCGGCCACGCCGTCCACGGCGAAACCGTTGGCGGGGGAGGGCGGCACCAGCGGGCTGTTGGAGGCGAGCCCCGGCGCGGTGTGGTCCACCTGGCAGTCGACGTCGGTCTGTCCCTGGCCGGCGCCGAGCACCTCCCAGGTCCCGGTGTCGCCGCCGGCGCCGGTGCCGCTGCAGGCATTGAAGGTGCCGCCGATCGCCTCGCAAAACGCCTGGTCGTTCCAGGGAATGGGGAAGGGCAGGAAGGGCAACTGGCAGCTCGACTCGCAGCTCTGCAGCTCCCAGCTGCGCGCGGCGCCGGCGAGGAACAGGCCCTGCTCGGCCAGCGGCTCGTAGGAGGACGCACAGCGGTTTGCCGAGGCCTCGAACCACTGGTTGCTGTTGGCCGAGGGCACCGAGCCGGTGGTGGACCAGTAGATGCGGTTCATCTGGCTGCTGCTGACGCCGCCGTCGTAGTCGGTCTTGTCCGGGTCGTAGGCGGGGCGCTGCTCGCTCACCTCGGTGCCCATGCTGCCGGAGTCGTCGAACACGATGATGACCTTGGGCCGGCCGGAATTCTCGTTGTTGGCCAGGGTCTTGTAGATTTCCGTGTCGTCGGCGTGGCCGGGCAGCGCGAGCGCGGCGCAGCACGCGGCGGCGAGCGCCAGCAGGCGGCGCAGCGGTGCGCGCGCGGGCAGCGTGCCGCTGCCTTCGCTGTTGCTGTACAGGCCTTGCAGGTTTGGCGTATTCATCAGAATTCTCCCGCCTGTTGCTTGTTCAGGCGGCGCGCCACGCCCAGTGACAGCTGGGTGCGGGCGCGCCGGGGTTTGTCGTGCAGGGCGTCGATGCGGAACAGGTCGCACTTGTACTCGACGCTCCAGCCGCCGGTGGGGCACTGCGCGTTGACATTCGCCAGTACCACCTCGGCGGTAACCGAATTGGGGTCGTTCAGCGAGTCCAGCGGGTCGACGCCGGCGAAGGGGTTGATGCGGTCGCCGCGATCCCTGAACGGGTCGTCATCCACGTCGCCGGCCAGGGCGACGGTGGCGAATACCGCGGCTTCGGCTGATTGCAGCGAGTCGTACTGGTCCTGCATGTTGGTGGACATCTTCAGGCTCAGCGAGCTGTTCCAGGAGGCGGTCACGCCGATGATGGTGACCACCAGCAGGAACAGCAGGGCGACGACCAGGGCCGCGCCGCGCTGCCGGTGTTGCGTGATTGAATGCGTCATCAGCTACCTCCCAGGCGAAGTTGCGGGTTGCGCAGCAGGATGGAACTGTTCACCAGCAGGCGGTGATACTTTCTTTCGTCCGTCCCGTCCGGCGTGAATATCTCGTCGCCCAGCGTGTAGGACTTGTCGTTCTGGTAGTTGTGGTCCTGGTCCAGGCTGCGCACCAGGACGAAGGCTTCCACGGTCAGTACGCGGCGCCAGTCGCCCGCGGCGAGATCGTCGTGGCTGCCAAAGGTATCCACCTCGCCGTCGCCGTTGCTGTCCCAGCCGAAGCGGTAGCGCACGTCCTCCACGCCGACCACCAGGTCTTCCGGCTCGCCGATCTCGTTCGTGCCGCCGCCCCAGCGCAGCACCTTGCGCGCCAGCGTCGGGTAGGGGCGTTCGGGCAGGCTCACATCGCGCACGTAGAAAATCTGGTACTGGTAGGGCCACGCCGTGCCGCCGAAATAGGGGTTGTAGGAGTCGTTGACCGAGGGCGCGGTGCCGGTGGGGTCCACCATGATGCCGCTCTCGGCGTTGGCGATGATGTAGGTCGTCTCCGCCGTATCCAACGGCCCCGGGAAGTCCAGCACGCCGTCGATGATGGCGCCCGAGGTGCCCGGGTCGTTGGGGTCGACCGGGTTGGCGTCGTAGGTGGGGGCGGCCTGCAGGGACTTGACCACCAGCACGTCGGTGCCGCCCTTGGCGTTGTCGGCGCCGTCCAGGCAGTTGACGAAACTCGGGTCGTTAGGGTCCGCCGCGTACAGGTAGTCCCCGGGGCGCATGACGCTCGCGCCGTCGTCGCAGTCGCCGGGCGGTGCGGTGGCCTCGGAGGAGGCGTCGAAGTCGATGCCCGGGCGCACGTTGCCGCTGAAGCCCGCGTGGCGCAGGGTGTCGTTGATCAGTTGCAGCGCGAAGCGGCCGTTGTCGGCCAGTTCACCGGCGCGCTCCGACTTGACAAAGGAACGCTGCGAGGCCAGGTAGAGCGTGACCGCGCCGCCGATAAGAATCGTGCCCAGCAGCATCGCCACCATGAACTCGATCAGCGAGACGCCGCGTTGCTGCCGTGTGGTTTGTGCGCTCAAGATCGCTGCTCTCCGTCGGTTCATCGGTTCAGGCGCTGAAGTCGGTCACGAACGAGCTGACCACCACGCTGCGCCGCCGCTTGTCGCTGTTTTCCTCGACGCCGGCGCAGGCGTGGTCCGAGTCGTCGACGTCGTCCAGCGTCTCCTTCAGCCCCTGCCACTGCACCATGACGCGGATCTGGCCGGTGCGCGCTTTGCCCGCCCAGGAGGTGAAGGTGATGCAGCCGCGCGGCTCGCGCAGGCCGGCGACATTGTCGGTATCGCCGTCCACGGTCACCGTGACGGCGGCGCCGTCGAGCATCTGTTCCCACCACCACAGGTCGTGGGCGGCGAGCTGCGCGGCGCTGCACTGTTCGCCCACGCAGTCCGGGTCGGGTTCGGCGCCGATGGATTCGTTGCCCACCGGGTCGCCCAGGCCGGTGACGTAGCCGGTCAGGCCCGCCGGGTTGGCGCGGATCTTCTCCATCATCGCGTCGGCGATGCTGACCGCGCGAGCGCGCTGGATCGCCTCGTGCTGCGAGCTCTTGGAGCCGATCAGCATGGTGACCACACCGAGGACGCCCACCGAGAGGATGACGAAGGTGGTCAGCACCTCGATCAGCGTGAAGCCGCGCATGCGGCCCGCGCCGCAGGTATTACGGACAGCTGACATCGTCGCCTCCCAGGTCGTCGATAATATCGTTGGCCGGACTGTCCCTGTCGGTCGCCACCGTCACGGCGCCCGAGTTGGCCAGCAGCAGTCCCCGCGCCTCCCTGTCGCCGCGGTTGTCGCAGAGGATGAAGGTGCCGCTGAAATTCAGGCTATCGCCGCGCGGGCTGAAGCGCAGGTGGCTGTCGCTGCCGCTGCCGTCGAAGGCCAGGGTGATGCCGGGGGCGTCCACGCTGCGCACCAGGAACACGTCCTCACTGTCGTCGACCACGCGGTCGTTGTCCTGGTCGGCAAAGGCGATGTAGCCGGTGCTCCAGGTAGCCGCATCCGTGGCGCAGCTCTCGCCATCGGCGCTCTCGCACACCGTCACCGGCATGCGCCGCGCCAGCGCCTCGGTGCGGGCATTGGTGAGTATGGCCCGCAGCGCCAGCGTCTCGGCCTGCAGGCGGTTGTTCTTGACGGTCGCCTGGAACAGGGGAATGCCCATGGTCAGCAATGCGGTCATGATGGCCAGCACGGCCATCAGTTCAATGAGCGTCAGGCCAAGGGGGGCGCTGCCATTCCTGATCGTGTTTCGCACCGGGTCCGCCTTCTATTCCGTGAAATTATGCGCTTTGGGTGGATATGCTAACGGGTCGGCTGTGCAGCGCAAGCGGGGCGGGGGATGAGCGGTAGCTGGGGGGGGATGAACGGGGGGAAATTGTTTGGGTGAAAACTAGTTCACAGTTTTTTTTGGGGGGCGAGCCTCTGCGAATGAGCGTTCCTTGCAGGCAAGGGACAAGTATGGGGCTTCCTTACCAGAGCTATGATCATTCCTTATAAAGCTGGCTGGAATCATGCATACGTTGTGCAGCAACCTGCGGCAGTAAATCCTGCGAGAGAACATACGGAGAGTTACCTACTACCCCGTGGCTTCGCGGTGAAAAATCATTGAATTGAATGAAGTTGTGAGCGCGGCGCTGGCTCATGATGTGACTCCTCGTCTAACTGAGGATGGAACATGCGTCGGCGTTTCGAGAGTCTCTTCAGGCCTGGCCGGATCGGCAAACTGGAACTGCGTAATCGCATTATCATGAGCCCCATGGGTTCCAACCTTGCGGAAGAGGGTGGATTCTGCGGTGACCGTATCCAGGCCTACTACGAAGCGCGTGCCGCGGGCGGGGCTGCGATGGTGACCATGGGATCGGTAGCGGTGGCCTGGCCGTCCGGAGCGGCAAACCCGCGGCACGTCGCGGTTTCAGAAGACAGGTTTATTCCCGGGCTCACGGAACTGGCGAGTCGCGTTCACAAGCACGGCAGCCGAATTGCGCTGCAGTTGCAACACGCAGGGCTCGGCGCAGTGGACGACTGTGGTGATGGTCGACCGCTGTTGTGTCCCTCGGAGCCGGCCGCGAAAGATGCTGACATGGCGGGAGACTGTCAGCCAGAGGAAATCGGGCTGATGTCCGAGCCTTACATGCGGCCCGGAGCGTCCGTTTCATACCGGGTCGCGGAGGCCAGCGATATTGAATGGGTAATCTCCCACTTCGTCTCGGCCGCTGGCAGGGCGCGTGAGTCCGGAATCGATGGCGTAGAAATCCACGCCGGGCATGGTTACCTGATTTCCAATTTCCTGAACCCCTCGGTTAACTGTCGCACGGACGAGTATGGCGGCAGTATCGAGAACCGCTCGCGGCTGCTGGTGCAGATCATCCGGGCGATCAAGGAGGAAATCGGGCGGGACTATCCCGTATGGTGCCGCCTGGATTCTACGGAATTTCTCACGACTGGCGGCATCTCGGTGGAGGACGCATGTGTCACGGCGCAACTGGCACAGGAGGCCGGCGCGGACGCGATTCACTGCTCCGCCTATGCCGATGCCAGCCGCGGTGTGAGCTACTCTACAGCCCACGCCACGCACACGCCGGAAAGTTTTATTCCCTACGCGGCCAGAATCCGCTCTGTACTGGATATTCCCGTCATTGGCGTTGGGCGTCTGGAACCGGAGAGAGCCAGGGCTCTTATCGACGAAGGCAGCATCGATTTCGTCGCTATGGCTAGAAAGCTGCTTGCGGACCCGGAGCTTCCTAACAAGCTACGCGAAGGTCGGACACAGGATATCCGCCCCTGCATCTACTGCTACACCTGTATTTCACGAATTTTCAGGCGTGAGAGTATCTGCTGTGCGGTAAATCCGCTCACCGGGAACGAGCATGCGGTTGCTCTCGAGCAAGCCGGGCAACCGAAAAGAGTGGCGGTGATCGGTGGCGGTCCCGCGGGGATGGAAGCAGCCAGAGTAGCCGCTTCTCGGGGACATAGCGTGACGCTTTTCGAGAAAAACGCCAGGCTCGGAGGAACGACTGGCTTCTCGGCCGTCTCCTATCCCGAGAACGGTCCGCTGGTGCGTTACCTGTCCGCGCAACTGCGTAAGCATGCCGTCGCCGTCCGTTATGGAAAGGAGGTGACCGCGGACATGTTGCGCAGGATATCCGCAGACGCTGTGATCGTGGCAACGGGTGCTGGCCGAGAGCTGCCGCCAATCCCCGGGGTGGACCTGCCACATGTGCTGGATGGTGACGATATTCGCGATATGATGACCGGGAATGTTACACCGCGCCTGTTGCAGCGGACCAACCCCCTTACCCGCCTTATGATGCGCATGGGCCACTTGAGCGGCCTGACGGCCAATAGTGCGTTCCTGCGGCTTTTTACCCGTGTCTGGATGCCACTGGGCAAGAACGTGGCGCTGGTAGGTGGCGGACTCGTCGCTGTGGAACTCGCGGAGTTTCTTGCACAGCGCGGTCGCAACGTCACGATTCTCGAATCTGGTTCAGTGTTTGGCAAAGAGCTTTCACTGGTCCGTCGGTGGCGCAATCTCCACGATATCCGCCAGCTGGGCGTCAAGCTGCTAGGAAATACCCAGGTACTGCGAATCGCGGAAGGGCGTCTAACGCATACCTTCAATGGTACACAGGAGCGGACGATCCAGGTCGACACCGTGATCCTTTGTGTCGGGGTGACAGCTGGTTCACCGCTGGCGGAGACGATTCGTGAAGCCGGCTTCGACGTTACCCTGGCGGGTGATTGTAACGACGTCGGCTATATCCCCGGTGCCATCTCACAGGGCTTCGAGGCCGGGCGCACCGTCTAGGCCATTACTTGATACACGAAGAGGAACATCATGCTGCTTCAAGACAAGATTGTTATCGTTTCCGGCATAGGGCCAGGTCTCGGCCAGCATCTGGCTGCACGTTCGGCGGCGGAAGGCGCCGCGGTGGTGCTGGCAGCCCGCGGCGAGGAGGGACTTGAAAGAGCGCGCCAGCACGTGCTCGACGTCACGCCGGACGCCCGCCTGCTATTGGTTCAGACCGACATTCGTGACCGTGGCCAGTGCGAACGGCTGGCGCAACAAACAATCGACGAGTTCGGCCGCATCGACGTGCTGATCAACAATGCCTACAGCGGTGGTAGCATGGGGCCTATTGAGCACGCCGACATGGACGACTGGATCGACACGGTCAATACCAACCTTGTCGGTAGTATGCATATCACACAGTCCGTGATCGGCGCCATGAAGGAGCAGGGTTCAGGATCAATTGTCATGATCAACACCATGGTGGTACACAAGCCCATGATGTATAACGCCGGCTACGCGGCGTCCAAGGCTGCGCTCGGCAGCGCATCCTCGCACCTCGCGCTGGAGTTAGGACAGTACGGCATCAGGGTCAACTCCCTGTTTATGGGCTGGATGCATGGCCCCAATGTTGTCGCCTTTCTTGAACACCAGGCTTCTGAACGCGGTATCCCCCGAGAGGAAGTGGAGGCGGAAATCGCGCAACGCATCTCACTGCGTAGAATTCCAACGGACGAGGAGTGCGCCGGCGCCGCACTGTTCATGGCGTCTGATTACGCCAGTGCGGTAACTGGAGCGAATCTGGATGTGAATGGCGGCGATTACCTGCCACACTAGGAGAAGGGCGTGGAGATTCACTGGAGTCATATCGGGCTGTCGGTCACCGATCTGGAACGGTCCCGACTTTTCTATGAAGAGGTATTTGGATTCAGCCTCGACACAACGATCGATGTGGAGGGAGAGGATACCGCCACCCTGATGCGGCTCCCACTCCCCTGTCGCGTCAGGGTCATGATGCTCGTCAAGAGCGGTTTCACGCTGGAACTGATGCAGAATCTCGATCCCGGCATGAAGCCATTTCGTGAGCGGGCACTGAATGAGCCTGGGCTTACTCACCTTAACATGCGGGTAGAAGACGTGGCCGAGGTGCGCAGGCGGGTCGTGCAGTATGGAGGAGAGGTGCTGGAGGAGACTATCCTCCCCGAGCTGAGCGGTGCGCGCGCTGCATTTAGCCACGCGACCTATGTACGTGACCCGGATGGGCAGCTCATCGAAGTGATCACCGACCATCGTAGCGAGGGTGGCTGGATTCCGTCACACCTGCGATGAGCGCGCTGGAAGCGGTGGAAGCCGTCTATAGTCACGACCTGGCTCTGCCGCTCGATACAGTGTGGCGATTGCTGGATAACTTTGGCGACCTGCACTGGATTCCCGGCGATCTCAATGTGACGACGCAAGGTACGGGCGTCGGCATGTCCAGGACTATCGCTCTGCCAGGTGTCGGCGCCGTGCGCGAGGAGCTGGCCTTCAAGGAACCCGGTGCGCACCATTATGGCTACGTCGTAAGCGGCGATCTTCCATACCCTGTTGCCGATTACCGCGCAGAGGTGAGTCTCTCAATGGAGGGACCTTCGACGTGCCGAGTAACCTGGCATGGCACTTTTCGGCCGCGAGGGGCCTCGCCGGAGGAGGCCCGCGAGATCATGCTTGCTGTATACCGGCAAATCGCCGGCTGGATCGAATTACACCTGGACGCCTAAGCGCCGCTTCACGCGTTGATCGCGGCGCGCACCGCATCCAGCCAGGAGAGGAGCGAGGGCACATCCTCGGGCGCCTGCACAAACATGGACGAGTTGAATTCGAAGTCCGTGACGCCAAGAGCCTGTAGGCGGCGCATGTCTTTCACAGTCACGTCCAGGTCTGGCATTCCCTCGTCGCGCCGGCGGGGGATCATGCTGACTTTGACCCGCAGGCTCGATGGGTCGCGCCCCGCTACGTCGTAACTGTGGCGCAGCAAGGTGATGGAGCGTTCCAGTTCTGTCTCCGGCGTATTGATAATCGGTAACCACCCATCTCCCACCTCGGCGATAAACTGCGCGTTGCGTTGAGTCGCCTTTAGGCCGAACCAAAGTGGAATTCGCCGTTCACTACAGGGCCCGGGTCGGCAGTAGATTCGGTCGAAGTTGACATGTTTGGAGTGATGCGTGGCCGGCGAATCGTTCCACATCGCGCGGCATGCTCGTAACTGCTCGCGCATCAATTGAAACCTGTTTGCGAAAGAGACGTTGCAGGCCTGAAATTCTTCACGTTGCCAGCCTGAGCCTACGCCGAGCACAAGTCTTCCACCGCACAGCTGGTCGAGCGTGGTGCATTGCTTGGCCAGGAGGGCAGGGGGGCGCAGGGGCGCGATCAAGATACCAGTGCCTAACTGTACGCGGCGGCTGATAGCCGCGATGTGCGCAAGCAGGATCATCGGCTCCCACCAGGGGGTGTCGGGCGGGGTGGGGAAGTCGCCATAGGGGTAGGCTTCAGTGTGCTCACCCATGACCACGTGGTCCGTGACAATCAGCGTGTCGACCGAGGACGCGTCGATCTCCCTGACAATGTCCAGTACCGGCTCGATGCGATTTCCGCATAGCCTGTCCAGGCCATACAGAGACAGGCTGATCTCGGTCATCTGTTGTTTATACTGTAGCCGGGAGTGAACGGTTGCCGGGCGCTGTTAGCATTCACGGTATCAGCACCTCGTAACCGGATACGGTATTGCGGTCCAGTTGCTGTTCCAGCACTCTTGTGTAGCCAGTCTCGCAGATTTTCCAGTGCCCGTTCTCGCGCCGGTACCTGTCATGGTAGTAAGCAAACATTTCGAGTTGTCGATTGTGGGACCGATCGAGAAAAAAGTGGTACATGGCCCAGGTGCCATCCGCCTCGTCTTCTCCTGTAAGGGAAATTTCCGGCATGGTGACATGCCAGTAGCCGAGAGCGCTGGTTCCTGCCGGATCGTGTGTGCTGCGCAGGAACTTGACGACCGATTCACGATCGGAGAACGTGTATGCGCCGTCGGAGTATTGGGTTTTTACGTCAGTTGTCAGGCAATCCTCGAACAGCGCCCAGTCGGCAGTGATCATGGCGCGAATGTAGCGGTGCTTCAGCGATTTGATCGCCTCGATGGCAAACAGCTCGACTATGTCGTTATCAGGCATGATTTCTCGGCACTCCTTTACTGATTGTTCATGGGTTACTCCCTGCTCAGGTCCGCCATGCTCCCCCAGGCCCTGTCGATGGCGCAGTAGCCACCATCGACCGCGAGGGAATCGCCGGTGATATAGGCCGCCGCGGGGGATGAGAGGAACAGTGCCGCGCCTGCCACGTCCTTAGGGGTACCCCAGCGCGCGATCGGGGTGCGTTCCATAAGTTTGGCAGTGACTTCTTCCTCCGTCACGTATTCGGCTGTCATGCGGCTCTCGACGGAGCCGACCACGAGGCTGTTCACCCTGATTCCAAGGGGAGCCCAGTTGGCGGCATGTGTCTTAGTCAGGTGTACAAGGCCGGCCTTCGCCGCGCCGTAACCGGGGTAGTACACGGAGGCGAATACCGCGTAGAAGGAGCTGATATTGACGATGCTGGCCCCGCCTTCCAGCTTGGATTGAGCAAGGAGCGTATGCAACCGGTCCGACAGATAGTAGGTGCCAATCAGGTTATTTTGCATGGAGGCGGCGAAGTCCTCCGGTTGCTTTCCCGTGCCACCAGCGTTATTGACCAGCACATCCAGGGAATCGAGCTGATTCCCGATCTTGTCGATATCGTCGCGTCTGTCCGCACGGTATTGCAGATAGCGGAAGCGGGTCAGATCGTCGGGGTAGCTGTCCGGGCTGTCCCGCGTTCCGGTGATGGCGACCGTGGCACCGGCGTCGTGGAACGCCGCGGCGATGCCGGCCCCAATGCCAGCCGTGCCGCCGGTTACGAGCACGGTCAGGCCCGAGAAATCAAACTGAACCCTGGACCAGGGAGATTGCATGGCGGTAGTAACTCCTGAATTTGCAATGACTATTGCGGATTCTAGACAACGCGCAGCGAATCACCTCATCACAATCGATGAAATTGGGCAGCGCATAAGCCAGGGCTGAGATTTCATAGTTTCTGATGAAGCAGGTATCAGGATTTCATCCGATAATGCCGGCGAACTTACCTGAGGGAAATTGATATGGGGAAATATCTGGTGACAGGAGGCGCTGCCGGGATCGGGGGCGCCGTAGTAGAGACATTACGGGGAGAGGGACACTCTGTCGTAGTGGTGGATATCCGGGGGGGCGACGTCAATGCCGACCTGTCCACCAGCGATGGCAGGTCGGCGGCCATCCGGGAGTTGCAGGGATCGCTTGAGGGCGGCCTCGATGGATTTGTTTCCTGCGCGGGGGTCGGACCGCATTTCCAGCCGGTGGAGGAAATTGCCAGCCTGAATTTCTTTGGAACCATCGACCTGTTGCAGGGTGTCAGGAGCCGGCTTTCACAACGTAAGGGAGCGGCAGTCCTGGTGTCGTCCAATACGGCGGCTTATGAGCGGGACGAGGAGCTGGCGCGCTTGCTGGGGTCGCTTGATGAGTGCGGTGCCCGGGCCTATTGCGCCGGGATTGAAGGGCAGTCAGCCTATGCGACATCGAAGTACTGCGTGGCCACCTGGATGCGCAATCATGTGCGGGATTATTCCCGGGACGGTATACGGCTTAATGCGGTTGCGCCTGGATTCACAAAGACAGCACTCACCGACGCCGGCCGGAAGAACCCCGAGTACGGGCCTATGATCGAGGAGTTCATCAAGACTATCCCGGTGGGATTCGAAGGCAAACCCACAGATATCTCCGCGGCGATCTGCTTTTTACTGCGCAGGGAAGCGAGCTATGTATGCGGATCAGTTCTGTTTGTAGATGGCGGACACGACGCCACACTGCGTCCCGATTTGTTCTGAGCCCGGTTCTGCGGGGAATTCATCATTTATGGTGAAGCAAACGGCAGCGGATATCGTGGAACATAGCGACTCACCATGCTTGATCGGCGTCTGCTACACATTGAGTTGGAGAGAATAATATGAAAGTACGCAAAATTTCTGTTCATTGTTTTTCGATTTTCACCGCACTCTCGTCCGGTGTTGCGTTGGGGCAGGATGCTCCGGGTCTGAAGCTGGAGGAGGTCCTGGTCACAGCCCAGAAGCGAACCGAGAGTTTGCAGGATGTGCCCATCTCAGTGTCGGTAACCACCCGTGAAGAACTCGAATCCCGCGGGATCAATAATCTCAACGACCTTGCGAATTATGTGCCTGGCTTCCAGGTGGGGGGTGCCGAGTCGGTTACCAGGGTCGCCATTCGGGGCTTTGCGGGAACGGGCTCCGACATTATCGAGAGTCCGGTCGTTACCCTGATCGACGGGGCATTCATCAGCAACAACAGGCTGATTGCCTCCGGTTTTTACGACCTGGATCGAATCGAGATCCTACGTGGCCCACAGGGTACGCTGTTCGGCAAGAATGCGCTTGGCGGCGTGCTGCAGATCTCGACAACACAGCCCACCGAGGAATTTGAGGGGTATGTCAAGCTCGAGGCTGGGAACTATGAACTGTACCGTGGCGAGATGGCGGTTTCCGGTCAGTTGGCCGATGGCCTGTATGGCCGAGTGTCCGCGTTGAAGGCAGAGAGTGACGGCTGGATGGATAACTCGGCCGGGCGCGATGGTGGCGGCATAGAGGACGAGAATTTTCGCCTGCGGTTGCGCTGGGATGCATCTGACGCGCTCAGTGTCGATATGAAGTATGAGAACATCGATCACCAGAACGTGGGTTCGATCTACCAGCTAGTGGAAGTGCTGGATCCCTCTATTCTGCAAACCCGGAGATTCCAGTTATTGCCCCAGGAGCAACTGGAAGCCAGGGTTGACAAGAATCAGGCTGTGGGGCCCGCAGACTTCGTGCAGGGTACGATTCTCGACCGGGAAACCAAGGGCCAGGGGCAGGACGGCGATCTCGCCCTGCTGAAATTCATGTATAAGTTTGACTCCGGATACGACCTTACGGCAACTACCAACTACGTGGACTACACTAATGAGCGCCGTATCGACTCGGATTTCCTGATGTTGGGTTCTCTCCCGACATGGAATGATCAGGAGTACGAGACCTGGTCTCAGGAAATCCAGATTCGTTCGCCGGACGATGGCCGCTTCTCGTTCATCGCTGGCGCCTATGTCGAGAACAACCAGATTGAGCGCTCGGGTCCGGCGGCACTGGATTTCGACGCCAGCGGTGGCATCTCGGACGGCCTTGTGGTGCCGACCCTGCTGGTTCCCTATCAGGTGCTCGACCCTGACAGCCTGGATGTTGCGCAGCCGGGTATCCAGGCGATCCAGGATGCCTTGATCAGCGGGGCACGACTTACTGTGGACCTGGGGCCTGGTGTTCAGGAGCTGGAACGTGATATCTGGTCGGTTTATTTCGAGGGTCGTTATCAGTTCAATGACAGCTGGCAACTGATCGCCGGGGTGCGCTACAACTACGACGAACTGGATGCGAAAAAACCGTTTATCAATCGCAATTCGATAGGTGATCCGCTGAGCTCCTACGACTGGATCGACGGTTACATGGCCCAGATCAGCGCAGACCCCGCCGTCCTGGCGGCCGCTGCGGCCTATCCGGGCGGCCTCGACGCCGGCTCGGTGGCGCCAGGGTTCCCGGTAGGCGATCTGTCCGATGACTTCTATACGGCCGTCGCAGATACCGTGGCACTGGCCTATTCCTATGTCCAGCTACCCGACGGAAAATTCGATGACAGCCGGGATGAGGATGCAGTGACACCAAGTGTCAAATTGCAGTACTTTCACGGCGACTCCATGTACTACGCCGCCGTGTCCACGGGTTTCAAGGGCGGTGGTTTCAATCTCGATTCGGTTACGTCGGCCGGCGTGACCGAATTCGACAGCGAGGAAGCGATCAGCTATGAACTGGGCGCCAAGCTCGGGCTGATGGATGGTGCAGCGCAGCTCAACCTCTCTCTTTTCCGCACGGAATTCGACGACCTGCAATTGGCCGCTGTGAACGAGACAGGGACTTTTAGCTTTCAGAATGCCGCGAACGCCACATCCCAAGGCCTGGAGATCGAGTCGACATGGCTTATCAGCGAGGGCTTGACCGCCTACTTCGCCTATACCTATCTTGATGCGGAGTACGATGATTTTGACACGGCGCCGTGCTCGATCTTTGATCCCAATGTGGGTGACGGTTGCACACAAGACCTGGGCGGCAAACCCCTGCAAAGAGCACCGGACAACCAGGCGACCCTTATCTTCGATTACAACCGGCCGCTGGGTGGTAATCTCGCCCTGGAGACTTCACTGGGCGCAACCTACACCGACGAGTTCTCCGTTTCTGCTTCGGATGACTTCTACTCGGAGGATACGCACAGTATGTTCGCGCGGGTAGCCTTGCTCAGCCCCGGCAACGGCTGGACCGTCGCGGCGCGCATCGACAATATCACCGACGAAGATGCAATCGTGACCCGGCAACCGACCAACCTGGTGGGTGAGCTGGTGATAGGCGCTATCCAGACTCCCCGCACCTATTCCCTTCAACTGATGAAGGAATTCTAGGCCGAGCCTTCGGAGCGCCCGCGGACTCTTCCGCCGGCGCTCCGCTTTTTAGGTCTGAACCCGTTTCCAGGACCCCATACCAGCCGGAGGTCATCGTGCCCAAGTTCTGTCTTTCCATCGCATTTTCTTCCCCCGAGGACTACACAACACTGGCGTTGGCCGCTGAGCAGAATGGTTTCCGTGCCGTATCAGTTGCCGACCACCTGATTTATCCGAAGTCGTTTTCAGTACCCTACCCTTATACCGATGACGGTGTGCCGCGTTTTGGTGACAAGGACGACTTCCCCGATCCGTGGATTGCCATCACCGCGATGGCGGCGATTACACGCCAACTGGAATTCCTCACCAATGTTTTTGTATTGCCTGCGAGAAATCCTGTGCAGGTAGCGAAGATTCTTTCGTCCGCCAGCATCTACAGCCGCGGCCGGATCGGGCTGGGCATAGGAATGGGGTGGATGCCGGAGGAGTTCGATGCGGCGGGCCAGGATTTTGCCAGGCGCGGCAGGCGTGCCGACGAAATGCTGCAGGTTATGCGGGCGTTGTGGACGGGGGAGTACGTTGAGTTCGATGGAGAGCACTACACCTTGCAGCCGATGCGCATGTTGCCCCGACCGTACACGGACATTCCCGTTTACGTCGGCGGTTTCTCCACGCCGGCATTGAAACGGGCCGCCCGGCATGATGGCTGGATCGCTGACCTGCATTCGCTCGCGGAACTGGAGAAGCTGGTGGGCGATTTGGAAGCATGTCGCGTGGCCGCGGGAACCCAGTCGCGTCAGTTCCGTCGCTTTGCCTTCGGATGTACGGATGCGGTTGGTGTTGCGGGATTCCAGAGCATGTTCGATATGGGTATCGACACGGTTACATTGATGCCCTGGGTGACGTATTGCGGTGCTATCAATCCCCCAGTGGCCGAGAAAGTGGATGCTATTGCACGATTTGCTGACGAAGTGATTGCGGTGATGAGTTGAGCCGGTAAGGCTGAACCTGCCCTGATGTGATCAGGCGGCTCAGCCCGCGGTTTGCCCGCCGTCCATTGAAATAGCGGCGCCCGTGAAAAAGCGTCCCGCAGGACTGCAGAGAAGTACGATCAAGCCCGCGATCTCTGATGGTTCTGCCTGCGGTAGCTTGGGCAGTAAGCGTGAGATCAGCGCCTCGTTGTAACCTTCAGGGAATCGATAGTCATCCAGTAGCGGTGTGGTGGTGCCGCCTGGACAAACCGCGTTGACACGAATGCCACGGTCCGCGTACTCCATGGCGAGCGACTTGCTCAGGCCGATGACGCCGGCCTTGCTTGCGCAGTAACCGGCATGATACGCCTGTCCAATGACCCCCGAGGCGGACGCCACATTGACAACGGCGGCCCCATCGTGCAAGTACGGAATCGCCGCCTGGCAGATGGTAAAGGTACTGGTAAGGTTGATGGCGAGCATCTGGTTCCATGCTGCCGAAGGCATCTCGTGAGAGTGCCAGGAGCCGGCGATGCCTGCGATGTTGCACACCGCATCCAGGCGCCCGAAGTGTTTGAACGCGGATTTCACGAGCGCGCGGCAGGAATCGGGCTGCTCGGCATCGTAGACGAAGGCGTGATGATCGGCACCGGTTTCGGCGCGGACCAGTTCGGCGGTAGAAACGAGTCCTTTTTCGTTTCTGTCGGCCAGCGCTACTGTTGCGCCGTACTGCGCCAATTCGAAGGCGGTCGCCCGGCCGATGCCAGAGGCGGCGCCGGTAACCAGGGCGACCCTGCCATCGTTTCGCAGATCAATCACGCGCTGTCACAGACTGGAGCAGGAGAAGACACGGACGGTGCATCAGTCGTAGTCGCGAGCTTTTTTGCCCATCTCCTGATCGGCATAGGGGCCGGAATCTTCCTCTCCCTCAAGCCATCGTTCAAGACCGCCCTCGTCATGACGACAGATGTGAATCCAGAGATCCTGCAGTTCCTCGGGTCCCTGCATGAAGTTGTGCGTACCGGCGGCATAGCGTACGGGTTCATCGTAGAAGAACTTGAATCCGATGCCCTCCAGGTAGGCCTGGGCTTCCTCGACGTTCTCGACCATGAAGGACAGCAGGAAAGTCGACTCGCCATGTTTGTCCATAAAATCCTTCAGGTTGCTGCCGCCAACCGGGTTGACGGCCTCATCGTTGGTCGGCATGAACACGCCGATTGAATGACAAGCCAACTCTCCGGTGGGCATGGGCACATGAAAAGCGGACACGCCACCGGCGGGACTATACTCTGGCTTCATTTCGATGGCGTCCGCGCCCAGTAAGTTCTCCCAGGTTGCGACGGAAAAATCCAGTGACTTCTTGTCCCTGACAGCGACATCGATGGTCTTAATGAATTGCAAGTATCTCATCGGGAGCTCCCCCCTTTGTTTGCCTTACTGCCCGTCTCGCCAGCGGTCCAGCGCACCCTGGTCATGACAGGCGATCTGGATACTCAGACCCTGGAGCCCGTCATGGGGTTTGGTGATGTTGTGGATGCCGGCTGCGTAGCGGGTAGGCTCAGGCGAGCGAAACTCGAAGCCCTTCTTCATGAGCTCTTGCTGCGTTTTGTAAACGTCTTCAACCATGAAACCCAGCAGGTAGACGCTCTCCCCGTAACGCTCGAGATGTTGTCGCAAAACCTGGCCACCTTCACTGCCGTCATCTTTCGGTGCCATCAAGCCGATCGCATGACAGGCCAGTTCTCCGGCGGGGAGCGGCAGGTGATTGGCCCTTACGCCGCCGTCCGGGTTGTACTCTTCCTTCATCGGAATGTGTTCAACCTGGAGAAGGTCTTCCCAGGTCTTGGTGGCCTTGTCGAGATTCTCGAGCTTGACCGCAATATCGATTACTTTGAGGAATTGAATCATGCGCTGTCTCCACTTTGTTTTGATTCTGGATGCAGCTAATTCTTATCGTCCGCAGCGCGTATATCTTCATTACTTTTGATGATTTTACTTGTGCCACGGCGATGCCTTGGCGCGAGGGTGGGAACCGCGATCAGAGGAATCTGGCGACGCTTCTATTGAGAATGGAGACCAGTTTGTATTGTTTGTGCGTGCCTAGTTTATGGTAGATGCCGCGCAAATGGGTGCGCACGGTGTTGATTGAAACGTGGAGCTTCTCGGCGGCCTCGGCAGAGCTTTCCCCCATCGCCAGCAGCGCCGCGAGTTTCGCTTCACTGCGGGTAAAACCGAAGATCTCGCGCAGCAAATCGGCTTCGATGAGCTTTGTTTCTGGGCTAAAATCGCACAGGTACAGCAGTACGACGGGGCCGTGCGCGACCTGCTGTATCTCGTGTATCGGCCGCATGGCGATATTGAGTAGCGGCTCACCGATCTCATTGTCGATACGGCAGCCAATCGTTCCGTCGTGCGGCAATCGGTGGTTCTCTTCCTCGATCAGCGCAGCAAGTAGTGACTCGAACTCGTCGCTGCGGGCGTGCTCGGCTAGTTTCAGCACTCCTCGGCTGGATGCCAGGCCCACGCGATTCTGGAGGAATTCCTGGGCGACGTCATTGAGTTCCACGATGCGCAGCTTTCTATCGAGCAGTATGTAGCCGACCCGCATGCGATTGATCGTATCCTCAAAGAGAATGCGCCTGTACTGGTTCTCGTAGTGATGCGATCGCAAGGTCAGCGCTCTGCGCAGGTGGGGCACTATAAGGTCGAAAATGTGCTTCTCCCTGTCGCCGAACGGCGGTTGGTCCTCCGACCGCTTCACCGTGAGGCGCATGACGAAATCTCCCGTTCGTCGAATATCCTGCATTAACATATGACGTACGCCGACAGGCTGGAAATACTGGCGATAAAGCACGCTGTTGAGATAACGCTCCTCTGAGATAAGCTCGGTTATGGTGGAAGGAACCGGGCAGGGTATCTCATTTATCAACGCCGCCGCCCGGAGCGAACCATCGATGTAATCGGATGAGACCTCGGGCCGCGTATCGGTAAACAGGATGTACAACACATTATCGAGCCCCGGATTCACCATCATCAAGGACGCATCCCTGGCCTTGCACATCTCGTTGAAGCGCTCGAGGAACTCCTGCCACAGCCCGTATTTTTCAACGCCTTCGTAAAGAAGTTCTAGCAAGTGGCTGAGTTCGGAGCAGTCGATCGTTTCCGACATGTTGTCCTTACCTCGAAGTGACTACGCCATTGATCGTGCATTACAACGCCGCGGGTTGTTGGCTGTGTAGCCGTGAACAGCTTGTTACAGTAGCCTTCGTTATTGCTGTTGACGCGGTGAGCCCCGTGTGGCTCGACAATCGTCTGCGCTGGCTCAGCTTAGCACAGCAATTCCGGCAGTTCTTTGTCGCAGGCGCGCTGTGCGCGAACCCGGACTGCTGATATTTTTTGCGCTGGGCCGGTATAGTCATCAACAGGCTTCGGGTGTCGAGTAGGGCGAGTCCCTCTGGATTATGTTGGCGCGAAAGCTCGCCCAGAAACTGCTACAGAAGGTACAGAATACCGACGGTACTACGCCACACCAACCGTTTGGCAAGCGGTACAATCTGAAGTTTAATATCGGGTGGTGCTGATCATCACGACACGGTGGCGGGAGCGATGCCTGACGCTGGTGATGTGTGAGGTGACTGTTGGGTGTGTAAGTGAACGCTATGGCTACCTTGTGGCAGCCTGTTGTGAAAATTTGGTGGAGGCGGCGGGAGTTGAACCCGCGTCCGCCAGCACTCTGCCTGAGGCTCTACATGCTTAGAGTCCGTTAATTGATTTAACCGCACACAGCCCAACGGTCAGGACGTGATTGGCGAGCCCCGTAAAGGATTTAGCAGCGGTGCCCGGGACATGCCTCACTGCGATCCAGTTCTATATGACAGTCAGTAGCGCGGTACTGGCACCTTGCTAAAGACCGCTAGCGGGGTTTATGCCGCCAGAGCGTAGTTGTCGTCGTTGGCAACTAACAGTTTACAGCTTTGGATTAACGTGATTCGCTGCCATCACGGCATGCACCTGAGGGTTCGTTACCGTCGTCGAATCCAAATCGCCCCCGTGTGATCGCACAGTATAACGCAAACGCCGGCCCCGGTGCGCAACTATCTGTAAAAATCCCCAAAAATCAGTTGCTTGGCGGCGGCTTTTTGCCGCCCCCGGGCGGGCAGACCAGGGTCGAGGCCGCCGCCTCCTCGCTTTTCGGGCACAGGTCCTGGGTGACCAGGTGCTTGATGGACTGGCACGGGTTCTCGCTGGCCAGGGCGCGCTTGATCACGCTCTCGCCGACCACGGACAAACCCGCGGTGAGAAAGGCGGCGCCGCCGCGCCAGAGCAGGCTGGTGGTGTTCGGCACGATGCGCGGTTCGGCGAGGCTGCCGCGCACCAGGATGGTGTTGGCGAACACGCTGCCGACGGAGATGCCCACGCCCTGGCGGTTGCGCGAGTCCAGGGTCATCTTCAGGCTCTCGTCGGTCAGGTCCACCTCGATGCGGCCGAGGATATTGGCCTGGTCGGTGCGCAGGGCGTAGCCGTAGGGTGTCACCCCGACCCCGTCCTGGAACACGCCGGGCACGATGCCGCAGTCCAGGGTGGGCGGGCTGCTTTCGAAGCCGGGAATCAGGGCGCTGAACACGGATGTGGCGATGTCCGCGGTCAACAGCGTGGGGTTGGCGAAATCGATGGGGCCCTCGCCCAGTTCCAGGTAGAACAGGCCGTTGCTGTTGGCCGCCAGGGCGGCGAGGCTGGCGCCCTGCGTGGTCAGTGAGGTGAAGCCGCTGCGCGGGTAGGTGTCGCCGCCGGTGAGCCCGCGCACGCCGTCGAAGTCCAGTTGCAGGTGCAGCGTGGGCGGCACGGCCGCGCTGTCCAGCCGTGCGTTCAGCGCCCCCTTGCCGCCGTTCATCGCGCGCGAGCTGAGCGACAGGTCCAGGCGGCCGTCGCGCAGCGTCGCGTCGAGGTCCAGGTCGCCGGCGGTCAGCTCGCGGCTCTGCAACTGGTCCAGGTGGCCGCGCAGTTCCAGGTCGAAGCGGCGCAGGCTCTCCAGGGGCAGGGGTTCCGGGCTGAACAGCCGTTCCCCGGCCTGTCTCTTTTCGCGCTCGCCCAGCAGGCGCAGGGGCGCGCGCAGCACCTTGCCCGCCAGGTCGGCGCTGGCGCGGGCGGTGTCGGCCAGCAGTGAGCCGCCCGCCTGTGGGTCGCTGTCGGGCGGCGCCTGGTTGCGCGCCTCCCACGCCAGCAGTGACAGGGTGCCGCCCTGCAGCTCGATATCCAGTTTGGGCCGCGTGGCCTGCACCAGGCGCAGTGTGCCGGACAACTCGCTGGCGCCGAACTGGGCGCTGCTCACCCGCGCCTGCATGCCGTCGGCCAGGCGGCTGGCGTGCACGCTCAGCCGGCGACGCCTGTCCACGGCCTGGCTGGTTGTGGTCGCGGCCAGTTCGATGTTGCCCTCGAGGTGCGCCAGCAGGTCGGCCACGGAATCGCCCTCGGCGCGCAGCGCGAGCGTCCCGGACACGGGCACGAAATCGCCGCCGTCGCCGAGCAGGAACTGGTCGATGTTGACGTTGCCGAGCTTTGCGCTGGCCTGCAGTTGCGCCGTGTCGCCCTGCCAGGCCAGGCTGGCGCTGCTGCGCACGGAGGTTCCCCTGGCGCCGAAGCTCAGCTGTGGAATCTGCAGCTGGTCGGCGCCGGATTGCAAGGTGGCCGTGAAGTCGGCCAGCGGCACCGCGGCGACCACCAGGGTCTGCGCCCGCAGGGCGATGCGCGCCTCGCCGAGGTCGCGCAGGCTCCGCAGGACATCGCGCTGGTCCGCCTCCTCCTCGGACTGCGGCAGCAGCTCCGTCAGGGCGGTGATATCCAGTTTTTTCGAGGCGAGGTCGGCCTCCAGCCAGGGCGTGCGGCCGGCGACCAGCGACAGGCTGCCGGTGAGGTCCTGCTGCAGGGAGGCGATGTCGAGGTCGCTGATCTGGACGCCGGTGATGCGCTCGCCGGCCAGCACCAGCTGCGCCTTGCCGGACAGCGCTACTTCCTCGCCCTCGCGCGACGCCCGCTGCCAGTCGTTGTCGGCGCGCACGCGCACGGTCAGGTCGGCGCTGCCGCGCATGCGCGCGAACATCTCGCGCGTGTCGGCGCCGCTGCTGCTGAAGCCGAAGCTGCCCGAGGTGCGGCTGTAGAGCAGGCCGGCGCGCCCGAACATGGCCGGCAGGTCGATGCTGTCCAGCGTCGTCTTCAGCGCCAGGTCGGAGTGTTTGTCTTTACGCTGCGAGGTCAGCGCCAGTTGCAGGTTGCCGCCGCCGATGCCCGCGGCGTGGATGTCCAGCTGGCCGCCGCCGCTGTCGCGCTGCAGCTCGCCCTGCACCCGGGCGATAGCCAGGCCCGGCGCGCGCAGCCCCGACACGTCCACGCTGGCGTGCAGGTCGATGCCGGGCAGGAAGCGCAGGTAGTCCGGCAGCGCCATGCCGGCGGGGGCTTTTTCCTCGCTGTCGCCGAAGAGGAAACCGAGATCGACATCCTGGCCCTGCAGCCGCACCGTCAGCAGGCGGCGGTCGTTGCCGGAGAGGCTGGCGGAGCCGCTGAGCTGGCCGTCGCCCAGGCGCAGGGAGACATCGTCCAGGGAGAAGACATCGGTCTCCTGGTCCAGTTGCGCGCTGATCTCGAACGGCGTCTCGCCCTGGCCGCGGTGATAGCCCTGCAGGCGCGCCTGGCCCGCGAGTGAGTCCAGCAGCGCCGCCCAGGTGGCGCCGCTGCCGGCGAGGCTGACCTGGCCCTGTTGCAGCAGCCACTGCGAGTCCAGGAAGGGGCTGGCGATACTGTCCTGGTTCGATTTGGCCGCCAGTTGCGCCTCGGCGCGGACGGACCAGCCGTGGTCGCCCGGGCGCAGTGCGGCCGTGCCCGCGATGCGCGCCGCCGGCCCGGTGCTACGCAAGTGTTCGATGTGGATGCCGTCGGCCCCGGTGTGCAGGTCGAAGGCGGTGTCGATGCCGACCTCCTTGCCCAGGCGCAACGTGTCGATGCGCACGTGGCTGTCGTGCGCCGGCAGTGTCAACTCGGCCAGCGGCGCATCCAGTTGCAGGGCCTGCGCGTCGTCCTCCCCGGGTGCGGCGAAGGCGCGCCACAGGGCGAGCAGGTCCTCGATCACCAGCTTGTCGATGTGGACGCTCGACTGGTCCGGCGCCCGCCAGCTGAGGCTGTTGCCGGCGCTGACCTGGAGTTGGCTGCCGGCGGCGGAGGCCTCGGCCGTGAGCTGGTAGCCGCTGTCTTCGCCGGGGCGCAACTGCAGCTGCGCGCTGATGGTCGTGTCCGGGTCGTCGGGCGGCTGCGCCTGCAGCGTCAGCGCCAGCGCCTCCAGCGCCAGCAGGTCCGCCAGGGAGGCGAGCTGCAGGTTCAGCGCGACGCCGGCGCCGCGCGGCAGCGGCAGCCGCCAGCGGGCCGTGGCGGGGCCGTCGCCCTCGCGCTGCCACTGCAGGTCCTGCAGGTCCAGCGCCGCGCCCCGGGCATCGATGAAGCGCGCGCGTGGCAACGCCAGCCTGTCGGGCAGCCAGGGTTCGAGGAAGCGGTAATCCGACGGCGCTTCGCCGTCACCGGCGGGCCAGGCCGAGGGTTTGACGCCGAGATCGCCGGCCGTGGCCAGCAGGAAGTGGATCTCACCGCGCAGCAGCGGGCGCAGGGCGAGCTGCACCCGCACGTCGCTGGCTTGCACGGCGGCATCCTGCTGCGGGCCAATGGCCAGTTCGGCGCTGCGGGCGGTCAGGTTGAGCAGGTTGACCTGCAGCGGGGCGAGGCGCACCGGTTGCCCCAGCGCCTGGCGCAGCAGCTGCGGCAGCTGCGCGTCCAGTGTCCGCGCCACGATGTAGTTGCCGAATACCGCCAGCACGACGATCAGCACCAGTGGCAACAGCGAATACAGCGGTCGTTTCAACGGCGAGGCTCACGCGGCTCACGGCAGGGCGGCTATGGTAGCAACCGGCCCGGGGCTGCACCAGCACCCGCCGCGGCCGCGCTGTATAATGCCGCCGCTGTGTAAACCAGGGTGGGGGAAACCATGCTTTTCAGGTGGCTTTGGGGCGTGTTCGTCCTGCTGTTGCTCGGCGCCGGCGCGCGCGCCGACCAGTTGGTCATGCACAACGGCTCACTGTTGATCGGTACGCTGGTCAGCGCCGACGACAAGGGGGTGGTGTTCAACACGCCGTTTGCCGGCGACATCACCATCGCCCGCGGCACCATCAAGACCATCGTCACCGACGGCAATGTCGACCTGCTGATGCGCGACGGCACGGTCTATCGCGACAAGCGCATCGTCGCCCAGGGCGAGGACCTGGTGGTGCTCAGTGACGAGGCGCGCCCGGTGCGCTTCGACGCCCCCGACATCCGCCTGGTCAACCCGGAGCCCTGGCGTCTCGGCGAGGGTTATAAATGGTTCGGCCGTTTCAACACCGCGCTGCAGTCGGAACGCGGCAATACCGACACCGATGAACTGGACCTCGAGCTGGAAAGTATCTGGCGCAGCCTGGAGGACCGCTATACCCTCCGCGCCGAGTGGGAGATCGACGAGTCCAACGGCGAGCGCAACAAGTACCGCTGGTTGCTGCGCGACAAGTACGACCGTTTCAGCCGCGAAGATCCCGACAACTACGTCGGCTTTCAACTCGTCGCCAGCCACGACCAGTTCGCCGACCTCGACCTGCGCACGGGACTGGGCCCGTACCTGGGCCGGCAGTTTTTTGAACACCCCTACCTGACGCTGCACGCCGAGCTCGGTCTGGTCTATGTCGACGAACAGTTCGACATGGCCGAGGACAACGATTTCTGGGGCAGCAACTGGGAGGTGCGCCTGAGCAGCGAGGTGATCCGCGGGCTGGAGTTCTATCTCGACCAGACCGGCGTTTACAATTTCGTGCAGTCCAGCGACCTGATTCTCAATACCACCGCCGGGCTGCGCTTTCCGCTGATCTTCGGCTTCGAGGCGGCCGCGGAAGCGGTCTACGAGTACGATGGCGGGGCCGTGGAGGGTGTCGACACTACGGACGAAACCTACAAATTCAAGCTCGGCTATCGTTGGTGAGTCGCTGGTCAGCCGCCGGGCAACGGGACGCTTAAAACGCCGCCTTCGGCCAGCTTGTCGCCAACCGAAAACGGCATCGGGCAGGAGCCCGGTCGGGGACGCTGTCGGCAACTTCCCCGATGGGCACTTTCCTCCGTGGGAAAGTATTGCGGCAGTACGCCGTATAACACTGCGCTCAGGGGTGTCGCGCCTGTCGTGCGCTGCACGGCGCGGCGGTGCCTTTCGCGCAGTCTTAACTATGGTTGGCAATCGCGGATTGCGCAATCCGGTTTTTAGACGATGTGTTTCTAACCCGGCTGCGCGTAATAATGCTGCCTGCTACTGCTTCACGTTGTCCCGCAGGATGCGTTGTTTCTGCCGGTTCCAGTCGCGCTCTTTCTGCGTGTCGCGCTTGTCGTGGGACTTCTTGCCCACCGCCAGCGCGATGCGCGCCTTCACCAGGTGGCCTTTCCAGTACAGCCCCGTGCACACGCAGGTCTGTCCTTTTTGCGTGGTGGCCGCGAGGATCTGCGCCAGTTGTTTTTTCTGCAGCAACAGCTTGCGCGTGCGCGTGGGGTCGGTGACAAAGTGTGTCGACGCGGTGTCCAGGGGGTGAATCGTCGCACCCAGCAACCAGGCCTCGCCGTCCTTCATCAACACGTAGGAATCCGCCAGGTCCACCTTGCCCATGCGCAGGCTCTTCACCTCCCAGCCCTGCAGTGCGACACCGGCCTCGAAGCTGTCCAGCAACTGGTAGTCGAAGGAGGCGCGCTTGTTGCGCGCGATCGTATTGTCCGCCGTTTTCGGCTTGCGTTTCGCCATGGCGCGCATTATACGGATAACCGGCGCGGATACGCGTAGAATCGTGAATCTTTCCCTTTTTCGAGGCCCCGGGCTGGGGCAACCTAAGCGCATGATTATCTACACTTTTTTCCGGTGATAGCAGGCATCCTCGGCGCCGGGGATCGCTGGCGCACGCGCACCACCTTCGTCCTGGCCCTGTCCGCCTCGGCGGTCGGGCTGGGCAACCTGTGGCGTTTTTCCTACCTCGCCGGGGAGCACGGCGGGGGCGCCTTCGTGCTGACCTACGTCGCCTGCCTGTTCCTGCTTGCCGTGCCGGTGCTGGTCGCCGAGGTCGTTATCGGCCACCACGGCCGCGCCGGGCCCCTGCGCGCATGGCGCCATGCCTGTGACCGCTCGCTGGTGTCGCGCGCCTGGGTCGGCGCCGGGGTACTGGCCTGTGTCACCGGGCTGCTGATCCTCGCGTTGTACGTGGTGGTCGCCGGCTGGGCGCTGGCCTATGTGCGCTACACCTACATCGGCGTGTTCTCCGCCGCATCGGCGCCGGAGGTGGCGGGGCAGTTCGAGCGCTTCGTCACCGACCCGCTGCCACAGGTTTACTGGCAGAGCCTGTTCCTGCTCCTGGCGGGCGGCGCGGTGGTGCTGGGCGTGCGTCGCGGCCTGGGGTTGCTGGTGTGGCTGGCGGTGCCGGTGCTCGTCGCGCTGCTGGGCTACCTGGTGCGCTTTGCGCTGGACAGCGGCGACACGGTGCGCGCGGGCGAGTTCCTGTTCAGTACCCGCCTGGTGGACTTCACCCCCGCCAGTGCGCTGGTGGCGCTGGGGCATGCGTTCTTCACGCTCGGTGTGGGGGTGGGCACGGGCATTGTCTACGGCGCCTACGCCCCGGAGCGCATTCCCATCGGTCGCTCGGTGATGGCGGTCGCCGTGTTCGACACCATGATCGCGCTGCTCGCGGGGCTGGCGATCTTCCCGGTGGTGTTCGCCAACAATCTCGAGCCGTCCATGGGGCCGGGCCTGCTGTTCGTGAGCGTACCCTACGCGTTCGGCAACCTGGCCCAGGGCGAGTTGTTCGGCGCCCTGTTCTTCCTCCTGGTGGTGTTTGCGGCGCTGGGCTCGGCGGTGGCGATCCTGGAGCCGCTGGTGGCCTCGCTGATGCAGCTGGCCCGGCTGGAGCGCCTGACCGCGGCGCTGATCGTGGGGGTGCTGGTGTGGGCGTTGGCACTGCTGGTGACCTATTCCTTTACCGGGGGCGACGCGGTCCGCTGGTATGGTAAACAGAACTTTTTTGCGCTTTTCGACCGACTGGGCGCGGACGTCCTGCTGCCTCTGGTATCGTTGCTGACCGCGCTCTTCGTCGGCTGGCGGTTGCGGCCGGAAATCCTGCGCCGGCAGCTGCAGCGGGAATCGCCCGCGCTGGTACAGGTGTGGCGCTTCCTGTTGCGCTGGCCGGTGCCGCTGGCGATAGCGCTGCTACTACTGGCCTCGCTGGCGGACGGGGTGTCCAGTTGAACCGTGATCGCCGTGCCCGCCGCGCAGACGCAAAGACATCATGACGCACATTAGCCGCAGCGCACTGCTGCCCCACGACGCCCGGCGCCTGTTCGACCTCGTCAACGATGTCGAGGCCTACCCGCAGTACATGGGCGGCTGCGTGGGAGCGCAGGTATTGCGCCGCGAGGCGCACCTGGTCGAGGCGCGCCTGGACCTGGCGCGCGGCGGCGTCCGGCAGAGCTTCAGCACGCGCAACCACCTGGTGCCGGGACGGGAAATCGTGCTGGAGCTGCTCGACGGCCCCTTCGACCAGTTTCAGGGGCGTTGGGATTTCCAGCAACTCGGCGACGCCGGGTGTAAAATGAGCCTGGATTTGCAGTTCCGCATCAACAGCCGCGTGCTGGGGGTGGCGGCGACGAAGTTGTTCGACCGGGTCAGCAACGACCTGGTGGACGCGGTGGCGCAACGCGCCAGGACACTATACGGTTGAAACCATGAGTGCACAGACCATCAAGGTGGAGGTAGCCTACGCGCTGCCACAGAAACAGGCCATCCTGGAAGTGGAGGTGCCCGACGGCTCCAGCGCCCTGGAGGCCGCGCGGCTGTCGGGTATCGTCGACAGGTTTGAGGGCCTGGACCTGGACGACGCCAAGCTGGGCATTTTCGGCAAGGTGGTGTCCCCCGCCCAGGTGCTCAGCGACGGCGACCGCGTCGAGATTTACCGGCCGCTGGTCGCCGACCCGAAGGAAGTGCGCAAGGCGCGGGCGGCGCGCGCGCGGGAGCGGCGCGAGCAGGGCGAGGCCTGAGCCGGGCGCGTCAGTCCTGCGCGGCAGCCTGCCCCTCGGGCGTGTCGCTGGTTGTCGGGGCGGGGGTGTCGGCGTCGCGCCAGGCCGGCGGCAGGTAGTCGCCGCTGACCTCGACCAGGGTGTCGCCGTCAAAGCGCACGCTCAGCCGCGACTCGTCGAGTACGTCGGGCCCGTTGCGCTTGACGTAGGGGTAGTCCCAGCGGTCCTGGTTGAAGGTATCCTCGACCAGGGGCGTGCCCAGGATGAAACGCACCTGGCGCCGGCTCATGCCCGGCTTGAGCTGGTCCGCCATGTCCTGGGTGACGATGTTGCCCTGCTCCACGTCGATCCGGTACACGCCGGGGAAGCCGATGAACCCGCAGCCGGCCAGGCATGTCGCGAGCAGGGCGATGCATGCAATCCGCATCGGGTATTTCTTCCACTTGCCAGTCTGGGGTGGCATCATACAGCCACTGGATTGCACAGAGAACCCCCGGCCATGGCCGAACAAAACCAGGAATTGCGTAAAGCGGGTCTCAAGGTGACCCTTCCGCGCGTCAAAATCCTGCAAATTCTCGAGGCCTCCCAGGAAGAGGGCCAGCACATGAGCGCCGAGGAGGTGTACGACGCCCTGCGCGACGCGGGCGAGGACGTGGGCCTGGCCACGGTGTACCGCGTGCTGACCCAATTCGAGAATGCCAAGCTGGTGATGCGCCACAACTTCGAGACCGGGCACTCGGTGTTCGAGCTGGCCAAGGGCGAGCACCACGACCACATGATTTGTGAGGCGACTGGCGAGGTGGTGGAGTTTCACGACGACGTCATCGAGCGCCGCCAGCGGGAGATCGCCGATGAGCACGGCTTCGAGCTGATAGACCACTCCCTGGTGCTCTACGTGCGCAAGAAGTAACGCGCCTGGTCGCCGGGCGGCGCCCCGCCGGGCGGCGTCCCGCCGCTAGCCCTCCAGCATTTCCCGCGCGTGCGCCAGCGTCTGCCGGGTAATCTTCACCCCGCCCAGCATGCGCGCGATCTCGCGCACCTTGTCCTCGTTTTCCAGGCGCGCCAGGCGCGTGTGCACGGCGTCGTCCTGCGCCTGCTTGCTGACCTGCAAGTGGGTCTGGCCCTGTGCCGCGACCTGCGGCAGGTGGGTGACGCACAACACCTGCGAGCGCGCCGACAGCTCGCGCAGCAGCCGACCGACCACTTCCGCCACCGCACCGCCCACGCCGACGTCGACCTCGTCGAACACCATGCTCGGCACCGTCGCGCCGCTGGCGGTCACCACCTGTATCGCCAGGCTGATGCGCGACAGCTCCCCGCCGGAGGCGATCTTGCCCAGTGGCTGCGGCGCGGCGCCGGGATTGGTGCTGACCAGGAAATCGATGTCCTCCGCGCCGTGAGGTCGCGGGTCCTCGCCGGCGACCGCCGGCAGGGCCACCTCCAGCCGGCACTGGCCCATGGCCAGGGAGCCCAGTACCTCTTCCACGCTGGCGGCGAGTTTTTTCGCCGCGCGGGCGCGTTGCCGGGACAGCTTCGCCGCCTCCTTGCGGTAGCGCCGGGCCAGGGTGTCCAGCTCGTCGCGCAGCGCCTCGATGCGTTCGCCGCCGGCGCGCAGCTGCTCCAGCTCCTCGGCGAGCTGGCCGTGGCGCGCCGCCAGTTCCTCCGGCATGACACGGTGCTTGCGCGCCACGTCGTAGATGCTTTCCAGGCGCGCCTGGACACTGGCCAGGCGCTGCGGGTCGTCCTCGACGGCGTCGATGTGGCGCTGGATCTCCGCGCGCGCCTCGCTCACCTGGATCGCGGCGGAGTCCAGCAGTTCGCGCGCGTCCGCCGCCGCGGCGCCGGGATGTAGCCCCTCTCCCAGCAGTTGCAGGGCCTGGCGCAGGCCGCTTTCCTGCTCCTCGCACAGGGCCTGGGCCTGGTGCGCGCTGCTGAGGATGTCCTGGGCGTTGGCCAGTAGCGCCTGCTCCTGCTCCAGCTTGCCCAGTTCGCCCTCCTGCAGCGCCAGGCTGTCGAGTTCCTCCACCTGGTAGGCGAGCAGGTCCAGGCGCGCCGCGTGCTCTTCCCCCGCACCGGCCAGCAGGTCCAGTTCGCGCCGCTTGCGCAGCCAGTCCGAGGCGCACTGCTCGATGCGCTCGCACAGGGGCTGGTGGCCGGCGTAGTTGTCCAGCAGTTCGCGCTGCACCGCCCGGCGCAACAGTGACTGGTGGGCGTGCTGCCCGTGGATATCGACCAGCAGCGCGCCCAGCTCCGCGCAGTCCTGGGCGGTCGAGGCGCTGCCGTTGATGTAGGCGCGGCTGCGGCCCTCGGCGGTGATGACCCGGCGCAGCAACAGTTCGTCGCCCGCGTCCAGGTCGCGCTGGCGCAGCCACTCCCGTGCCACGGGGTGGCCGGCGAGGTCGAAGCCGGCGACGATCTCGGCCCGCGCGCAGCCGGGGCGTACCGCCTTGGGGTCGGCGCGGTCGCCCAGGCACAGGCCCAGGGCGTCGATCATGATGGACTTGCCGGCCCCGGTTTCGCCGGTGATGACCGTCATGCTGTCGCCGAACTCCACTTCCAGGCTGGAGACAACGGTGTAGTTGTTGATGCTGATCTGGCTGAGCATGGGCCCGGACTCGCCGTTTTTCGACTTTATACCGCAACTGCGGCGTCGCGGAAACATCGGCGTCACGCGGCGCGCCGGCGACATTGTGTAAACCGCAGGGGCTGTGATAAAAATCCGGTATGTACAGGTGAGTCGAGGGTGGCATGGCCGACAGCCAGATATCGGAACGCGCCGGGATTCTGCTCAAGACGCTGGTGGAACAGCACATCCGCGACGGGCAGCCGGTGGGCTCGCGTACCCTGCAGGAGGCGGCGGGGCTGCCGGTCAGCGCCGCGACCATCCGCAACGTGATGTCGGACCTGGAGGAGCGCGGCTACCTGCATTCCCCGCACACCTCCGCGGGGCGGGTGCCCACGGCCATGGGCTACCGGCTGTTCGTCGACACCCTGCTGCAGGTGCAGCCGCTGGAAGACGAGGCCATGGCGATACTGCGCGCGGAACTGCACCCGGACAAGTCCTCGACCGAACTGGTGCAGTCCGCCTCCTCGCTGTTGTCGACGATCTCGGCCCAGGCCGGGCTGGTGACGGTGCCGCGGCCGGAGGACCAGGACCTGCGCCACGTGGAATTCCTGCCGCTGTCGGGTGATCGCGTGCTGGTCATCCTGGTGATCAACGAGCGCGAGGTGCAAAACCGCATCATCCATACCCGGCGCGTGTTTTCCGAGGAGCAGTTGCGCGCGGCGGCGGAAATGGTGAACCAGCGCTTCGCCGGCCAACCCCTGCGCCTGGTGCAGGAGCGCATCGTGCGCGAGATGCGCGATGCGCGCAGCCAGATCGACAGTTACCTGCAACACGCCCTGGACCTGGCCAGCAAGGCCCTGGACCACGACGAGTCCGGAGATGAATACGTGGTGGCCGGGCAGAGCCGCCTGCTGGACAACGCCACCGCCGAGGAAATGCTCAAGCTGCGCGAGCTGTTCGATTCCTTTGAGGAGAAGAAGGACCTGCTGCACCTGCTGGAGCGCTGCTCGCGCGCGCAGGGCGTGCAGATCTTCATCGGGGAGGAGGCCGGCTACGAGGTGTTCGGCGACTACAGCGTGATCACGGCGCCGTACAGCGACGGCGCCGCCACCCTCGGCGTGCTGGGCGTGATCGGGCCCACGCGCATGGCCTACGAGCGGGTGATCCCGATCGTCGACGTCACCGCCAGGATGCTCAGCTCGGCGCTCTCCTCCTGACCCTCCCGCGGCGCCGCCAGGCCGCCGCCCGCGCGGGTTTCCGGCCATTTCCCCGCAGCCCTTGAAAGTCCTGCGCAACGCCCCCATATGCGCTACAGGCCCGCCGTGAGGCGGCGGGTGAGGACTGTGCCAGCCATGGAGTGAAAACGTGTCGCAAGACAAGCAGACCACACACGAGAACGGGGAGCAGCCCGGGGAAGAGTCCCGCGCAAGCGTCGCGGAGGCCGCGGAAACGTCCGGCGTGAAAACGTCCGGCGGGGAAACGTCCGGCGGGGAAACGTCCGGCGGGGAAACGCCGAGCGAGCAGCAGGAATCCAGCCTGGATGACGAACTGGGCAAACTGGAGCAGGACCTGGCGGCGGCCCGGGAGGCCGAGCTGCGCGCCCTGGCGGACGTCCAGAACATCCAGCGGCGCGCCGAGCAGGACGTGGAGAAAGCGCGCAAGTTCGCCCTGGAGCGCTTCACCAGCGAGCTGCTGCCCGTGGTGGACAACCTGGAGCGGGCGCTGGAGGCGGCCTCGGGAGACGACGAGGCCCTGAAACCGATTGCCGAGGGGGTGGAGCTGACCCTGAAGAGCTTCCTCGACGTGCTGGGCAAGTTCAACATCGAGGTGGTGGATCCCCAGGGCGAGCCCTTCGATCCCAACCTGCACCAGGCCATGAGCATGGTGGAAAACCCCGACGTGGAGCCCAACACGGTGATCGCCGTCATGCAGAAAGGCTACACCCTCAGCGGGCGCCTGGTGCGCCCGGCCATGGTCATGGTGAGCAAGGGCGGTGAGGGCGGCTGAGACGTGTCCCGCGCCGCCCTCGCGGACGCAGAAATAACGGGGTTCGGCCTTGAAATCGGTCCATTAGGGCCAATATCACAGAACATCGGAAACGCATTGGCCGGTTTGCCGGCCCGTCATACTGGAGAGAAGCAATGGGCAAGATTATTGGCATCGACCTCGGCACCACCAACTCCTGCGTCAGCGTCATGGAAGGTGGCAAGCCCAGGGTGATTGAAAACGCCGAGGGCGACCGCACCACACCCTCCATCGTCGGCTACTCGGACGAGGGGGAGATCCTGGTCGGGCAGAGCGCCAAGCGGCAGGCGGTAACCAACCCGCAGAATACCCTGTTCGCGGTGAAGCGCCTGATCGGGCGCAAGTTCGACGATGACGTCGTACAAAAAGACATCAAGATGGTGCCCTACAACATCGTCAAGGCGGACAATGGCGACGCCTGGGTGGAGGTCAAGGGCGAGAAGATGGCGCCCCCGCAGGTGTCCGCGGAAGTACTGCGCAAGATGAAGAAAACCGCGGAGGAATACCTGGGCGAGGCGGTGACCGAGGCGGTCATCACGGTGCCGGCTTACTTCAACGACTCCCAGCGGCAGGCGACCAAGGACGCGGGCAAGATTGCCGGCCTGGACGTCAAGCGCATCATCAACGAGCCCACGGCGGCGGCGCTGGCCTACGGCATGGACAAGGCCAAGGGCGACCATACCGTTGCGGTCTACGACCTCGGTGGCGGTACCTTCGACATTTCCATCATCGAGATTGCCGAGGTGGACGGCGAGCACCAGTTCGAGGTGCTGTCCACCAATGGCGACACCTTCCTCGGTGGTGAGGACTTCGACCTGCGCCTGATCGAGTACCTGGCGGAACAGTTCAAGAAAGAGAGCGGCATCGACCTGCACAGCGACCCGCTGGCCCTGCAGCGCCTGAAAGAGGCCGCCGAGAAGGCCAAGATCGAGCTGTCCAGCTCGCAGCAGACCGAGGTGAACCTGCCCTACATCACCGCCGACGCCTCCGGGCCCAAGCACCTGGTGGTGAAGCTGTCGCGGGCCAAGCTCGAGTCCCTGGTGGAGGAACTGGTCACGCGCTCCATGGAGCCGGTCAAGGTCGCGCTCAAGGACGCCGGCCTGTCGCCCTCGGAAATCGACGACGTGATCCTGGTGGGCGGCCAGACGCGCATGCCGCTGGTGCAGAAACAGGTGGCGGACTACTTCGGCAAGGAGCCGCGCAAGGACGTCAACCCGGACGAAGCGGTCGCCATGGGCGCCTCCATCCAGGGCGCGGTCCTGGCGGGCGACGTCAAGGACGTGCTGCTGCTGGACGTGACCCCGCTGACCCTGGGCATCGAGACCATGGGCGGTGTGGCCACCCCGCTGATCGAGAAGAACACGACCATCCCGACCAAGAAGTCGCAGATCTTCTCCACCGCGGAAGACAACCAGTCCGCCGTGACCATTCACGTGGTGCAGGGCGAGCGCAAGCAGGCGGCCCAGAACAAGTCGCTGGGACGTTTCGACCTGGCGGATATCCCGCCGGCGCCGCGCGGTATGCCGCAGATCGAGGTAACCTTTGACCTCGACGCCAACGGCATCCTCAACGTGTCCGCCCAGGACAAGGCCACGGGCAAGGAGCAGTCGATTCGCATCACGGCTTCCAGCGGCCTGTCCGAGGACGAGATCGAGAAGATGGTGGCGGACGCCGAGGCGAACGCCGACGCGGACGCGAAGTTCGAGGAGCTGATTACCGCGCGCAATACCTGCGACGGCCTGATCCACGCCGCGAGAAAGACCACCGAGGAGGCCGGCGAGCACGCCAGTGACGAGGAGAAGGCCGCCATCGAGGCAGCCATCTCCGAGGCCGAGGAAGCGGTCAAGGGCGACGACAAGGACGCCATCGACGCCGCGGCCAACAAGCTCACCGAGGCCACCGGACCGGTCGCACAGAAGATGTACCAGGCGCAGGCGGCCCAGGCCGAGAATGCGGCCGGCGGTGCGGACGCGGGCGGCGAACAGGCGGATGCCGCGGACGACGTGGTCGACGCCGAGTTCGAGGAAGTCAACGACGACAAGAAGTGACGCGCAGCGTCCTGCCCGGCAGGCGTCGAGGCGGCGCCCCGGGGAGCAGGTGACACCGGGCCGTGGCGGCCCGACCGTTCCCGCGCCGGCGCGGGTCCAGGGGCCTGGCCCGGCTGGACTCGCGCCGTCGCGGGAATGACGTTTTTACAGAATAAGTCGGAATCCTATGTCAAAACGCGACTACTACGAGGTTCTCGGCGTCAGCAAGGGCGCTGACGAGAAGGAGATCAAGAAGGCTTACCGGCGGGTGGCGATGAAATTCCACCCGGACCGCAACCCCGATGATCCCGACGCCGATGAGAAATTCAAGGAGGCGACCGAGGCCTACGAGGTTCTGACGAACAGCGAAAAGCGCGCCGCCTACGACCAGTACGGTCATGCCGGCGTGGACCCGAACATGGGTGGCGGCTTCTCCGGGGCCAATTTCAGCGATATTTTCGGCGATGTCTTCGGCGATATCTTCGGCGGTGGCGGCGGCAGGGGTCGCGGTGGCCCACAGCGCGGCGCGGACCTGCGCTACACCCTGGACATTTCCCTGGAGGACGCGGTGCGCGGTGCCACGGTGGAAATCCGTGTGCCGACCCTGGCCAGCTGTGATACCTGCGACGGCTCCGGGGCCAGCCCCGGCAGCCAGCCCACCACCTGTGGCACCTGCGGTGGCGCCGGCCAGGTGCGCATGCAGCAGGGCTTTTTCCAGGTGCAGCAAACCTGCCCGAACTGCCGCGGCCGCGGCAAGATCATCACCGACCCCTGCAAGGCCTGCCATGGACAGGGTCGCGTGGAGAAATCCAAGACCCTGTCGGTCAAGGTGCCTCCCGGTGTCGACACCGGCGACCGCATCCGCCTGACCGGCGAGGGTGAGGCCGGTCCCGAGGGCGGGCCACCGGGCGACCTGTTCGTGCAAATGTCCGTGCGCCAGCACCCCATTTTCGAGCGCGATGGCAAGCACCTGTACTGTGAGGTGCCGATCACCTTCACCGACGCGGCCCTGGGCGGCGAACTGGAGGTGCCGACGCTGGACGGCCGGGTGAAACTGAAAATTCCACCGGAAACGCAGACCGGCAAGCTGTTCCGCCTGCGCGGCAAAGGTGTCAAGCCGGTGCGCGGCGGCACCGTCGGCGACCTGTTGTGCCGCGCGGTGGTGGAAACTCCTGTTAAACTGAACAAGGAGCAGAAAGCCCTGCTGGAACAGTTCGCCGAGAGCCTCGGGCAGGGCGGCAAGAGCCAGTCCCCGCGCCAGACCAGCTGGTTCGAGGGTGTAAAAAGCTTCTTTGACGACATGACATCATGAGCCCTGACAGCATGACCAGAATCGGGATTACCGGCGCGGCGGGCCGTATGGGTCGCACCCTGGTCGAGGCCATCGCACTGGCCGGCGACGAACTGCAGCTGGCCGCGGCGATCGAGCAGCCCGAGAGCAGCCTGCTCGGCGCCGATGCCGGAGAGCTGGCCGGACAGGGCAGGAATGGCGTCACGGTGGTGGGCGACCTCGCCGCGGTGGTGGGCGATATCGACGTGCTGATCGATTTCTCGGTGCCCGCGGCGACGCTGGCCAACCTCGGGCCCTGTGTGGAACACGGGGTCGCGATGGTCATCGGCACCACCGGTTTCACCCCCGGGCAGCAGGCGCAAATCGACGCCGCGGCGACCCGCAGCGCGATTTGCAAGGCGTCCAATTTCAGCACCGGCGTGAACCTGTGTTTCAAGCTGCTGGACATGGCTGCGCGGGTGCTCGGCGACGACGTCGACATCGAGGTCTACGAGGCCCATCACCGGCACAAGATCGACGCGCCCTCCGGCACCGCCCTGAGCATGGGCCAGGTGGTGGCCGACGCGCTCGGTCGCGACCTGGAGAAGGTGGCCGTGTACGGGCGCGAGGGCCAGACCGGCGCGCGCGAGCGCCAGACCATCGGCTTTGCCACAGTGCGCGCCGGGGATATCGTCGGCGATCACACGGTGACCTTCGCCGCCGAGGGCGAGCGTGTGGAGATTACCCACAAGGCGTCCAGCCGCATGTCCTTTGCCCGTGGCGCGGTGCGCGCGGCCGGCTGGCTTGCCGGGCGCGAGCCCGGCCTGTACGACATGCGCGACGTACTGGGCCTGTAGCCCCGGACCGGTCTTTGGCGAAAAATGATACCCGCCCGCGAACGCCACGACGCTGACGCGGGCCCAGGCGGAGCAATACCAGTGTCAGACTTCATCGTAAACATCGACGAGAGCAACGCCGCGGCGCTGTTGATCGAGGAATCCCACAAGCGCCCCGTGGTGGTGGATTTCTGGGCCGACTGGTGCGAGCCCTGCAAGGTGTTGATGCCGATGCTGGAGAGTATCGCCAACGAATACCAGGGCGCCTTCCTGCTGGCCAAGGTCAATGCCGACGAACAGGGCATGATCGCCCAGCAGTTCGGCGTGCGCAGCCTGCCCACCGTGATGGTGGTGCAGGGCGGTCAGCCGGTGGACGGCTTTGTCGGTGCCCAGCCCGAGGCCCAGGTGCGCGAGATGCTCGCCAAGTACCTGCCCAGCCCCTGGGACGCCTTGCTGCAGCAGGGCATGGAGGCGCTGCAGCGCGGCGAGCCGCGCGAGGCCCTGCCACCCCTGCGCCAGGCGTGGGAGGAGTCGGGTAAAAAACACGAGATCGCCGTGGTTTACGCCAGCGCGCTGGTCGAGGCCCTGCGCCTGGACGAGGCGCAGGCCGTGCTCGACGAGGTGCGCCTGGCCGACCGCGACGCCGCCTGGGAGCAGGTGAACGCACAATTGGAGATCAAGCGCGAGGCGGCCAAGTCCCCGGAGATCGAGGCGCTGGAAGCGCAACTCGCGGCCAATCCCGACGACCTGGACCTGCGCCACCAGCTCGGCGTGCAATGTACCGACAGCGGGCAGTATCGCGAGGGCATGGAACACCTCATCACGATCTTGCGCACCGACCTGGATCACGCCGACGGCGCGACCAAGCGGCTGCTGCTGGACACGATCGCCGCGCTGGGCAAGGGCGACCCCCTGGCGGCGGAATACCAGCGCAAGCTCTACAGCTTGCTCTACTGAGCCGCGTGCGGCTGTGCGCTGCGGTCAATAATTGTGTCGTCCAGGTCCTTGTCTTGGCCGGCGGGAGTCGCTATGGTGCATTCCCGGATACGGAAAAACATACCCAAAGGTCAAAACAGCCTGCGGCGTGATGCCGGCGGCGACCAGGGCGGCAACGCGGACATCTATCAACTGCAAGGCCGGCACCTGCTGGCCGCGACGGGAGATTCTCTATGAAACTGGGCTTCCTGCTGGGCTACTCCGGCAAAAATATCCACATCCCCATCGACCTGATCCGCCAGGCGGAGTCCATGGGCTTTGACTCGGTTTGGACCGCGGAGGCCTACGGCAACGACGCGGTATCCACCGCCGCCTGGGTCCTGGCCCAGACGGAGAAAATCCGCGTCGGCACCGCCATCATGCAGATGCCCGCCCGTACGCCGGCCATGTGCGCAATGACCACCATGTCCCTGAACCAGCTCAGCGGTGGGCGCTTCATCTGCGGGCTGGGCGCCTCCGGGCCGCAGGTCGTCGAGGGCTGGCACGGCGTGCCCTACGGCAAGCCCGTGACCCGCACGCGCGAATACATCCAGATCATGCGCGCGATCATGGAACGCGCCGGCCCGGTGGAATTCGACGGCCAGATGTACCAGTTGCCGAACAAGGGCGAGGGCACGACGGGCCTGGGTAAACCCCTGAAATCGATCCTCGAGGGCGCGCCGGATATCCCGATCTACACCGCGTCCATTACGCCCGCCGGATTGCGCTGCGCCGGCGAGGTGGCCGACGGCGTATTCCCGGTGTGGATGGACCCGAACAAGTACGACGTGCTCGGCGAGCACATCGAGGCGGGCTTCGCCAAGGCCGGCAATGGCAAGAGCCTGGCGGATTTCGACATCGCGCCGTTTGTCACGGTAGCCGTCAATGACGACCTGGATGCGGCCTTCGATTCACTGCGCCCCTGGCTGGCCCTGTATATCGGCGGCATGGGCGCCAGGGACAAGAACTTCTACAACGACTACGCGACACGCCTGGGCTACGGCGATGCGGCGAAGAAAATCCAGGACCTCTACCTCGACGGCAAGAAGGACGAGGCGGCGGCCGAGGTGCCCAACGAGCTGCTCGACGAGGTCTCCCTGATCGGCTCCTATGACCGGATCCGCGATCGACTGGGCGCCTGGAAAGAGGCCGGCAAGCGCAATGAGGTGGGGTCGATGCTGCTCGGTGTCGCCGACCCGGCGGTCATGGAACTGTTCGCCAAGGAGCTGCTGTAAGGCCACCGCACCGCCGCCGCGATTGCGTCGCGGCGACGCTGTTCTTGTGAACTAGTTGGCAGCGCGCCGGCGCTGCGGCCTTCGGCCGCGGCCGATTCTGGTAGTCTGCCGTGATAGCAGAGGCAACACACAAGGTTGCGGCCTGACAGGTGGAAACGCTAGAGCGCTTCGTGCGCACCATTCTCAACGGCTTCGAGTCGTATTTTGCGGATTTCCAGAACGTCACCCTGGCGGCCAAGTCGCAGTTTGAAAATGCCGACTGGCACGGAATCCGCGGTGCCGCCATCCAGCGCATCGACCTCTACAAGGCCAAGACCACCAAGGTCCACGACTACGTCAAGCTGATTGCGGGTGACGAGTTGCGCAACCTGGACTTCTGGCGCCAGGCCCGGCAGCGCTACTCCGAGCTGATCGAGGGGCACAACAACTTCGAGATCGCCGAGACCTTTTTCAACTCGGTGTACTGCGCGGTGTTCAAGCATCGCAAGATCCGCGATGAATACGTCTTCGTATTTTCGCCCCTGGGAGACATGCCTCCCTCGGATATGAGCAAGGTTTACCGCACCTATCACCTCGATGGCGCGCTCGACACGCTGCTGGAGTCGCTGCTCGACGACTACGCGTTCAGCATTCCCTACGAGGACAAGCAGCGGGATATCGCCCATATCAAGCAGGCGATAGTGGGCTACCTGGCGGTGCGCTTCGACCTGAACAATGACGATATCCAGTTCCAGGTGCTGGAGCATCACTTCTTCCGTAACAAGGGCGCCTACGTGGTGGGGCGGATCCTCTCCGGGGGGCAGTCCATGCCCTTCGTATTGCCGATTCTGCACAACGAAAACGGCGGCGTTTACGTGGATACGATCCTGTTCGGCTCGGACAAGGTCAGTGTGTTGTTCAGCTTCACCCGTTCGTATTTCCTGGTGGACGCCAGTATCCCCTCGCAGTACGTGCTCTTCTTGCAGCAGTTGATGCCCGCCAAGCCGATCTCCGAAATCTACAGCGCAATGGGCTACAACAAGCACGGAAAAACCTATTATCACCGCTGCGCTTTCCGTCATATGAAAAGCACCAGCGACCAGTTCATGATCGCGCCGGGGATCAAGGGTATGGTGATGAGCGTATTTACCATGCCGTCCTACGATTTTGTGTTCAAGGTGATCAAGGACCGCTTCACGCCGCCCAAGGATATGACTCGCGAGCAGGTCAAGGCCAAGTATGCGCTGGTCAAGCGCTGGGACCGGGCCGGCCGTATGGCCGATACCCAGGAGTTCAACAACCTGGCCTTCGCGCGCGAACGTTTTTCCGAGGAGTTGATGGAAGAGTTGCGCGAGGTCGCGCCCTCGCTGCTGGAGGAACACGGCAAGGCGTTGATTATCAAGCACCTGTATGTCGAACGGCGCATGACACCGCTGAACCTGTACCTGCGCAATGCCACCGATGAACAGGTACACGATGTCATGGACGAGTATGGCAACGCCATCAAGCAACTCGCCGCGGCGAATATATTCCCGGGGGATATGTTGCTGAAGAATTTCGGCGTGACACGGCACGGGCGCGTGGTTTTTTACGATTACGACGAAATCGTGCCGCTGACCGACTGCAACTTTCGCACGATTCCCCAGCCGCGTACCGAGGCGGAGGAAATGGCGAGCAAGCCCTGGTACACCGTCGCGCCCAACGATATCTTTCCCGAGGAGTTCTCCCTGTTCTTCTCCGGCAACCAGCGCGCCCGAGTGGTCTTCGACAAACTGCACAGTGACATCTACGAGGCCGCTTTCTGGCAGGGTCTGCAGGAACGCATTCGCAGTGGCTATGTCGAGGATTTCTTCCCCTACCGACGGGAGTTGCGCTTCAGCCGCGACCCCCTGCCACTGACGGAGAACGGTTGATGGCGACGATTTACCTGGTGCGCCACGGGCAGGCCTCTTTTGGCGCCGAGGATTACGATGCGCTGTCCGAGCTGGGCTGCCGCCAGGCACAGGTGCTGGGCGAGTACTTCCGCGACTGCGATATCCGCCTGGATGCGGCGTACTGCGGTGACCTGAAAAGGCAGCGCGATACCGCGCGCCTGGCGCTCGCCGCCCAGCCGGGGGAGGTCCCGCTGACGGTAGATCCCCGCTTCAACGAGGTGGATAACGATGCGCAGATCCGCCATTTGTTGCCCGATGTCGTGGCACACAACCCGTCGATACAGGCCCTGGTGGACGCCGGCCTGAGTGACAGCAAGCATTACCAGAAGGTCATCGAGGCGGTGTTCAACCACTGGGTGTCCCCTGCCTGTGACAACCCCGACCTGCAGAGCTGGCCGGATTACTCCGGCGCTGTGCGCGCCGCCCTGGCGGAGGTGATAGCGCGCCAGGGAAGCGGCAAGACGCTGGCCATTTTTACCTCCGGGGGGACTTTGGCGACGATGGTTTCACAGGTGCTGGGACTGGCCGGGGATCACACCTACCGTTTCTATGAGCCGGTGATGAACTGCTCCGTCACCCAACTGTTCTACAGCGGTGAGCGGGTCTCCCTGTCTTATTTCAACGACTGTTCTTACCTGCGGGTGTACGGGGCCCGACGCGGGGAAGACCTGACCAGCTACCGCTAGCGGGCAATGGATATCTACCTGGTCAGGCATGGCGAGGCCGCGGCACGCTGGGGCGAGGCGAGCGACCCGGGGTTGAGTGAACTGGGTGTCGCGCAGGCGCAACAGGCCGCGGCGTACCTGGCACCGCGCCTGTCCGCCAAGGCCCAGCTGCGCAGCAGCCCCCTGGCGCGCGCGCGACAGACGGCACAGCCCCTGGCGGACACGCTGGCCGCGCAGCTCGTGATCGAGCCGGCCTTTCGTGAAATTCCCTCGCCGGTACCCCTGGAACAGCGCCAGGATTGGTTGCGCCAGTTTATGCGCGAACATTGGGACACCCAGGAGGCAGTGCTGCAGGACTGGCGCGATGCCGCCTTCGACACCCTGTTGGCGCTGCAGGCGCCCACGGCGGTGTTTACACATTTCCTGGTCATCAATGCGATCGTCGGACGCCTGCAGGGGCGTGCCCAGACGCTGTGTTTCTGGCCGGACAACGGCTCGATAACGCAACTGCGCCGAACCGGTCAGGGCCTCGAGCTTGTCGCCCTGGGCGAGGAAGTACGTACCCGGGTCAACTAGTCCTCGCGTACGCGCAGCAGCGACTCCTGCGCCGTGCTCGCCACCAGCACGCCATCGCGCGTATAGAAACTGCCGCGGCTGAATCCCCTGGCCCCCTCCGCGCTGGGGCTGTCCAACGAGTAGAGCAGGTAGTCGTCCGCGCGGAACGGGCGGTGAAACCACAGGGCGTGGTCCAGGCTGGCGCCCTGTATGTCGCCGCTAAGCCCGGCGTAGGGATGCGGGTAGAGGGCCGTCCCCAGCAGCCCGAAGTCCGATATGTAGGCCAGCAGGGTCTGTTGCCGCAGCAGCGAATCGCCCAGGTCGCCCAGCCCGCATACCCAGACGTTCTGCTCGGCCTCGCGGGGCTGTGGATCGAGAATGTCCCGGCGCTGTACCGGCCTGCGCTCGATTGCCCTGAAGCTGGGAGCGTCGAACCTGTCGGGATGATCGCGGGCCAGCCTGGTCCAGTAGTCGTAGTCGGACTCCAGGTCCTCCGGGCCGGCCACGCGGGGCGCCTCGGCCTGGTGGGACAGTCCGGGCTCCGGGCGGTGGAAGGAGATGGCCGTATTGAAAATCGCCATGCCGTCCTGTTTGGCCACCACCCGGCGGGTGTTGAAACTCCTGCCGTCGCGTATGGGGTCGACCTCGAAGACGATCTGCTTCGAGGGGTCGCCGGGGCGCAGGAAGTAGGCATGCATGGAGTGCGCCGGGCGCTCTTCGTCGACGGTCCTGCTGGCGGCGTTGAGCGACTGGGCAAGCACCTGGCCACCAAAAATGCGCTCGGGCTTCGCTGGGCTATCGCCGATGAACAGGTATTTGTCGATGCGTTCGACTTCAAGATACCTGAAGAGTTTGTCCAGATCACTGGCCACGATAGGGTGCTCCGTAATTACTGTGTTGAAACCTGGCCGCGCGGCAGCAGGCCATTGAAGAAAACGTCGAAATAATCCAGTGCGACGGCGTCGATATCGCCGACCTTGCGCCACAGGTCGATGTCCATCGCGGCATTGACGGCCCCGGCGATGAGATTTTGCGCCACGAAGGTGTCGACCGGGCGGACGCTGCCGTCCTCGATGCCCTCGGCGAGAAAATCGCTGAGGTGCCGGTTGGCTGCCTCGGTTCTTCGCAGCACGGCGCGGCGTCGCTCCAGGGGCAGGGCGGTGATCGAGTTGTAGCGAATGAGCGGCCCTTCGGCGGAGTTCTGAATGTAGAAGATGCGCCGACAGGTCAACCCGGCCTTCTCCAGACCGTTACCACCCGCCTGCGCGGCCTCCGCGTGAATACGTTCGAGTATGTCCAGCGAACGGTTGTAACAACTGACCAGCAGGTCTTCCTTGTTCTTGATGTGGTAGTAGAAAGCGCCCTTGGACACGCTGAGGTGTTCCGCAATTTCATCCAGGGAGGTGCCGTTGAAGCCCTGCTTGTTGAAAAACCAGGTGCCGGTCTTGTAGAAGGCCTCCTGCTTCAGCCGGTTCTGTTGCGCGCGGTTGAAACCGGGCAGGCCGGACTGGTGATTGGCTTCCCGGTTGAGCTTGCGCGGCTGGTACTCCCTGTCCCCCGCGTAGAGTCCGCGGGAGATCAGTTCCAGGGCCTTGGCCGCCGTGGCCTCGACAGACCCCGGCGGCACGCTGTGCAGCCAGGAAAACGTCCAGTCCAGCGAGCCAAGCAGGGCCAGTACGGTGGAGGTCGGCTCGCAGGGGCGCATGTCGCCGCGCTCGACGCCCTGGCGAATATACCGCCGCAGGCGTTTGAACATGGCAATGTAGCGCGCCTCCACTTCCTCCCGATGGCTGCCCTTGAGGCCCGCGATCTCCAGCAGCACGGCGTTGTGCGGGGCGCGGCCCTCCTGTGCGGCCTGCCAGTCCTCGAAGTGGCGCAGGAAATAGGCCGACAGCCGCTCCAGCGGGGCGGTGTAGCTTTGCTCGATGTCATCCAGGCTGCTGTGCTGGTGGTCCAGCGTCGCCATGTAGCACTGGTAGATCAGCTCTTCCTTGGTTTTGACGTAGTAGTAAAGGCTGGTCTTGGTCAGGCCCAGCGCCTCGGCGATATCGCGCAGGGTGGTCGCCCTGGAGCCGTTGGAATTGAACAGCCTGGCGGCCTGCGAAAGGATGGCCGTGCGCTTGGCATCATGTTGCGCGGTACGGTTGAAAGGCGAGGCCTGGTCGCCCTGGCCGCCGGGATTGTCCTCTGCCATGGGGGGGATGACGCCTCGGGCGAGGTCGCAACCTACTGGTGATTCGGTGATTCCAACTTTAAGTATTTTTTTTGTCGCTGTCCACTACCGGGAGGCGGGAGCGGGCCTGGTCGCGGTCCATTTTGACCTCCAGCCATTTGCGCCTGCGGAACTGATAGATCAGGATGCTCGCCTTGATGCTGTAATCCAGGATCATCACCGCGAAGATCCAGTACACGGACAGGCCCAGCCAGTAAAAGACCAGCGCCGGAAGCAGCCTGCCGAGGATGATGCCGCAGAAGGTAGCCAGCAGTGGCGAGCGGGTGTCGCCGGCTCCTCGCAGGGCGCCACCCAGGGTGAATTCGAAGGCCATGAGCGGCTGCGCGGCGGCGATCATGTAGATAAACACCACGGTGAGATCGATGACCGCCGGGTCGTCGATCATGAACGTGGCCAGCGGTCGCGCCGCCCAGGCGAGCAGTACCGAGAGGGAGATCATGGCCGCCAGGGCCATGCGCAGCGAGCGCGTGGCGGCGAGCACCGCCTGCTCCGGGTCCCCGGCGCCCAGTTGCTGGCCCACGAGGGTGGCGGTGGCGATACCGAAGCCAAAGCCGATGACGATGGAGAATGCCACCAGACTGATGCCGATACCGTAGGCGGCGTACGGCTCGGTGCCGTATTGCGCCACGATGGCGAAAAACGCCAGGAAGGCCGACTGCACGACCCCCTGCTCGATGACCGAGGGCGCACCGATGGAGACCAGTTGGCGCGCGGTGCCCCAGTCGATTGCCAGGCGCTTCACCGGGCGCAGGCTGAATTTGCCGCGCCACCAGGCGATCAGGAAGGTGAGGGTTATGATCGCGCCACCGATGCCGCCGCCCAGTGACACCCCCGCAACTCCCAGTTGGGGTATCGGCCCTGCCCCGAACGCTAGCATCCAGGCGAGCAGCACGTTGAGAATGGAACTGCCGAGCAGGAACCACAGCGGTGTAATGACGTCGCCGATCGCCCGCAGCGCCGTACTCAGCATCATATTGATGGCGGTGAAAACGTTGAACAGGCCCAGCCAGAAGATAAAGCGGGCGGCCAGTTCGGTGGTTTCGTCATCCAGGCCAAAAAGCCCGGCAATTGCCTCGGGGACCAGTAGGACCGGAACGCTCAGTGCCAGGGCGAGCGCCATGGCCAGCGTGATCGATGTCCAGGAGACGATTTCGGCCTGTGCCGCGTCGCGAGCGCCCCAGGCCCGTGCGACCATCGCCGTGGCGGCGACGGATACGCCCATCAGTATTGCCTGGATCAGGAAGAACACCCTGTGCCCGGTGGTCACCGCCGCCACCGAACTGGTGCCCAGCTGGGCCACGATCTTGATGTGCAGGAAGCCGACCGTGGTAAACAGCAGGTTGGAGATGATATTTGGCCAGGCCAGTTGCCATACGCGGCGACTGGGTGACGCGGGTTTGTTGGGGGCGGGAGGCGACAAGGGTGACTTCCATAAAGGGGGCGCTATTTTAGCACTTCCTCCCCGGCGCGGTATCGTTCAGGCCATGTTGCGGCACGCGGCGTGACGAAAACAGTCGGTGGTATGATCATTTACCATACCCGTAGCCTGCATGTGCGCGTACATGATGGTGGAGCCCACGAAGGTGAAACCGCGCTTTTTCATGTCCTTGCTCAGGCGGTCGGACACGTCACTGGTTGCCGGAACCTCGCTTGTCGAGCCCCAGCGATTTTGTATTGGCCGCCCATCGACGAAGCCCCAGATATAGTCAGAAAAACTGCCGTACTGCTCCTGTACAGCGAGGAAAGCGCGCGCGTTCTTGCGCGCCCCGTAGACCTTGAGCCGATTGCGCACGATGCGCGGGTTGCTGAGGATCTTGTCCAGGCGCCTGTCGGTGTAGCGCGCCACTTTTTCCGGATCGAAACCGTCGAAGAGTTCCCTGTAGCCCTCGCGCTTGCGCAGGATGGTGATCCAGGACAATCCCGCCTGGGCGCCCTCCAGCAGCAGGAACTCGAACAACACACGATCGTCTGTTACCGGGACGCCCCATTCCTCGTCGTGGTAAGCCATGTATAGGGGATCGTCCCCGCACCAACTGCAACGCGTGGTCATCGCGATTCCCCGGCATTCACCATGACAGGCTCCTCCAGCTATCCTGCTCACCCAGGATTGGCGCGGCCCTTTTCCTATGCCACACTAAAGAAAAACGAATGCGTAAGTATCCATGACCGAAACCGTACAGTACAGCTGTTCTGAACACGTCGCTACGCTATTGCTCAACCATCCCGACCGGCACAACTCACTCGGTCGCGAACAGCTGGATGCGATAGAGGCACGACTCGAGGAAGTGGACAATGATCCCTCGGTGCGTGTGCTCGTGGTGACCGGCGCAGGAGAGAAGACATTCTGTGCCGGTGCGGCGCTGCAGGAGCTTGGCTCCGGTGAGATGAGCGACGACGCATTCCAGCATATGACCACGCGATTGGCTGCGCTGCGCGTCCCTACGCTCTGCGCGCTCAACGGCAACGTTTTCGGCGGAGGCGTCGAGCTAGCCGTGAGCTGCGATTTTCGCATTGGAGTGCAAGGCATGCGCATGCGCGTCCCCGCGGCGCAGCTGGGGATATGCTATCCGGCCCCGGGGATAGAGCGGTTCGTCCAGTGTCTGGGGGTGCGGGTGACACGCCGCATTCTCATGGCCGCTGAATCATTCGAGGGCAGGGCGTTGCTGGACATCGGCTTTCTCGACCAACTGGTTGCGCGGAATGACTTCGGGAAGTCGGTAACAGACCGCGCGAGGCAGTTGGCCGAGCTGGCGCCGATGGCGGTACAGTCCATGAAGGCAGTATTGGGACAGGCTGCCGCGGGCTGCATTGACACCGATGTAGCGCGCGAACTCTCCGCCCAGTGCATGGCTTCGCAGGACTTGCAGGAAGGACTGGAAGCACAGCGCGGCAAGCGGCCGCCGCAGTTTGTCGGCCGGTAGTGCGATCAGGGCCAAGGCGCCAGCGGACCGTGGCAGCGCAGGTCCCGCCCGATCGCCACCCACGGCAGGCCCAGTGAATCCAGCCATTTCAAGCCGGCGGCCTCGGTTTTCAGTCGAGCGATGCTGGCGGCGCTGCAGGCCTCAAGGCAACTGTCGGCGGAGACTCCTACGCCCAGTAACCCCGGTATGGGTTGCCCGTCGATAGGGCTGAGTGCCCGGCCGTAGCGCTCTCCGTCCTCGATGGTGGCGCGCTCGAAATTGCCGCGCATGGCAAAACACCGATCGTTGAGCTTCAACCTGGTGATGGTCGCCCGGCTGCCTTTCGGCAGCCGAATTCCAACAAGCCAGTTGGCGCCACCCTGCTGTTTGCCAATCGTGGCGATGTCTGAATCCATCTCTATCAGGGCATGCCTGGCTTCGTGTTTGCGCAATAGTTTGCGCAGGCAGTCAACCGCGTAGGGACGAACACAGTTGTTCAGGTCGATCACCATGCCCTTGCGAGCGAGATGAACGCCCGCCTCCGTGCGTTCCAGGTGCTGAAATCCGACCAGCTTCAGAATGCCGTTGACCTGCTCTCGCGAGGCGCGCAACTTGCCCTCGCTATCGTAGCAGTTGTCCAGGATGCGGGTTGTGGGGTCGAAGACATGTTTACTCTCGGCCCATAGCGCGCCGGTAAACTCGAACAGGCTGTCGGTTTCGCCGTCAGTGGCGACAAAAGAGCTGTTGATTTGCACTTAAAACTGACCCAGGATTTGCATCTAATATTGACCCACCCTGGTCGCCAGATTATGGCGTAGTTTTAGGTTTCTTGCTGCCTT